>Ga0210245_100590_pt1 | contig 33021 bp, 30 predicted proteins | sample ChrtobMetaP3_4mM_FD_155450 | JGI IMG/M metagenome (GOLD analysis project Ga0210245, IMG submission 155450) | Chrysochromulina tobin associated microbial communities from unialgal haptophyte culture, Seattle, Washington, United States - P3_4mM | ecosystem: Host-associated > Algae > Haptophytes >...
TGGCGATGCAGCTCAACACCCTTCAACTCAAAAACAAATCGATTAACCTTGAACCCGGACTTCCACTTTTGATTGGTACGGCTGCAGGGGGCAGGTCACATCTGCGAACGAATCTGGCGTTCATTCGCAACGCAATCGGCGCCTGTCTGTTGCGGACTGCATGCGTTTATTCGACGTTCGCTACACGAAATCGGTGGACGCCGGCCTGGTCTATAAAGCGCTCTAACTTGCCTTCCACCCACAGATGGTGCAAATGCGCCAGCGCTTCGCCCAGTGCAAATGTCATCTGATGGGTGTCCAACTTGCGTTGAAAAAGAATTGGCACAGTATCAGCCGCACTCAGGGCGCGGTGCTGGGCCGCCTGCAGGATTTCGCCAAGCCGCTCTCGATGATGGTCTTGCAGTTGTGCAATGCGTGTCGCCAACCCTATGAATGGCTTGCCGTGTGACGGCAGCACCAACGTGCTCTCCGGTAGGTCGAGGTATCTGCGCAGCGAGCTCAGGAAGAGCTGCAGCGGATTGGCCTCTGGTTCACTGGCATGCACACTGACATTGGTTGAGATGCGCGGCAACACCATGTCGCCGCTGATCAAGGTCGTCAACTCTGCGCAGAACAGCGCGATATGCTCGGGCGCGTGCCCATAGCCGCTGATGCAACGCCATTCTCGGCCGCCGATGTCCAGCGTGTCTCCATCCATGATTCGGCGAAAGCGGGGTGGCAGCGCGGGCACAAGGGTCGGAAAATACGATCCGCGCCCTCGCACATGGGCTAGAAAGGACGCGTCTTGCGCACCATGCAAGGCATAGAAATCCGCCCCCGCTTCTCCGCCAAAGCCTTGCGGATCATAGACAGCGACGCGCGCCACGTTGTAATCGGTAGCGCTGATCCACAAGCGAACATTCCATCGCTCGCACAGCCAATGGGCCAGGCCGATATGGTCTGGATGCATGTGGGTCACGATGACGCGCAAGATGGGCAGGCCACCCAGGCAGTTCACAAAAACCTGCTCCCACTGCGCACGGGTCGCAGCACTGTCGATGCAGCAGTCGACCACACTCCAGCCGTCCAGCATCACACCATCCGCGCCCGGTTGTCGATCGCGCAGTAACCACAGATTGATGTGATCGAGCGCGAACGGAAGACCCATGCGAAGCCAGTGCACTCCGGGCATGACTTCAATAGAGTCGCCCTCGGGTGGAAGCGCATCGCCTAGCGGGTAGTGGATCTGGTGTTCGAGTGGATTCATGCGGATGAGAGGATGGGTTAGCATTGACGTTAACGTAAACGTCATCCATTCGATGCATTGTAGGGAGCTACCGCCACAAGGCTGTCTCCTGTGTGCAACCGATACTGCTGTGTGCAGCACCCACCATGGCCAACACTTACACCATCAGTGATCTCGCCAAAGAGTTCGACCTCACTACCCGGGCGATCCGTTTCTACGAAGACATGGGCCTGCTGCAGCCCGAGCGTACCGGTTCGACTGGACGCAATCGCGTGTACAGCGCACGCGACCGCACCCGGCTGCGCCTGACGCTGCGGGCAAAGCGCCTGGGCCTCTCACTCACGGAGGCCAAGGAAATCATCGATCTCTATGACAGCCCCCGTGATACAGGCGTTCAGCTGCGCAAATTCCTCGACGTGCTGGTGGTCCATCGCAAGCAGCTCGAAGAGCAGATGGCGGAATTGAAGGCCAACCTGGAAGAGGTGCGCGAGCACGAAGACGAGGCGCGGACGCTGCTGGCCAAGGTGGAAAAGCGAAACTGATTCATAATTGACGTTTACGTAAACGTAAATTTGGAGACTGCCGTGAGCCTGCATCGCTTTGAGCCGCATTGCCCCGACTTTGCTGACCGAGTGCGCGACAGTTTTGCGCGACAAGGAGCCATGCAGACCCTGGACGCATCGCTGGGCCTTGTGGCGCCAGGTGCCGTGGACATCGAACTGCCTTGGGCCCCCGGGTTGACCCAACAGCATGGATTTCTTCATGCCGGAATGGTCGCCACCGCGCTGGATTCGGCCTGCGGATATGCAGGTTTCAGCCTGATGTCGGCCGATGCAGCTGTCCTCACCATCGAGTTCAAGATCAATCTGCTGGCCCCAGCCAAAGGTGACCGATTTCGAATGGAGGGTCGGGTGCTGAAGCCCGGCCGCACCATCACCGTGTGCGAAGGGCGCGCCTTCGCCATCGACGGGAGCCAAGAAAAGCTGATTGCCACCATGGGGTGCACCCTCATGGCGGTCACCGGACGCGACAGCATCCAGGGCTGATTCCAGCCCGTTCCATCACCCATTTCGAGGAGACATCCCCATGAGCATTCCGACAAACCTTCCTGGTCTGAACTTCCAACTCGGCGAAGACATCGACGCACTGCGCGATGCCGTCCGGGACTTCGCACAGGCAGAGATCGCCCCTCGCGCGGCAGAGATTGATCGCAGCGACCAGTTTCCAATGGACCTGTGGGTCAAGATGGGTGACCTCGGCGTGCTGGGCATCACCGTGCCTGAAGCCTCTGGCGGCGCGGGCATGGGCTATCTCGCCCACATGGTGGCGATGGAAGAAATCTCCCGTGCCAGCGCATCGGTGGGCCTGTCCTACGGCGCCCACAGCAACTTGTGCGTCAATCAGATCAACCGCAACGGCAACGAGGCACAGAAGGCCAAGTACCTGCCCAAGCTCATCAGCGGCGAACACGTGGGCGCGCTGGCCATGAGCGAGCCGGGCGCAGGCTCGGACGTGATCAGCATGAAGCTCAAGGCCGAGTGGAAAGAGCCAAGTGCCTCGGGGGGCGGCTACTTCCTGCTCAACGGGAGCAAGATGTGGATCACCAACGGCCCGGACGCCGACACCCTGGTGGTGTATGCCAAGACCGAGCCTGAACTGGGCGCGCGCGGTGTGACGGCCTTCCTGATCGAAAAGGGAATGAAGGGCTTCTCCATTGCCCAGAAGCTCGACAAGCTGGGCATGCGCGGCAGCCACACCGGTGAGCTGGTGTTCCACGACGTCGAAGTGCCTGCAGAGAACGTGCTCGGCGGCCTGAATCAGGGCGCCAAAGTGCTGATGAGCGGGCTCGACTACGAGCGTGCCGTGCTCACCGGCGGGCCGCTGGGCATCATGCAGTCCGTCATGGACAACGTGATCCCTTACATTCATGACCGCAAACAGTTCGGCCAGAGCATTGGCGAATTCCAGCTCATCCAGGGCAAGGTGGCTGACATGTACACCGTGCTGCAGGCCGGGCGGTCGTTCGCCTACACAGTCGCCAAAAACCTCGACATGCTGGGCACGGACCATGTGCGCCAGGTCCGCAAGGACTGCGCCAGCGTGATCCTCTGGTGCGCCGAGAAAGCGACCTGGATGGCAGGCGAGGGCGTGCAGATCTTTGGTGGCAATGGCTATATCAATGAGTACCCGCTGGGCCGCCTCTGGCGCGATGCCAAGCTGTACGAGATTGGCGCTGGTACCAGCGAGATCCGCCGCATGCTGATTGGCCGCGAACTGTTTGCTGAAACCTGCTGACCCCCTGCGCCGCGGCGCGCCATCCAAGGAAGCCATGTCCACATCGATCGAAGACCTGTTTGTTCACAACCGCACCTGGGCTGCCCAGATGGAACGTGAGCGCCCTGGCTTCTTTACGGCACTGTTGGCTCAGCAGACGCCGCGGTACATGTGGATCGGTTGCTCGGACAGCCGCGTGCCCGCCAACCAGATCACCGGCCTGGAGCCTGGCGAAGTGTTCGTGCACCGCAACGTCGCCAATGTGGTGGTGCCCACGGACCTGAACTGCCTGTCCACCATCCAGTACGCGGTGGACCAGCTCCAGGTTGAGCACCTGATGGTGGTGGGCCACTACGGCTGTGGCGGCGTGCTGGCGGCGCTGGAGGGAAAGCGCGTGGGCCTGGCCGACAACTGGATCCGCCACGTCACCGACGTGCGCGACCGCCACCGCGACCTGCTGGCGTCCATCGATCCGCAGTGGCGCCATGACGTGCTCTGTGAGCTCAACGCCATTGAACAGGTGGTCAACGTGGCGCAGACCACCGTGATGCTCGATGCCTGGGGCCGCGGGCAGAAGGTCACGCTGCATGGCTGGTGCTATGGGCTTAAAGACGGGCTCATCAACAACCTGCACATGAGTGTGGACAGCACCGAGGGCCTTGACTCGCTCTACCGCGCCGCCATTGCCGGGGTTGCCGCGGTTCGCCGCCAGTAGTGAGCCGCCCGCGTTCTTGCCAGGCACCCACTCCATGTTTCCGCAACGGCTGGACGCACCCGAGGCCTACGCCATCGCCAAGGCGATGATGGACGGCTTCAACCGGCACTACCGGCTGTTTCGCACCGAGTCCGCGCGCGCCAAGCACCGCTTTGAGACGGCTGACTGGCACGGGCAGCAGCGGGCCCAGCGCGAGCGCATCGAGTTCTACGACCTGCGTGTGAAGGAATGTGTGCGCCGCCTCGAAAAAGAATTCGGCGCCGGCACGCAGCCCATGGACGTGTGGCACCAGGTCAAGCTTCACTACATCGGCCTGCTGGTCAACCACCGGCAACCCGAGCTGGCCGAGACGTTCTTCAACTCGGTCACCACCAAGATCCTGCACCGCACGCACTTCCACAACGATTTCATCTTTGTGCGGCCAGCCGTCAGCACCGAATACATCGAAAACGAGGAGCTTGCCGCGCGCCCCACCTACCGCGCCTACTACCCGGCCAGGGATGGCCTGCAAGACACGCTGCAGACCATCCTCGAAAACTTCGAGCTGCAGCGGCCGTTTGCCAATCTGCTGCGCGATGCTGCGCTGGTCCTCGCCGCACTGCGCCAGCGGCTGGATGGCACCCGACTGCGCACCAACTTCCAGGTGCAGGTGCTCACCAGCCTGTTTTTTCGCAACAAGGGTGCGTACGTGGTGGGCAAGATCATCAACGGCTATGCCGAGCTGCCATTTGCGCTGCCCATCCTGCATGGCGACGATGGCCTGCTGTACATCGATGCAGCCCTGTTCGGCGAAGACGACCTGCAGATGCTGTTCAGCTTTGCGCGGGCGTACTTCATGGTCGACATGGAGATCCCCAGCGCCTACGTTCAGTTCTTGCGCAGCCTCATGCCACGCAAGCCGCGCGCCGAGATCTACAACGCCCTGGGCCTTGCCAAGCAGGGCAAGACACTGTTCTACCGCGATTTCCTCTACCACTTGCGCCACTCCAGCGACCGGTTTCGCATCGCACCGGGCATCAAGGGCATGGTGATGCTGGTGTTTGACCTGCCGAGCTTTCCCTTTGTGTTCAAGCTCATCAAGGACCACTTCCCGCACCAGAAAGAAACCACACGCGAACAGGTCCAGGGCAAGTACCTGCTGGTCAAGCAGCACGACCGCGTGGGCCGTATGGCCGATACCCTGGAGTACAGCGAGGTCGCCTTCCCGCGCGACCGCTTTGACGACGCCCTGATCGCCGAGATCGAGAAATTCGCGCCCAGCCAGCTGGAGATCAGCGACCGCGATGGCGACGGCCAGACCGAAGTCATCATCAAGCACCTGTACATTGAACGGCGCATGATCCCGCTCAACCTGTACCTGCAGGAGGCGTTTGACGCCGGACTGGCCGACCCCAGGGCGCACCGCCAGATGGAGCGCAGCGTCATCGAATACGGCAACGCCATCAAGGACCTCGTGGCCGCCAACATCTTCCCCGGCGACATGCTCTGGAAAAACTTTGGCATCACCCGTAACGGCAAGGTCGTGTTCTACGACTACGACGAGATCGAGTACCTCACCGACTGCCACTTCCGCCGGGTGCCCACGCCGCGCAACGAGGAAGAAGAGATGAGCGGTGAGGTCTGGTACAGCGTGGGCCCGCGCGATGTGTTCCCCGAAACCTTCGGCCCGTTTCTGCTGGGCAACGATGCCGTGCGCGAGGTCTTCATGCAGCACCACGCCGATCTTCTCGACCCGGCGTTCTGGCAGTCGCACAAGGAGCGCATCCTGGCGGGCCAGATGCTCGATGTGTTTCCGTACGACGCCGACCGGCGCTTCCCGCGCGACCACCCTTCCTGACGGATTGACGCTGTCTTTGCATCGCCATTGCGCACACGCCACGAACCACCGACCCCTTTCACTGCACAGGAGCCCCCCATGTCCACACCACAACAAGACCCCATCGTCATCGTCGGCGCAGCCCGTACCCCCATGGGTTCGCTGCAGGGCGATTTTTCCAGCCTGGCCGCGCACGACCTGGGCGGCGCCGCCATCAAGGCCGCCATCGAGCGCGCCGGCGTGTCGCCCGACGCTGTGGGTGAAGTGCTGTTTGGCAACTGCCTGATGGCGGGGCAGGGCCAGGCGCCCGCGCGCCAGGCAGCCTTCAAGGGTGGGCTGCCCAAGGGCGCGGGCGCCGTCACGCTCAGCAAGATGTGCGGCTCGGGCATGAAGGCCGCCATGATGGCGCACGACATGCTGCTGGCCGGCACGCACGATGTGATGGTGGCAGGCGGTATGGAAAGCATGACCAACGCTCCCTACCTGCTGCAAAAAGGCCGTGGCGGCTACCGCCTGGGCCACGACCGCATCTTCGACCACATGATGCTCGACGGTCTGGAAGATGCATACGAAGCCGGCCGCAGCATGGGCACCTTTGGTGAGGATTGCGCCGCCAAGTACCAGTTCACCCGTGAGCAGCAGGATGCATTTGCCACCGCCAGCGTGCAGCGCGCCAAGGCCGCCACCGAGTCCGGTGCGTTTGCGGCCGAGATCGTGCCCGTGACCGTCAAGACCCGCGCGGGCGAAACCGTGGTGTCGGTGGACGAAGGCCCGGGCAAGGTCAAGCTCGAAAAGATCGCCTCCCTCAAGCCCGCCTTCAAGAAGGACGGCACCATCACCGCCGCCTCCAGCTCCAGCATCAACGACGGCGCCGCCGCGCTGGTGCTGATGCGCGCGTCCACGGCCGCGAAGCTGGGCTGCAAGCCGTTGGCCCGCATCGTGAGCCACGCCACCCATGCGCAAGAGCCCGAATGGTTTGCCACCGCCCCCCTGGGTGCCACGCAGAAGGCGCTGGCCAAGGCCGGCTGGCAGGTGGGCGACGTGCAGCTGTGGGAGATCAACGAGGCCTTTGCCGTGGTGCCGATGGCGCTGATGAAAGAGCTGGACCTGCCCCACGACAAGGTCAACGTGAACGGCGGCGCCTGCGCGCTGGGACACCCGATTGGCGCCAGCGGCGCCCGCATCATGGTCACGCTGATCCACGCACTCAAGGCGCGCGGCCTGACCAGGGGCCTGGCCACGCTGTGCATCGGCGGCGGCGAGGCCACTGCTGTGGCACTGGAAATTCTCTGACCTGAATAGCTTGCGGCGGCGCGGCGTGCCCGCCCCCGCAGGCTTGCACGCCACCACGTTCCCCGCAGCGCCCTCCAGGACTTTCATGACATCTACCGCCGCCAACACCACCGCGTTCTGGACCGCCTTTGCCGCCCAGGAGCCACACTGGCTCGACCTCTCACCGGGCGACTGGGTGGAGCACGCCAATGCCCTGCTCGACACCCATGTGGAAGGCCTCGGCCTGGAGCTTCAGACGCAGCCCGGCCAGGGCGGTGTGGACCTGATCGTGACCGCGCATGGCAGCATCGACCAGTTTCCGCTGGCCGCGCAGTGGGCGGCTGCAGCCCCGCAGCTGCCGACCTACCGCGTGAGTGCCCTGCGGCCGCGCAGCACCGAGCCCGACTTTCCGCTGGGCATGGAGGGCTTCGAGATGTCGACCACCGATGTGCTGGTGGCCCTGCAGCAAGACGGTGGGCAGGTGGCACTGGAGCTGCGGCTGACCTGCGCCGTGCCAGCCGGTTTCGAGGAACATGCCCAGCACATGGCCTTCATCATGGTGGACCACGTGCTCGGTGAATACGACTTTGCCGTGAAGGTGGGCGCAGTGGACTTTGTGGACGAGGCCACCCACGACCGCGATGCCACCTGGACACCGCTGGCCGACCTGCCTCCCGTCTTCGACGCCTACTGGCTTCACACCCTGGGCCGCACCGGCCTGTTCCCGCAAGGCGACGGCGCCTGGGACGGGCTGGAGCTGCAGTTCGACTGCGCCGTGGATGACGACGGCAATGCCGTGGAGGAGGACGAAGACGGCGGCGATGGCGAAGGCGCAGAGCCCGGCGCCGTGATGATCAACACCAGCGCCAACGCCGTGGCCATGCGCGCCGACCTGGCCTGCGCCCTCACGCTCGACCTGGCCGTGCCCGACGCCGCAGCGCTGGCAGCAGCCCAGGCCCTGCACGAGCAGGCCGCCACGCTGCTGCAGCTGCCGCAACTGGGCATCCTGGTGCTCACGCTGGTGCGCGCGGGCCGCCGACAGGCCCTGTACTACGTCAGTGACGAAAAACTGGCGCGGCAGACCCTGGCGCCGCTGCTGCTGCGCGAAGAGGCCGAGTCGCTGGAGGTCAAGTCCCGCTACGACCCAGCCTGGACGGGGTACTTCGAATACGCTGCCTACCTGATGTGAAGCCATGCGGCGGGCCGTGCCAGAGCCGCCGCCAATGCCACAGCCACACCCATCGCGATACCCACCGCGACATCCACCCGTCCACGCAGACCCATGATCGAAACCCTCGCCCAGTTGCGCACGCTCTACGCGGCCCCCACCGAGCGTGCGCAGCGCAAGCAGCAGCCGCATCTGGATGCGCACTGCCAGCGTTTCATCGCGCTGTCGCCTTTTTGCGTGCTGGCCAGCGGCGGGGGCAGTGACGGACGTGGTGGCGGGCAGGGCGCGTTGCCCGACGCATCGCCGCGCGGCGGTGCCCCCGGCTTTGCCCGCACCCCCGATTCGCATACCGTGCTGCTGCCCGATGCGGGCGGCAACAACCGGCTCGACACGCTGACCAACCTGCTGGCAGACCCGCGCATCGGCATGCTCTTCATGATCCCGGGCGTGGACGAAACGCTGCGCGTCAATGGCACGGCCCGCCTGCGCGACGAGCCCGCCTTCACCGACATTTTTGCCGCGACCGGCCAGCGCCCCCGCCTGGTGATTGAGGTGTGTGTGGCCGAGGCCTACCTGCACTGCGCCAAGGCTTTCATGCGTTCGCGCCTGTGGCGTACCGAGGCGCAGGTAGACCGCAGCGTGCTCCCGTCGATGAACCAGATGATCCATGACCAGCAGGGCCTGCACACCCCGCCCGAGACCGCAGCCGCCATGGCCGAGCGCTACCGCGCGCAGCTGGAGCAAGAGCGCCAGCCCGGGGCTGCACCCTGACGCCTGCAACCCTCAGACGGCCTGACTCAGAATACTTCAGTTGCTATTAAAATAATAGCTAAAAAAGCTTATGGATCAAGCCAAGGAGCCCAATTTAATGCCCAAAAAGCTCTCCATACTCGTCATCGGCGCCTCCCGCGGCATCGGGCTGGAGCTGGCCCGCCAGAGTTTGGCCGACGGCCACCGCGTCATCGCCACCGTGCGCCACGATGCGGCGCGCGAAACGCTGCAGGCGCTGGGCGCCGAGGTGCTTACGCTCGACGTGGCCAACCCGGCCAGCATCAGCGGCCTGGCCTGGCAGCTTGATGGTGAAAAGCTCGACCAGGCCTGGTACGTGGCGGGCGTGATCCGCCGGCCCGATGCGCTCACCCCGCCCACGCAGCAGGACTTTGATGCCGTCATGCACACCAACGTGCTGGGCGCCATGCAGGCCCTGCCGCAGGTGGCCCCGCTGGTGGCCGATGCCGGTGGCGTGTTTGCATTCCTGTCATCGTCCATGTCGCAGATCGCCAGCGTGCCGGGCAGCGATGCATGGCTGTACCGCACCAGCAAGGCTGCGCTGAACATGGCGGTGGCCGCGGCCCAGCACAGCTACCCGGGCGCAACGCTCGTCACCATCGACCCCGGCTGGGTGCAGACCGACATGGGCGGCGGCAGTGCCCCGCTGACCGTGCAGGACAGCGTGCGCGGCCTGCGCAGCACCGTGGCCGGTGTCACCGATGCCGACAAGGGCCGCCTGCTGCACCACGACGGCCGCCGCGCTGCCCACTGGTGAGCTTTTTGAATTTTCGAACGACGACTCTGGAGATCCCCCCATGCTGCTGACCCAAGACCAGGAAATGATTCGCGACGCCGTGCGCGACTTTGCCCAGACCGAGCTGTGGCCGAACGCCGCGCGCTGGGACAAGGAGCACCACTTTCCCCTCGAGGCCCACCAGGGCCTGGCCGCCCTGGGCGCCTACGGCATCTGTGTGCCCGAAGAGTTCGGTGGCGCCAACCTTGATTACGTCACGCTGGCACTGGTGCTCGAAGAGATCGCGGCGGGCGACGGCGGCACCAGCACCGCCATCAGCGTGACCAACTGCCCGGTCAACGCCATCCTGCTGCGCTACGGCAACGCGCAGCAAAAGCGCGACTGGCTCACGCCGCTCGCGCGCGGCGAAATGCTGGGCGCCTTCTGCCTGACCGAGCCGCATGTAGGGTCCGACGCATCCGCACTGCGCACCACGGCCGTCAGGCAGGGCGACGAATACGTCATCAACGGCGTCAAGCAGTTCATCACCAGCGGCAAGAACGGCGATGTGGCCATCGTCATCGCCGTGACCGACAAGGGCGCAGGCAAGAAGGGCATGAGCGCCTTCCTGGTGCCCACGAACACGCCGGGCTACGTGGTGGCGCGGCTGGAAGACAAGCTCGGCCAGCACAGCAGCGACACGGCGCAGATCAACTTCGACAACTGCCGTATCCCGGCCGAGAACCTGATCGGTGCCGAAGGCGAGGGCTACAAGATCGCCCTGGGCGCACTCGAAGGCGGGCGCATCGGCATCGCCGCGCAAAGCGTGGGCATGGCGCGCAGCGCGTTCGATGCGGCGCTGGCGTATTCCAAAGACCGCCAGAGCTTCGGCACCGCCATCTTCAACCACCAGGCCGTGGGTTTCAGGCTGGCCGACTGCGCCACGCAGCTTGAAGCCGCGCGCCAGCTCATCTGGCACGCCGCCGCGCTGCGCGATGCAGGCCGCCCCTGCCTGAAGGAAGCCGCCATGGCCAAGCTGTTTGCCAGCGAGATCGCCGAGCAGGTCTGCAGCGCCGCCATCCAGACGCTGGGCGGCTATGGCGTGGTGAGCGACTTCCCGGTGGAGCGCATCTACCGCGACGTGCGCGTGTGCCAGATTTATGAAGGCACGAGCGACGTGCAGAAGATCATCATCCAGCGCGCGCTGGCTTGATGCTTGATGCGCGGCAATCTTGATCTGGCTCAAGCCCGGCCCCGACAGGCGTGCGGAGCCTCTTTTGCAGGCGCAGGGCGGGTGACAGAATCGTGACATGAGCGCACGAGACACCGCCCCTACCACCCCCACCCAAACCCCCAACGCGGCTTCTGCCGTGGCTCCCAGCCCTGTGCAAGCCGCAACGGCAGCCCCGCGCCGCCAGCGCAGCACGGCCCCGCGCGCGCGCCGCGTAGAGCAGGGCGACACCCTGCCTTCGCTGGCCGCTGCTGCGCTTCCGCGGCAGGCCCGGCGCGTTGCCACGGATGCGGCGCAGGGCCGGCAGCTGGCAGCGGTGCAAGACCTGCTGGTGCGCGATGGTCTGGCCGATGCCGACCGTGCGTCGGCGCTGCGCACGCTGATCGAAGGCGCATCGGAAGACGACCGAGCCATGCTGCGCGAGGCCTTGCTGGGCGACGGTAACAGCCGTGCGGCAGCCGCCGGGGCGGGCCGGCCCGACGACGAACTGGCTGCCGACTGGCGTGATGGCGGCTACCCCTACAAGAACCTCATGCGGCGCGCCACGTACGAGTCGCAAAAGTACCAGCTGCAGATGGAGCTGCTCAAGCTGCAGGCCTGGGTCAAGGAAACGGGCCAGCGCGTGGTGATCCTGTTCGAGGGGCGCGACGCTGCCGGCAAGGGCGGCACCATCAAGCGCTTCATGGAACACCTGAACCCCCGCGGCGCCCGTGTGGTGGCACTGGAAAAGCCCAGCGATGTCGAGCGCGGGCAGTGGTACTTTCAGCGCTACATCCAGCACCTGCCCACGGCCGGTGAGATCGTGATGTTTGACCGCAGCTGGTACAACCGCGCCGGCGTGGAGCGCGTGATGGGCTTTTGCACCGACGCCGAGTACCACGAGTTCATGCGCCAGGTGCCCGAGTTCGAGCGCCATCTGGTGCGCAGCGGCGTGTACGTCGTCAAGTTCTGGTTCTCGGTCAGCCAGGCCGAGCAGCGCCGCCGCTTCAAGGAGCGGCAGGTGCACCCCCTCAAGCAGTGGAAGCTCAGCCCCGTGGACTTGGCCTCGCTCGACAAGTGGGACGACTACACCCGCGCCAAGGAAGCGATGTTCTTTGAAACCGATACCGCCGACGCACCCTGGACGGTGATCAAGAGCGACTGCAAGAAGCGCGCACGCCTGAGCGCCATGCGCTACGTGCTGCACAAGCTGCCCTACGCCAACAAGTCGCTCAAGACCATCGGCAAGCTCGACCCGCTGATCGTGGGCCGCGCCCATGTGGTGTACGAGCGCGGTGAGCGGCATGGCGCCATCCTGTAGCGCAGGGTTTTCGCGTGGTGCTTCTCCCTCTTGCCGCCCGCGGGCAGGTGCTGGTGCCTGCGGGCACTGCCTGAGACCTGCAAAAACAAACGCCAATACGAACGCCAAACCAAATGCCAACGAGCCGCCCATGGGCGGCTCGTTTCATTGAATGCGGTGAAGGGGCATGCCGTCAACGCGGGGGACGGGCCCGCGGCAGGCCCTGTGTTCAGGCCGCAGCCAGCCGGGCCTGGGCCGGGCGCTGGCCCAGAGACGGTGTATCAGCCGCCACATGCTCCAGCTTGAAGGCTGCCACGGCGTTCACCAGGCTGTCTGACTGCTGCTTGAGGTGCGACGATGCTGCCGCCATTTCCTCCACCAGTGCGGCGTTCTGCTGCGTGGTCTGGTCGATCTGGCCCATGGCTTCGCTCACCTGCCCGATGCCTGCAGTCTGCTCGGAGGCCGAGTGCCGGATCTCGCTCATCAAGGTGGCCACATCGCGGATGCTGTGGACCACCTTGTCAATCGTCTCGCCAGCGGCCACGGCCAGCGCGCTGCCCTGATTCACGCGGTCCGCGCTGCTGTGGATGAGCGTCTTGATCTCCTTGGCTGCATCGGCCGAGCGGCTGGCCAGTGCACGCACCTCGGTTGCCACCACGGCAAAGCCCCGGCCCTGCTCGCCCGCGCGGGCGGCTTCCACCGCGGCGTTGAGCGCCAGGATATTGGTCTGGAACGCGATCGAGTCGATGACGCCAATGATGTCTGCAATCTTCTGCGAGCTGGTCTGGATGTCCTTCATCGTCTCCGCCATGCGTGCCATGGCTTCGCCGCCCTCCTGGGCGATGGCAGACGCCTTCGCGGTCATCTGGTGGGCGCCGTCCGCACCTTCTGAATTTTTGGCCACGGTGGCGGCCATCTGCTCCATCGATGCAGCCGTTTCTTCCAGCGAAGAGGCCTGCTCTTCCGTGCGTGCCGACAGGTCTTGCGTGCCCTGGGCGATCTGACCGCTGGATGCGGCAACCGCTTCGGCGCTTTCGCGCACCATGTTGACCACCTGGTTGAGGCGGTTGCGCATGGTTTCCATGTTGGCCATCACGCTGCCCGCGGCGATGCTGCGGCCGGTCTGGTGCGTGAGGTCGCCCTCGGCGATGCGCGTGGCTTCAAATGCCAGCTCGTGCGGCTCGGCGCCCAGCACGCCCACAATCTTGCGCACGATTACCAGGGCTGCGGCCACCGATGCAATCACCGCAAACAGCCCCAGGCCCAGCAGCGCCTTCAGCGTGGTGGCATTGACCGAAGACGCTTCCTTGTAGGTTTCGCCCGCCACCTTCACCTGCAGGTCGATCAGTGCATCCAGTGTCTTTTGCACCGGTGGCGAAAGCTTGCTGATGGCCTTCAGCCCGGTTGCGGCTTCTTCATAGTTCTGGGCGCGCAGGGCCTCCGCGGTGGGCTTTTCGGCCTTGTCGCGGTAGGTAGCCCATTCGCCTTCCATTTGCGTGACAAGCTGCTTTTCATCGGGAGTGAGGAGCGTGGAGGCGTACGCCTTCCAGAAGTCGGCAGCGCGCTGGGTGTTCTTGTCGTATTCCGTCACGCGGCGTTGCGTCACCCCAGCGTCCCGGCTCTCCTGCGCGTCCATCAGGATGAGGCGGTTGCGGGCGATCAGGTAGCGGATGTCCCCCAGCTGCTCCAGCGCCACGGTCCTGTCTTCGTAGATCGTCTGCATCGACGCGTCGGACACCGTGAGCGCACGGTACGAAAAGGCGATGCACATCACCAAAAGGGCGATCACCAACCCGAAACCGAGCATCAGGCGTTGGGCAGTGGACAGGGCAGAGCGTTTCATGGCGGATCACCGAGTTAGAACAGCGTTGAAGTTATCAATTTCATCATTTATCAGCAAGATGCAATTGTTATCAATTGTTAAATGATTCCGTGCCTGGGGCATTTTTGATGCTATAAAAATAATAGCTTTGAATCTTTGTGAGACTTGCCCTAAGTGGCATTTTGATTGCCATCCAGCCAGCGGCTGAGCATGTCGTGCAGGGTTTCCGGGTCTACCGGCTTGTGCAGTACCAGATAGCCCTCGCCCAGCGCGTCCTGCAGGGAGGGTGTGTCGAATTCACCGCTGACCATCGCACCGCGCGCTGCGGGGCAGCGCTCGAGCAGCGCCTGCAAAACGGCGAAACCGCGCTCGCCATGGCCCAGGTGCTCGTCGCACAGGATCACGTCCGGCACGAACCCGGCGTCCAGTTGCGCCCATGCCTGTTGCAAACCGGTGGCGGTGCGCAGATGCAGCCCCCAGCTGCCGAGCAGGGCTGACCAAGCCTGCAGGACCTGGGGCTCATCGTCGACGACCAGGCAATTTCCGCGCAGGCGCGGTGAAGGCGGGGGTGTCTGATAGGTGCAAGAGGGGACCGACGTGGCCTGCTTGGCCGTGGCCGCAGGCAGTTCAAGCCAGAAGTACGAGCCGCGGCCGGGGTGTGAACGCACGCCCTGTCGGGCATCCATGAGCGCCACGCACCGCGCCACCACGGCCAGGCCCAGCCCGTGGCCACCGGGCACTGCGGCATGGGCGCCCGCGCCGCGGTAGAAGGCCTCAAAAATGCGTGTCTGTTCCTGTTCGGCCATCCCGGTGCCGGTGTCCCAGACCCCGATGCGCCAGCGACCCGCCCGCCGGCGCGCCGCCACCAGCACGCCGCCGTGGGGTGTGTAGCGCAAGGCGTTGTGCACCAGGTTGAACAGCGCCTGCCGCACCAGGGCCGGGTCGGTCCAGAGCAGGGCCTCGGGTGGCGCAGGGCGCAGCCGCAGCACCAGCCCACGGGCTCGCGCATCCTCGCCAAACTGCAGGCCCACTTCGTCCAGTAGCTGCGCAATGGAAACGGTTGTGGGTCGCGCCTTCATGGTGCCCGACTCGATGCGCGACAGGTCGAGCAGCGTATTGAACATGTGGTTCACGGAGCGCATGCTCTGGCGCCATTGCTGCAGCAGCGGGGCCAGCCCGGCAACATGCTGGCCGTGCAGTGCAATGGCTTCGGCCAAGAGGGCCATGGCGTGGACAGGCTGGCGCAGGTCGTGCGCAGCCGCACCCAGGAAGTGGTTTTTCTCGGCCAGCGCCTCCAGTGCAGCACTGCTGGCAGCGCGGTAACGTTCGGCCAGGTCGCGGCTGCGCTCTTCGAGCAGAACTTGCCGGACCAGAAAGCCGTGCGCTTTGACGCCGCTGCGGTAGATCACGAACGACATGATCAGGGTCATCGGGAACAAGAACGGCCATATGGTGGGAAATGCGAAGGGTCCCACGACCAAACCGCTGACTGCACCCGCCATGAACATCTGGTACACCCGAAGCACCGCGGTCATCTGTGCCGCGTTGGCAGTCAGGATACCCAACAGAGCCACGTGCAGCATCAACATGTATTCGTAGTGGGCGTGATCGAGCGACAGCGCCACGGACAGCGACATGCCCAGGCCGTGTGCAAGCGCCAGCCAGCACACGCGTCCGTACCAGATGCGCAGCATGACCTCGGGAGGCTCGTGGGTTCGCTGCTGCCGATACCGTTGATGCCCCCACCAGACCAGCAACAGCGCCAGCACGTAGGCGCCACCCCACCAGAACATCCTGACGCCCGGGCCATCCTGTGCATTCATCAGCACACCGAAGATCAGGCCGGTAAGGGGCATCGCAGACATGCCCAGCCGCAGGCGCGCGAACGATGCTTCCAGCAGGCGCAGCTGTCCTGCGGCGCTGGGGGTGTCATTCGCCAGGGGGTCTGAAGCGAGGTCGGAGACGGGCAGTGTCATGCCGGCGTACTCCGGGTGTGCGCCGCGATACCACCAGTCCCCCCGTGATCGGCTCCCATGGCCCGGTCTTCTGGCTGTAGTGCCAGCCACTGCACCAGCAAGGTGTGCAGCGTGACAACATCCACCGGTTTGCTCAGCACCAGATAGCCCTGCGCCTGTGCCGCAGCCAGTTCGGGCGCATCCCGTTCGCCACTCACCATGGCCCCGCGCGCCCGTGGGCAGCGCTCCAGCAAAGCGAGCAGCACATCAAAACCACTGTCGCCGCTGCGCAGGCGCTGGTCGCAGAAGATCGCGTCAGGCACAAAGCCTGCGTCCAGTGCTGCCAGGGCCGCTGCTGCATCGCTGGCGGTCCGGGTCTCCAGGCCCCAGCTGGCCATCATCGACGACCACGCGCGCAGCACATGGGGGTCGTCATCCACCACCAGGCAACGCCCGGCCAATGGTCTGAAGGGCGTGGTCTCCATCGCCTCCGTGGCATCGTCCGGCAGCGTGTCTGGCGCTGCGGTCAGCCGAAGCCAGAAGCACGAGCCACGCCCGGGTCGCGAGCGCATGCCGTGCGCCGCACCCATCAGCTCGGCACAGCGGGCCACTACAGCCAGCCCGAGGCCATGACCGGCGTGGTGCAGGGGCGCCGTATGCGCAGGGCGGTAGAAGGGCTCGTAGATGCGGGCGTGGTCCTCGGGTGCCACGCCCAGGCCGGTGTCCCACACCTCAATACACCAGTCGGTGCCGCGCCGGCGTGCTGCCAGCAGCAGGCCGCCGCGCCCGGTGTAGCGCAAGCCGTTGTGCACCAGGTTCACCAGGGACTGTCGCAGCAGCACAGGGTCTGCCAGCACCGTGGCGCCCCCTGTCGGCGCGCGCACCCTGAGCGCCAGGCCCAGCCCCGCGGCTTCTTCGCGGAACAGCTGCGCGATGTCGCACAGCAGGGGGGGCAATGCCACTGGCACCAGGCGTTCGGGCAACGCCCGGTTCTCCATGCGCGACAGGTCCAGCAGCGCATTGAACATGAGGTGCACCGATTGCACGCTGCGCCGCAGGTCTTCCAGCGCGGGCGTGAGCGCCGGGTCCTGGTTGCGCTGGCGGATGGCCTCGATCTGAAAGCCCATGGCATGCACCGGCTGGCGCAGGTCGTGGCTGGCGGTGCGCAGAAACAGGTTTTTGTCCACCAGCGCGGCCTCGGCTTTTTCATGCGCAAGGCTTGCCTGCCGGGCCAGGTGCAGGCCTTCTTCCTCCAGCCGTACCTGCTGCACAAAAAAATTGTTCGCTACCACCGCGTGGCGGTACAGCGCAATCAGCAGCAGCAGCGATACGGGAATGATGAAGCGCCAGGGCGACGCAGCGCCGCCCCCGGCATCGCCCGGCCCATGCATGAGCGAGGGCCATTGCATCAGCGCCACCGGCAGCACCACGGTAGCCACGCCCCAGCCCAGCCCGTACATGCGCAAAAACATGCCCACCGAGGGAAGCTGGAACGTGGCGTTGCCCACGATCACCACGGCCAGAGTCACATGCAGCAGCAGGATGAAGTCGTAGTGCGCCCGGCCCGGCGTGGCCACCACGATGGCGCCCAGCGCCGCCAGCCCCAGTGCGTGGATGAGGCTGGTAGCCCGCACACGGGGCCGCCATTGCGCCAGCCACTGTGCGTCGTCCTGCCCCTGAGGTGCCACCCTGCTGTGGCGCAGCCGGCGGGACTGCTGCCACACGGCCAGTGCAGCCACCGTGTACAGCGCCGTCCACAGACCTAACCCCAGCGGATTGCGCCCCAGGCCCTGGAACCACATGGTCAGCGGCGCCCCCAGCAGCGGCATGGCGCAAATACTCAAAACCAGCCGCTGGTGGGTAAGTTCCAGCATGCGCACATGGCCGCGGTCACCCAGTTCGCCGCCGTCCAGCGGGCGCGGAAACCAGCGGCGCCAGAACGAGGTGTCCATCACTGCAGGCCCCGTGCAGCGTAATGCACCGCCCCTGGCGCCCGGCCTGCTGCGCGTGCCGGCTGAGCCGTGGCCGGCCATCCACCCGATGCGCGGGACGAGCCTGCCCAGGGCTGGAATGCGCGCCCCATCGAGGGTTGCCCGGGCATTTCAGTCGGCCGGCGCCGGTGGCAGCACCAGCCGGCGCCCGCGCAGCTGCGTAATGACTTCCACCCGCGTGCGGGCGCCCAGCCGTTGCAGGATGGCGGTCATGTGTTCTTTCACGGTACTTTCCGACAAGTCGTACTCGCGGGCAATCCGCTTGTTGGGAAAGCCCTGAAGCACCAGGGCGAGGATCTCACCCTGCCGCGTGGAAAGGCCCAGTTCGGCGGGGCTCACTGGAATCTCGCGCGACCGTACCGGCGAAGCGGGATGCGGAAGTGGCTGAAACCAGGCCAGGCCCCCCAGCAGAGCCTCGACCGCCTGGGCCACGACCTCCGGCGGCTCTTGCTTGTGGATGAAGCCGTGGGCTCCCGCTGCACGCACCTGCGCCACCACCGCCGGATCATCATCGCCGCTCATCACGGCCACAGGCGTGGCCGGGAAGCGCGCGCGCAGGTCGGTCACCAGGTCCAGCGTCGTATCGTGGGCAATCCAGTAGTCCACCAGTGCGATCGAGGGGGCGCCGCGCAATGCCAGGATCTCGCGGGCCGCTTCGGCCTGAGCGGCCACGACCACCTCCAGAGAGGGAAGTCGTGCACGCACGAAGGCGGCAACGCCCTGCGCTACCAGCGGGTGATCGTCCAGGATGAGTGCGTACGGGAGCATGTGATCGCGCAAGTGGACTGCCCGTGCGCGACGAATACCGCCGCGCTACGGGTCTGGCGCAGCAGTGTGCCAGTGTGACGCGGAAATAGAGCGATGGAAACCCTACCAAAGGAGGGTGGTGGGTCGCAGGCCAGCCAAGACTGCATCACGTCGGTAAGGTGCGGGTCTGCCGGGTCCCTCTCGCCCTCCGCGGGCCGCAGCACGTATGGCGCACTTGCTGTCCAGGGCTGAGCATTTCCGTCCATGACGCCGTCGTGTGGCACATCGCCCGAACAGAGCATGCAGATGCCTGGGGGGTTCCCATCCCCAAGTGCAGCGGCCCGTTCGGGGTGTCGGCGCCTGTTGGGCGGGATCGGTCTCGAGTGGCACGACTGCCTGCGTCCATCCCCCCAATTTATGGGGTCGCCGGTAGCGCCACGTTCTCCGGGGCGAGGGGGGGGTGACTGCCGCCGCTCTGGTGCGTGCTTTGCGCAACGTTGGCTCATGCGGCTCCCCGACGTGGGTGGGGTTCGCGGGGCGTATGCCGCTGCGCAGAATTCTCGTTCCCCACCCGCGGGGTGGAATCTGACTTCCCTCCTTCCACTTGAAAGTAACTGTCCCATGAACGCTGAATATCGGATGCACCGCCGCGAGGGCCATGTGCTGATGCAGTTAGCCTCCGTCGCGATGGCTGTTTCCCTGTTGTCTGCCTGCGGCGGCGGCGACGAATCCCAAGAGCCCACCGTGGGCGCTTACTCTGTTGGAGGCGTGCTCAGCGGGCTGGCCGCAGGTCGCTCTGTCACGCTGCAAAACAACGCTGCGAACGATTTGTCCCTCAGTGCGAACGGCAGTTTTTCGTTCCCCACCCTGCTGGACCATGGGGTGTCCTATGAGGTCACGGTCAAGACACAGCCCCCCGGTCAGCGCTGCACCGTAACGCAGGGCGCGGGCCGCGCTACGGCCAATGTGCGTGATGTGCAGGTGCGGTGCGACGATCTCCCTGCGGCCACCTATACCGTGGGCGGAACGGTTTCGGGGTTGTCGGGCACCGGACTGGTACTGCAGAACAATGGGCGCAGCGACCTTGCTATCACCGCCAACGGAGGCTTCAGCTTTGCCACCGCGCAGGCCAGCGGCACGGGCTATGCCGTGACCGTGAAAACCCAGCCCACCGGCCAGGAGTGTGCCGTCGCCAATGGTGCAGGCACGGTGGGAACCGCCCATGTCAGCTCGGTGGACGTGCGTTGTGCTTCCAATCCAGCGGTTTCCGGCTTCCCCGAGGGCGACTGGAAGCAGCAGGCCTGCAACGCTGCCGGCACCGGACAGTGGGCGCGATCACTGTGGCGGCTGACTCGCCAAGGCGATGACCGGGTGAATGTGCGTCAGAGTGTGGTCACGTTCACGGATGCGAGTTGCGCCGGTGCCGGAACGACCCGCGAGGACCTGTTTTTTGACGCCGGCCAGTTCGTCTATGACCGGAGGGACAGCACGGCTACCCTGACAGCCTTTTGGGGTCCGTGGGTATTGCCGTCCGGTCGCACGACGCGGACGGTCTGGTCGCTCAAGGGCGGCTACTTCTGCTTGCTGGGGGGCGAGGAGCGCCTGGCCCTGCCCACGGCCGCTCAGGTCGAGCAGTACACCGACGCCACGATTCCATCCAAAACCTGCTACACGCGGAACTGACGGAGGGTGCCGTTCAGCCCGAAGGCGCAATGCGCCTTCGGGCCGTGCAGGGCGGTTGGGTGAGCTCGCTAAAGCCGCGGGACATGCGTCGGGCGGCCGCCGCCGCCCAGGCCCTGGGCCGCGCCGCGCGCGACCAGCGGTTGATCGTCAATGATCAGTGCGTACGAAGCCATGGCGGTACCGGTGACGGGACTTGGCGGCCCGGAATCTGGGACAAGACAAATCTCGCCAAGTATGCCCCGCGGTGGGAAAGACGTAACCCTGCCCCGGTAGGGTTACGTGCTGCAGCGAGCGCGGCGCAGAATCCGCCCCTTTTCAAGATACGGAGTTCTGTTCATGACCAATCCAGATGCTTGGGGCGGCGGGCGCTGTGCCCGACCTGCCTTTCGCTGGGCGCCGGTGGCCGTGGCTGCCGTCTTGCTGGCAGGCTGCGGCGGCGGCGATGACGATGGCACCACGCCACCCCCCTCGGTCGGCGCTTTCACCATCGGCGGTACAGTGGCCGGCCTGGGCAGCGGCAAGACGCTGACGCTGCAGAACAACGCGGGCGACGACCTGTCGGTAAATGCCAACGGCTCCTTCGTCTTCGTCACCCGGCTCGACAGCGGTGTGGCCTATGCCGTCACGGTCAAGACGCAGCCGGCCGGCCAGCGCTGCGCCGTGGCGCAAGGCAGCGGCAAGGCCACGGCCAATGTGACGGACGTGCAGGTGCGTTGCGAAAACCTGCCCGCCGCCACGTTCAGCGTGGGTGGCTCGGTGGCGGGCCTGGTGGGCGGCACCGTGGTGCTGCAAAACAATGGCGGCGATGACCTCGCGGTCGCCAGCAATGGCGGTTTCACCTTTGCCACGCCGCTGGCCGGGGGCGCTGCCTATGCCGTCAGCGTGCGCACGCAGCCAGCCGGGCAGGCCTGTACGGTGCGCAACGGCGCGGGCACGGTGTCGGCCGCCAACGTGGGATCGGTCGAGGTGAATTGCGGCACGGTGGTGGCGCTGCCCGAGGGCGACTGGAAGCAGGAGTTCTGCAGCCAGGTGCGCCCGGGCCAGTGGGGGCGCTCGCTCTGGCGCATCACGCGCCAGAGCGATACCCGTGTGACCGCACAGATTGGCGCAGCCATCTACGGCGACGCGAACTGCTCGGGCGCGGGGACGGTGGCCGGGCCCTTGAGCGATGTGGGCACGGTGGTGTTCGATCGCAACGGCAGCACACCCACACTGACGGCCTTCTGGGGCCTGTGGACGCAGCCCTCGGGCCTGACATCGCGAGCAGTGTGGGCACGCACGGGCTCGCGTCTGTGCATCCTGGGTGACCAGACCCCGTCGGCGTTCCCGACGGCAGCCAGCGTGGAGAGCTACACCAACACCATCATCCCCAACAAGATCTGCTACACGCAGAACTGACAGGGATGGCGGGCCAGTAGGCCAGTAGGCGAGTGGATGGATGCGCCTTGCTGCTGGCGCATCTGCCATGCCAGCCCGCTCTGCCGGGTGTGGTGTGGTGCGGTGGGACTGCAGGCCGGGATGCGGCGACGCCGGACCTGCCCGGCGGTCTTGGGAGCGGCAGGCAACCGCCTTGGCGGGCCCTGGCCTGCCTGCTCAGGCCGGGATCGGGGCTGGCTGCTGCTTGGTCTGTCCGGATACCCGCAGCACAACGGTGCCCACCTTGCGCCGACTTTCCACGCGGGCATGGGCCAGGCGGAAGTCGGACCACGGGTACACGCTGTCAATGACGGGCACGAACGCGCCGCGGGCTGTCAGGTCCGCCAGCTCACCCACATCGGCAGCGCGCTCCCGTGCGGGCCCGGCGATCACGCGCAGCCCGCGCGATCGGCCCAGCCAAGGTGCGCGCAGCAGGTCAGCCAGCCCGGCGGCCAGCAGCAGCAGGCGCCCACCGGGGGTCAGAATGTCCAGGGTTTCCTCGGGCGCAAACGTGCCCACGCAGTCCACCACCACGTCGTAACGTTCGCCCAGCGCCGTGAAGTCATGCCGCGCCGGGTCGATGGTGTGAAGGGCACCCAGCCGGTGCATCAGCGGCGCATTGGCGGCTTTGCACACTGCGGTCACGCGGGCCCCCTGGCTGCGCGCAAGTTGGACTGCGGCCGAGCCTACCGTGCCGCTGGCACCGATGACCAGCACCTTCTCGCCTGCGGCCAAGCGGGCGCGGCGCAGAAAGTGCAGCATGGTGCTGCCGCCAAAACACAGCGCAGCCGCCTGCTCGCAACCGAGCTGGGGCGGTGTGGGTGCCACCGGGCCGTGTTCGTCCATGCAAAGGTATTGGGCATGACAGCCCATGCGCGACCCTGTAAAGCCAAACACCCGGTCGCCCGGCCTGAAGCGGCAGGCCAGCACGCCCGTGTCTTCGACCACACCCGAAAATTCGGTGCCCAGCACCGGCTGCCTGGGGCGGCGCAGGCCCAGCGCCAACCTGCCCAGCGGGCCAAAGCCAGGCGGCAGATGCAGCGCGCGCACGCGCCAGTCGCCGCTGTTGACCGTGGTGGCCACCACGCGTACCAGCAACTCGTGGCTGCCAGGCCGGGGCATGGGGCGTTCGGCCCATTGCAGGACGTCAGGTGTGCCGTAGCGCGTGCATTCGATAACCTTCACTGCGCTGTGGCTCCATGCCAGGGCATTGCGCAGCCGGTCATTGCGCCAGCGCGTCGGCGGTCGCGGTATCCAGCCGCCCGCTCTGGGGCAGGCCCTTGTCCTTCTGGAATGCCCGCAGCGCGGCGGCCGTGCGCTGGCCCATGGCGCCGTCGGGTGTGCCGGTGTTGTAGCCCAGCGCGTTCAGCCGGGCCTGTGCATCGCGCAGCGGCATGGCCACGCCCGCCTGTGCGCCCGTGGCTGCACGGGGGGCTGAGGTCTGCGCTGGCGGCGCAGCGCCGTCCACACCCAGTCGGCCGCCGCCGCCCAGACCCTGGCCGCGGACCGTTTGCGCCTTGTAGTTGCGCAGGGATATCACCATCTGGTTGAACGCATCCATGAAAGCCGCGGCAATGACCTTGCCCTCGGCCGTGTTGGAGTAGCCGCCCATGCGCGCGCCGCCCGAGCCGCCCATCAGCTGGCCCATGGCGCCAAAGTCGGTTTTGGATGCGCTGCCTTCCGAGGCCGCCACCTGCACGCCCGAGCGGTTGTCGATCAGCGTGAGCAGCGCGCTTGCCTCCTTGGTGTTGAGGCTGCCGCCAATCACGGCCAGCAGCCCGCCCGCGCGCCCGCCCACCAGGCCGCCCAGCGATGCCGAGGCACCCCCGGCGTTGTTGTTCTGGAACACGATCTCGGGCGACAGGCCATAGTCGGACGCCACCACCTGCCCCTGGCCAAACTGGCTGCCCTGGCGCATCTCGCCCGACTGCATCAGGGCGCGCTCGCGCGTCATGGCGTTCATGCCTGCGGCACCGCGCTCCACCACCACAAAGCAGTTCGATTGCTGCACCAGCAGGCGCAGCAAATTGGCGGTGGGCGGCAGGCGGTACTGGTCGCGCAGGATGGTGTACCAGCCGGCCTGCTGGTTTTCGATCAGCGACACGGTGCCCAGCGGGCTCTCGCAGCGCTCCAGCGCATCGCTGGCATTGGCGTTGGCCGCACCGGCTGCGCTGCCCGTGGCCACCGTCTTGGCTTCCGAACTGCCCATGCGCATGTTCGTGGTTTCACAGCCCGCCAGCAGCGCGGCCACACCCAGCACGGCAGCGGCAGCCATGCGGCCGGGTACGCGCGGCCGCTGTGCGGCGGACATCGGGTTGCGCCCGTGCCGGGGGGCTGGGAAGTGTGGGGCTCGGCAGGCCGCGGCTTCGGCCGCGAGAGCAGGGGTGGTATGCAGGTTCATGGGGTGCAGTGCAAAGGGCCAAAGGGCCAAAGGGCAGAGACAGTGCACGCCCTGCCACGGTGCGGAGCGTGCAGACAAAGCGCTGATCTTTGGCCAAGCCTCGGGGTGCGGCAACCCGACGCAAGTAGGGTGGGGCCGCCCGGAACGGGGCAGCCTGGTCACGGAGAGCTGCCTGGAGACGCTGCCCCGCAGGCCCGCGGGAAGCGGTGGCGCTGCTAACCGAACTGAACCGGCCCCGTCCGGCGCTCGTACAGGTCTTGCGCTCCCACCCGGAGCTTCACGGCCTGGCTCGGGACCGTGCCCGTGATGGCGTGCGTGGGCAGGCTGGTGTCGCGGCGCAGCGGCTGAGAGCGCACATCGCCATTGGGGCTGGTCACGGCCGCCACCCGGGGCGTTTTGGCCGACTCTCCCCGGTGGGTCACCACGGCAATCTCGCCACTGGCGAGCTTGACGTAGCAGCCTGGCGGGTAGATGCCCAGCTCCTTGATCAGCAGGCTGGCCAGCGGATTGCCGCTGCTTTGCATGAACAGATCGCGCGCAGCCTGTTGGGCCGGAAGCGGTTTGCGACTGGCCCGTGGGCTGTGTTTGGCGGTGAAGTTGTCGATGAAGCGCACGATCTGCGACATCTCGCCGGGCGTGTGCAAGCCTTGCGGGTATCCACCGCCGCCACTGACCTCATGGTGCTGTTCCACGGCACCGAGCCATGCACTGTCGGTCAGCCCCGCTTCCCGCAGCCATCGGGCACTGGTGGCCGGATGCTCGTGGATGCTCCGGCGCTCGGCAGGTGTCGGTGGCGTGCTGCGCGAGGCCAATACGCCCTGCAGGTCCAGCATGGACAGATTCATGGTCAGTGCAGCGCCCACCAGGCTGATCCGGTCTGCCACCGTCCATTGCATCTGCTGGCTGAGCAAGGCACACAACGTGGCGGTGTGCAGGGAATGCGCGACCCCATAACTGGAAAACCGGGCGTGATCGTGGCGGACGATGAGGAAGATGACCTCATCGGCATCGGCATCGACCAGGGTAATGACCTGGGAGACCGACTCCTGGATGCGCTGGATGAAGGTGGGCTGATCGACTGCCCGCAGCTGGCTTCCCAGGCGGTCGGCCAGTGTGTACCAGCGGTGCGCCAGGCTGGCGGGTTGGCGGTCTTCGCCCTCGCCGCCTTGCACGCTCGCCAGGTCGGTGACATCGACGAACACGCCACGGCGCCGCAGGACTTCGACCATGCCCTCGGTCGGCAGCGGCGACCCTTTGGCCAGCAGCAGCACGCCCTGAGCGTTGCGAACATTCCATGGCAGTGCCATGCCGGGCACGAGCTTATGTTGTACTTCTTCGATGGGAACCAGCTGCATCCGGTTCTTCCTCCCCCGGGGCAGAGCGCGGGAATCGCCGGATTATGGTTGGCTGCCCCCGGGCCTTGATCAGGGATTTCCAGAGGCAAATCGTTAACTGGTGCGCAGATCGCGAGCCTCGTGGCGCCAAGGGTGGATCGCGCGCTGCGGGCGCCTGTCTGCGCGGGCCAGCGCAGGTTCGCAGCAGGTGCTGCCCCGCTCAGCCCGCGCTTTGCAGTTGCTTCAGCGTCACAAAATCGAGCGCCCGCGCATGCGTGCATTCCAGGACCACGGGCGGTGCCACACCGGCTTCGTAGGCCTCCTTCCAGCGCAAGGCGCACAGGCACCAGCGGTTGTTGGGTTTGAGCCCTGCGAAACGGTACTCGGGCCGGGGTGTCACCAGGTCGTTTCCGCGCGACAGCGAGAAGTCCAGAAACTCCTGCGTCACGCGCGCGCAGATGACGTGCGTTCCGTGGTCATGCTCGTCGGTGTTGCAGCAGCCGTCGCGGTAGAAGCCGGTCAGCGGGTCGTAGGAGCAGGGCATCAGCATGGTGCCCAGAACGTTGAGTGCAGTCATGTCAGGTCGCGGGTGTTCAGATCGCGGGTGTTGTGGGGAGAGGGAAGTCAGGGAATTTTGCTGTGGGTGCAGGGTGGGTCAGCCATCCGCGCCACGGCGGCGCAGCACGACGGTGATCTGCCCGTTGGTCTCGATGGTGGCGCGTTCCACCTCGTGCGCGTGCAGGCAGCCGCCAGCGCGCAGTGCCGCCTCGACGTCCTCGCGGGTCAGCAACTCCCTGCGCATCACCGCCTGGTTCAGCGTGCCCTGGTGGATCAGCACCTGGGCCTTGCCGTCCACCCAGCGCCCGACGCGCGGAAAGTGGAATGCCAGCCGCGTCAGCGCCACATGCAGCAGCATCAGCGTGCTGGCCGAGACCAGCCCGCCCAGCAGCGAGTTGTCGCCAGCGTTCATCGAGTTCTGGACCGCGTTTGACAGGATCAGCAGCAGGATCAGGTCAAACGGCTCGTATTGCCCCGTCTGCCGCTTGCCCGACAGGCGCATGAACGCCAGCAAAAACAGGTACACCACCACGCCGCGCAGCACAAACTCCCACCACGGCACACTCATTTGCCACATTGCAAGGTTCCTTGTTGGATGCTGGGGTCGGGACAGTCTACGGCCCGCGGCCTGCCCCTGATGCGCTGAGCGAGAATCCGGGGCAATTTCCTCCCTTGTCCCGGCACCGTGCGCCCTCATGGCAGGGGCCGCCCAGCGGGCATCATCTGCCGCCATCACCGAAAGTACCGCACCATGCAACGCCGCCAGTTCCTCCACACCAGCCTTGCGGGGGCGCTGCTGTGCGCCACCGCGCAGCACGCCTGGGCCCTGTCGCTGGGCGATCTCTCCCATGCCGATGCGTCCAGCGGCGTGAAGGCGGCGCTGGGTCAGGGCGCAGAGGCGGCAGTGGCGCTGCTGGGCCGTACCGACGGCTTCCTGGGCAACTCGCAGGTGCGCATCGGCCTGCCCGGCTACCTGCAGGATGCGGCCAAGGTACTCAAATCGATGGGGCAGGGACGGCGGGTGGATGAGCTCGTCACAGCCATGAACCGCGCCGCCGAAGAAGCCGTGCCCATGGGCAAGGACCTCTTGGTCAAGGCCGTGCAGAACATGACCGTGACCGACGCCAAGAACATCCTCATGGGCGGCAACACGTCGGTGACGGCGTTCTTTGCCGAGAAGACGCGTCTGCCGCTGGGCGAGCGCTTTCTGCCCGTGGTGAACCAGGCGACCGAGAAAGTGGGCCTCACCCAAAAGTACAACGCCGTGGCGGGCAAGGCTGCGGGTTTTGGCCTGCTCAAGCCGGAAGAGGCCAACCTGGCCCAGTACGTCACCGGCAAGACGCTGGACGGCCTGTATTTCATGATCGGCGAGGAAGAGCGCCGTATCCGCCAGGACCCTGCCGGTGCTGGCAGCGCCATCGTGCGCAAGGTGTTTGGGACGCTGCGCTGACCCTGCGCTCCGCTCGCCGCCACATCATCCCCTGCATTGCCCGCCCATCCCCCATGCCCACCAGCCCCGCCAACGCCACTGCGGCACAACCGTGCCCCTGCGGCCGCCTCCACGGCAGTGGCAGCCGTGCCCGGCTCCTGGCCTATAGCGACTGTTGCGGCCGCTATGTCGACAGTGCCGCAGCGCCGGGCGCGCCCGACGCCGAAAGCCTGATGCGATCGCGCTACACCGCCTTTGTGCTGCAGCGTGCAGACTACCTGCAGGCCACCTGGCACCCCAGCACCCGCCCGGCCATGCTCGACTTTGAGCCCGGGGCCCGGTGGCTGGGCCTCACGGTGCGCAGCCACTGCCCCACTGGCGTCGACCGCGCCGAAGTGGAGTTTGTGGCCCGCTACCGCGTGGGCGGCCGTGCAGTGCGCCTGCATGAGCGCAGCCGGTTCGTGCGCGAAGCGGACCAGTGGCTCTATGTGGATGGCGACCAGATGGCCTGACCGCCGGTGCCGGCGACACAGCAGGCCCGCCGCGGCCTACGGGCCCGGATGCCGCCAGGAGGGGGATTGCAGGCACTCTGGCGAATTTTTTGAATGAAAAGTGCCTTCAGGGCTTGTTTTAATTGACTTTAATGCTATGAAATTTGAAGCAATCCTGTTTGACTGCGACGGCGTGCTGGTAGACAGCGAACCCATCACCAACGGCGTGCTGTGCACCATGCTCAACGAGGCGGGCTGGGCCATCAGCCCGGCGCAGTGCATGGAGGTCTTCATCGGCAAGACGGTGCGCAGGGAGGCCGCCCGCATCGAGGCCCACACCGGCCGCCCGCTGACGGACGCGTGGATGGCCGAGTTCTACGACCGGCGCAACACCCGCCTGGCCGATGAGCTGACCGCCATCGAGCACATCCACCCCGCCATCGAGCGCGTGCATGCCCACCATGGCGGACGCATTGCCTGTGCCTCTGGGGCCGACCGCTACAAGGTCGAGCTGCAGCTGGCCAAGGTGGGGCTGGCCCCGTACTTTGAAGGCCGCATCTTCAGTGGCCACGAGATGCCCGCCACCAAGCCCGCGCCCGATGTGTACCTGGCCGCGGCTGCCGCCCTGCAGGCGCCTCCTGCGCGCTGCGCCGTGGTGGAAGACACGGTGACCGGTGTGATGGCCGGCGTGGCCGCGGGCGCCACCGTGTATGCCTATGCCCCGCTGGGCAACGCCGGGCCCCTGGTGGCGGCCGGCGCCACCCAGGTGTTTGCCAGCATGGCGGAGCTGCCCGCCCTGCTGGGCTGCTGAACCGGAGACACCGCGATGACCCGCACACGCTTGGACCGGTTTCCAAGAATGGTGGCCGCGCTGGCACTGGTGCTGGCAGCGGCCATGCTGGCGGGCTGCGCATCTGGCAAGCCGTGGATCAACGAGCCCCTGCCGCCTGAAGATCAGAACCTGCCCGTGCGCAAGACCGAGCGCGACCCGACCATGCTGGTGGCCATCACGCTGTCGGGCGGTGGTGCGCGGGCGGCCGCCTTCGGCTTTGGCGTGCTGACCGCCATGCAGGAAACGCGCTACCACTGGAACGGCGCCGAGACCACGCTGCTGGATGCCACCGATGTGGTCAGCGGCGTCTCGGGCGGCAGCATCGTGGCGGCCTACCTGGCGGCGCACGGCATCAATGGCCTGCCCCGGTTTGAGCAGGAGTTTCTGCGCGATAACTTCCAGAACAGTCTGATCACCCAGGCCCTGCGCCCCGGCAACCTGGCAGACCTGACCTCGCCCTGGCTGGGCCGCTCGCACCTGCTGGCGCGGCGGCTGGACGACCTCTACAAGGGCATGACCTTTGGCGACGTGGCGCGGCGCCCGCGCCACCCGCAGCTGTTCATCACCGCCACCGACATGTCGCTGGGCGCGGGCTTTGAGTTCACCTGGGAGCAGTTCGCGCTGATCTGCTCGGACCTGCGCAGCGTGCCGCTGTCATTTGCGGTGGCGTCTTCATCGGCCGTGCCCCTGCTGCTCAGCCCCATGACGCTGCGCAACTACGCCGACCGCTGCCCGCCCCGCCAGCTGCCGCCGCGCGCCTCTGCTGCTGCGGCAGGCGCACCGGCCGACTACCGTGCCCGCCTGTACCGCGCCCACGAGCTGAGCTATACCGACGCCAAGAGCAAGCCCTACATCCACCTGGTGGATGGCGGCCTGGCCGACAACCTGGGTGTGCAGCGCCTGCTGGACCGCGCGCTGGCCGGCGGCGGCCTGCGCCAGACCTTCAGCGAGGTTGGCATCCCGCCCGCCACCATCCGCAAGCTGGTGCTCATCACCGTGAATGCTGAGCGCGACCCGTCGGAAAAGATCGAGATGAGCGACCGCGTGCCCAACATGGCCCAGGTGGTGGACGCGCTGCTGTTCGGCACCGGCGCCCGTGCCACACGCGAAACGCAGGAGTTTCTGCGCGACATCACCCGCCAGTGGCGCGAGGCGCTGGCCTCCGGCGGCGCCACCGGCACCGATGCGTTTGCACCCGATGCCGAGATTCACGTCATCCCGGTCAACCTGCGGGATGCGCCGGACGACGTCGCCCGCCGCCGCCTGCTGCAGGTGCCCACGGCGTTCTCCATCACCCAGGATGAGGTCACCGACCTGATCGCCGCCGGGGGCAGCGTGCTGCGCAATGCCCCGGAATTTCGGGCGCTGCTGCAGTCGCTGGAGCAACGGCCTGCGCCGGCGGCTGGGTTGCAGGCCAGGGACTGATGGGGGGTGTGGTGCTGAACGGGTGTTCGCGCCAGGCAGGGCAAGGGTCAGCCCTTTCACCCAAAACCGTTCACGCTGAGCCTGTCGAAGCGCAGCGCAAGGCTTCGACAGGCTCAGCCCGAACGGTGTGGGGAATGGCAACCCGAGAGCGGGCGTGAAAACGCCGCATGCACCACGCGCGCCTGCCACTCAGGGCCGCACATCAGGCGCCGGGGTGTCCGGCACACCCTGCTCTTCTGCCGCCTGCAACTGCGCCGCCATCGCCCGCTGGTAGCCGGGCCGCTGCTGCAGCCGCTGCCAGTAGGCCTGCGTGGCCGGGCCGAACTGTTCGTTGAGCGTGAGGTGCTGCGCCAGCAGCAGCGCATAACCCACCGCCACATCCGCCGCCGTGAATCGGCCCGCGCACAGGTGCTCGCCCCGCTGCAGCGCGGTCTCCACCGCCCGCAACCGTGCCAGAAACCAGCGGCTGTAATCCGCCACCACCTGCGGCTGCTGCCGCTCTGCCGGCTCAAAGCGGCCATAGCGCAGCACCAGCGTCTGCGGAAAGGTCAGCGTGGCATCGCTCATGTGCAGCCAGTTCAGGTATGCGCCATACGCCGGGTGCGTGGGCGCCACATCCAGCCCCGCATCGGGGTGCGTGGCGGCCAGGTACTGGCAGATGGCCGCCGATTCGGTCATGTGCACATCGCCCTGCACCAGCAGCGGCACCGTGCCCAGCGGGTTTTCGTCCAGAAACCACCGGGCCTTGGCGCGCGGTGGGAAGGGCAGCATGTGGAGCTGGTAGGGGAGCTGCAGCTCTTCGAGCATCCACAGGGGGCGGAAGGAGCGGGCGCTGATGCAGTGGTGGAGGTGGAGCATGGGGGCACCGGAGTGACGTCGTTGTCTAGTTTCAGCGTGATCAGTAGGCAAGCAACTTATGGTTCTAGCTGGCGTTCGATCAATCTGCCTGACTAGCTTCCGAAATGTCTGCGATTCCGTGACTGGCTTTGAATTGTGCTATCTCTTCCGCACTTGGGGGAGTTGTGAATCTGTTGATCAATTGGTCATCGTATCTAAGGCGAAGTAGGGGGTCGTGGTAGAGCACTGTGCGGCACGAAGAAATAGCCAGCCCATACGAGTGCTGAATCATTTGGTTGTTCATCACCCCTATGAACGGCTGATTTGCTGGGTTGACTGTCGCCTCATTTCCAGTCTGACCTGCCCCCTGCAGCCGTACCAATCAAAAGTGGAAGTCCGGGTTCAAGGTTAATCGATTTGTTTTTGAGTTGAAGGGTGTTGAGCTGCATCGCCAGCGCGCTGGCGATGCAGCTGGGCGAAACGAGCCGGTGGCATGCGCCCTAAGCTGCTGTGCGGCCTGACTTCGTTGTAGTCCGTGCGCCAGACCGCCACCGCCATCCTGGCCTGATGCAAGGTTTGGAACCAGCACTCGTTGAGATGCTCATCGCGGAACTTGCCATTGAAGCTCTCGATGTAGCCGTTCTGCATCGGGCGCCCCGGCTGGATCAGGATGTGGCGAATTCCATGCGCTTGCGCCCAGGCCATGAATGCCCTGCTTGTGAACTCCGGGCCGTTGTCGGTTCGCACCGCCTGAGGATACCCACGGAACAGCGCTGCCCGGTCCAGAACGCGGGTGACGTACTGGCCCGAGATGCCGAAGTCCACCACGATGTCCACACTCTCGTGGCTGAAGTCGTCAGCGACCGTGAGGTACTTCAGGCGCCGCCCACCCGAGAGGCTGTCGCTCACGAAATCCATGCTCCACACCTCGTTGACCGTGCGTGCCAGCTGCAGCGGCACACGCTCATTGATAGGCCGCTTGCTCTTCTTGCGCCGGCGTACAGCCAGATTGGCTTGCCGGTAAAGGCGGTACACCCGCTTGTGGTTGACGCCGGGAAACTGCGGGCGCAGCAGATCGTGGATTCGCCGATAGCCAAAGCGCCGACGCACATGCGCGATCTCCACGATCTTCTCGTGCAGATCCAGCGTGGCCTGGTCGGCCGTTGGTGGATGTCGGTAGCTGTCGCGGGAGAGCCCCACAAGACGGCACGCGCGGCGTTCAGACAAATGGTGCTCGCTGACCATGATCCGGATCGCCTCGCGCCTGGCCTGTGGGGCTAGCGCTTTACCCCAAGAACGCTCTTGAGCGCGTGCATGTCGAGGTGGGCCTCGGCCAGCAGCCGCTTGAGTTTGGCGTTCTCGGATTCGAGCTCACGCAGGCGCTGGGCCTCCGAGACCTGCATACCGCCGAACTTGGCGCGCCACTTATAGAACGTCGCATCGCTGAAGCCGCCGTTGCGGCACAGCTCCTTGATCGGCATGCCTGCTTCGGCCTGCCTAAGGAACCCGATGATCTGTTCCTCGCTGAATCTGCTCTTCTTCATGTCCGTCATTCTCCTGGTGGTTGACGGACTTCACTAACTTCAGACTGGTACGGCTGGAAGGGGGCAGGTCAA
>Ga0210245_100591_pt1 | contig 32915 bp, 30 predicted proteins | sample ChrtobMetaP3_4mM_FD_155450 | JGI IMG/M metagenome (GOLD analysis project Ga0210245, IMG submission 155450) | Chrysochromulina tobin associated microbial communities from unialgal haptophyte culture, Seattle, Washington, United States - P3_4mM | ecosystem: Host-associated > Algae > Haptophytes >...
AATGAGGGCGATCGTGTGTGAATGAGGGCGATCGTGTGTGAATGAGGGCGATCGTGTGTGAATGAGGGCGATCGTGTGTGAATGAGGGCGATCGTGTGTGAATGAGGGCGATCGTGTGTGAATGAGGCCCATGCAGCTTCGATCCAAGGTCATTCGCGCCCCGCCCAGGCATGACTCCGAGCCACGCCTCGGAGCCATGTAACGTACCTGTGGGGAGTGAGGGCGTCGTGATGAGCACTTGCATGCCGAGCCACGCCTCGGAGCCGTGTAACGTACCTGTGGGGAGTGAGGGCGTCGTGATGAGCACTTGCATGCCGAGCCACGCCTCGGAGCCGTGTAACGTACCTGTTCACCGGTGAGTTGGCGCGAGAAGCCGTTGAAGGCGGTGGCCGCGAGTTGGATGCCGTTCGTTGGTATATCGAAGATGACCGAGAGAGGCACCGCGCCTGTGAGTGCATCGGCTTCGCACCCGTCCGGCTGCGAGCCCACGCGGAACGCTACGATCGAAGGCTTGTCGGTGAACCGGCACCGGATCAGTGTGTCCGCGAGGTCGATGTGGGACTCGTTCAGGTAGCCTCCCGTGAAGCCGATGCCCTCGATCACGACCTCGGTACCGCCGGTGACGGGCCCGCCCGTGATGGCGGCGTTGGTGAAGTTTGCGGGTGCCGGGTAGTAAATGTACGTGAACCCCGTGTCCATCAGGTTCGGCTCAATGAACGTCGTCCCTACTGTCGTCCCAGCGAGCGTTATGTAGCGCAGCGAAAACCACAGGCTGACTAGGCCCGACACGCGCGGGTACGACGGGCACTTGAGCATATCGACGCGGCTGATGCTGGCCGGGACGTCAAAGGTGGCGCGCAGCTCGGGCGTCACGGTCACCTCGGTAAGCAGCTGGGTCGCCTCCGTAAAGTATTCGGGCGGCACCTCGGGCAACGACGCCTCATCGTCGCTCCAGCCCGACCGGTCGGCCTGCTGTCGCGCAAGGATGGCCTGCTCCCAGTCCTGCGGATTGCCCCAGTGGCATTTCACGCGGTTGAGCACGCCGGTGCTGATCCGGCTGAACTCGCGGCCGACGATCGTCACGGTCGTGCCGCCCTGCACCGGCCCGCCGGTCGGGTGGGCCGAGTAGACGGGTGGCGCTTTCTCGTTATGGCTCGTGCTCCGGCTCCCAGGAGGGAGTATGAGCAGCAGCGGCAGCAGCAGCAGCGCTGTGGGAGCACGCCTGCGCGCCATGGTGGGGCCTCGGTGAGCGCTCCGCTTTGCTTGGAAAAGGCACAAATAAGCGTTGAAGTGGGCGGTCAAAGTTTGCAGAGTGCGGGGTGCTTTGGTAGCATGTGGTAGCCGGCGGCCCGGTGACTCGTACTGAATTCTTTGACACTACTGTACGATTTCCCTGAAGAAAGTAAGAGCCGAGCCGTGTGGAACAATTGAAATGTCCACGTACTCGTGTACTGTTGTACATTGTGTCTTGGAACTTACCCCGGAATTTGCCGGTTGCAACACGGACACAGTTTCGTCAGAAGCGCCGCGTCAAGCACATCGAGGTCCTGTGCGACCTCCGAGAAAGCTCATGGTCGGCATGACAGTCGTGGTCTTGATGTTCAGCCGCGCGGCGAGCGCGGCCTATCTAGCCCGCGGCGGCGCACTTAGTGCGGGCCGCAGGTGCAGCAGCAGCGCGTGGACGATGACCGCGGAGGTGGCCGCCGCCGCCGCGGCCAAGCCTGCGAAGCAGCCAAAGCAGCAAAAGGGTGGCAAGCAGGACGGTGGCGACGGCGGCGGCGGCGGCGGCGGCGGCGGCGGCGGCGGCGGCTTCAAGGCGATCACCTCGCGTGCCGAGGACTTTTCACAGTGGTACCTGGAGGTCATCGCTGCCGCCGACCTCGTCGACCAGAGCCCTGTCAAGGGATGCATGGTGATCAAGCCGAATGGTATTGCCATCTGGGAGGCGATCCGTGACGACATGGACAAGCGGATCAAGGCGACGGGTACGCAGAACGCGTACTTCCCGCTGTTCATCCCCGTCTCCTTTTTGAGCAAGGAGGCCGAGCACGTCGAGGGCTTCGCCAAGGAATGTGCGGTGGTCACGCACCACCGGCTGCGCATGAAGGCGAACGGCAAGGGCGTCGAGCCAGACCCTGAGGCGGAGCTCGAGGAGCCGCTGATCGTGCGCCCGACGTCGGAGACGATGATCTGGCACATGTTCCAAAAGTGGATCATGTCGTACCGCGACCTGCCGCTCAAGATCAACCAGTGGGCGAACGTCGTGCGCTGGGAGCTGCGCACGCGCCCGTTTCTACGCTCGTCCGAGTTCCTGTGGCAGGAGGGCCACACGGCGCATGCGACGAAGGCTGAGGCGGACGCGATGGCGCGCGAGATGCTCGACGAGTACGCCGACCTGTGCGAGTCGCTCCTCGCCGTCCCCGTCGTCAAGGGCGTCAAGAGCCCGTCGGAGCGCTTCGCAGGTGGCTGTGACCTCTGATGACCTCTGATGACCTCTGATGACCTCCGATGACCACTGATGACCACTGATGACCACTGATGACCTCTGATGACCTCTCAAGAGCCCGTCGGAGCGCTTCGCAGGAGCTGATGAGACGTATACGATCGAAGGCCTGATGCAGAACGGCTGGGCGCTGCAGAGCGGCACCTCGCACTTTCTCGGCCAGAACTTTGCCAAGGCGTTCGACGTTTACTTCCAGACAGAGGACAACCAGCGCGAGCTCGTCTGGGCGACCTCGTGGTGCGTCTCGACCCGGCTGATGAGCCATGAGTGCCTCTTGATGACCTCTGATGAGCCCTAATTGCCTCCTCAGGGGCGTCTCGACCCGGCTGATGAGCCATGATTGCCTCTTGATGACCTCTGATGATGGCCTCTGATGAGCCCTAATTGCCTCCTCAGGGGCGTCTCGACCCGTCTGATCGGCGCACTCGTGATGACGCACTCCGACGACGCTGGCCTGGTGCTCCCACCCGCGGTAGCTCCCACTCAGGTGAGTGGATGCTCTCAAGCCCTCCCACCCAGGTCCTAGCATCTAGCATACAAGTGCTCACCACGGCGCCATCTCTTCCCACCCAGGTCGTGCTCGTGCCCATCAGCCCCAAGGGACCTGAGAAGGCGCCCGAGCAGCACGCTGAGCTGATGGCCTTTGTCGAGAAGGCGAAGGCATCGCTCAGGAAGGCGGGCATCCGCACGCACGTCGACACGCGCTTCAACCTGAAGCCGGGCGCCAAGTTTTTCGAGTGGGAGAAGCGCGGCGTGCCGTTGAGGATCGAATGTGGTCCACGGGACGTCGAGTCGGGCGCCTTGCTCTGCGCGCGCCGCACGCCGGTGGGCGGCGACAAGTTCACGCTCAAGCTCGACGACGGCTTCGCGGCCGCCGTGCAGGCGGAGCTCGATACGATGCAGGCTGCCCTCCTCGACGCGGCCAAGGAGCGGATGCGCGTCCATACTTTGGAGCCCGCGAGCTACGCGGAGATGTCGAAGATGCTCGAAGATTCGGATGGGTCGTCGGCACCGGGCTTCTTTCTGGTCCCCTGGACGAATGACAAGGAGACCGAGGTGCGCGCGGCCCTGATGATTGCGATGGATGGCGGCGTGATTGCGATCGATGGCGGCGTGATTGCGATCGATTGCGATGGAGTGTCGCTGAGCGCCGCCGCTGAGCGCCACTGATGGCTACCCTAATCAGGAGCGGATCAAGAAGGAGACGAAGGCGACCATCCGCTGCTTCCCCTTTGATCAGCAGCATCGCGCTCAGGGCCGAACATGCTTCATGACTGGCAGGCCCGCCACCCACATGGCCCTCTTCGCGCGCGCCTTCTGAGCACGCGTTGGAGCACGAGGAGAGCGAGAGAGATTTGTAACCGACCAAGCTACCCTACCAATTGGCGGGACAGCCATACTCTCACGAGGAGAGCGAGCGCTCTACCGCTCCTTGATTGCTTACCGCTGAAGACAACGACCTATCTAACGCCATCGCCGCAGCGTTCCAGAAAGAAGAAACAGCCGTGCGTGTATCTATAGATAACGAGTGGAGGTGCCGGGGCGCAGGGGGCGAGCGTTCTCATGCGATGCAGATAGAGTTGCAGATTCCGCTTGCCGATGCGTCGCGTGTTGGACGGGAAGTTCGATGCTACTGTATACAACAAAGCGTCACTTAATCTAAGACACACCCGGGTCCGGGGGCCGCGGCCGGGCCGGCCACGACGGTTGTCAGGCGCGGGGCGTCTCGAGACCGGGTTGCACTAGAGTGCTAGAGTGCTGACACGTCACCGAAAGCCTAACCCCAACCGCGTGCCTGGCAGCTGCGGGGACTCGTTCCTGGGCGGCGGCGAGTTCCGAGCGTTCTGCTGGTTGAGCTGGTCCCACGCGTTGACCGGGATCTCCTTGGCCGTGGCATAGCGAATGTGCATTGTGGTGGCGCCGAGCCCGACGGCGCGCGCCGCGCGCATCTCGACTGTCTGGACTTCGTGCCAGTTCGCCTTCCGCGCGGACGGGTGATGGACCTCCGGCTGCACGCGAGCGCTGTACTGACCGGGCCCCTTGACAGGGGTCCCATTGGGTAGGATGTAATGCGGCTCCGAGCGCGCGCTACTCGAGGGCGGCGGGTGCGGCGCCGCGTCTCGCAGCCCTACCGGTAGGCTCGACGCGAAGGCGCCGTCGCGAGCGCTCGCGCTGCCGCCGCCTTTGGCTGTACGCCGGTGACGCGGCGAGCTGCCCCCGAGGATGGCGGCCGCCGCGGCGCCATCGGAGGGCGCGTGGGGGGGCATGCCCGCAATCTCCGCCTCGGGAGATCCGCGTCCGGAGTGGCGGCTCGACGGGAGCGGCGGGAGCGCTGCATCGGGCGCGCCGTGCGCCGCATAGGCTGCCGAGGGCGGATGGGCCGTCGCCGCCGGCGCCTGCTGCCGCTGCTGGTGCTGCTGGTGCTGCTGGTGCTGCTGGTGCTGCTGGTGCTGGTACTGGTGCTTCTGCCCGGGTGGCGAGGCCGATCGAGGGCGCACTAAGGCTGCCTTATATAGGAGGCCAGCGAGGGTGCCCTCGCGCTTCCCCTCGAGCTTCGCGGCCGCGTCAGAGCGCACCCCGGCCTGCGCTGCCAGGTGCACCCGCAGCAGGTGGAGCGAAGCGAGGGCGGACTGCACCAAATGAGAGCGCTCAGCGGCGGCCGCCACTTGCGTGCCCTCGAGCTTCTCCGTCACGTGCTGTAAGTTCAGCTCGATGCGCTGAAAGTCCGCTTTGCGCGCCTTGAGCTCCTTGAGCATGTCTTGCCGTCGAGCCTCGAGGCGTGCCTCGTTCGCCCTCGCGCTCTTAAGAGAGTTCTCGGATTCCTGTGCCTTGCCGTGCGCCGAGCGCACCTCCGCCACCGAGGCCGCCACGACTGCCTTGTAACGGTCGAGGAGGATGCGTAACCGATCGGCGACGGGCGCATTCGGCGGCTCGAGCAGCGTATGGATGCTCATCAGCCAATCGGGCAGCGGCTCGCCGGAGCGGCCCGTGTAGTACCTGATGAGGGAGGCAATCAGAGGTCATCAGAGGTCATCAGCCAATCGGGCAGCGGCTCGCCGGAGCGGCCCGTGTAGTACCAGCTATCCGAATGAGGCACGATCGCGGCGCCTTTGCTCGCCGTCTCGCCGGCGCGTTGGCGCAGCTCGAGCAGCTCCTCAATCGCCTCGCGCACGACGCCGTGGACGTCGTCGAGGTGCTGCGTGGAGCGCACCGCCTTCGAAACGGCCTCACCGAGCTGCGCCCCGAGGCGCTCGGCAGCCGCGACCGCCTGCGCCGCCCTCTCTCGATACCGCCGCTCCTCCTTGAGCTCATCGTCGGCGTCGTCGAGCGTGTGGCACAGCGCAATCTGCGCCACCTGACGTGCGGCGAGGTAGCCCTTGAGCTTGGCGACCTCGCTCGCATGCACCTCCTTGAGCATCGCGAGATCGGCGAGATGGCGCTGCTCGAGCGCCGCCATCGCCGCCGCATGCGCGTCCTCGATCGTGCGAAGGGTCGCGCGCGTCGCCTCGTGCGCCGCCGCCTCCTGTGCCGTCGCCGCTGCCGCCGCCGCCGCCGCCGCGTGAGCAGCCTCGAGCTCGAGCTGGAGCGTCGCGACCTGCGCCCCGTGCGCGCTGATCTGCGCGCTGACCTGCGCATGTAGCGCTTCCAGCTCGGCCGTGTGGTCCACCGGTGGCGGCTTGGCGCGCTCCGCCTCGAGCTCGTCGCTCACCTGATGAGGGAGGCACTCGATCTAATTAGGGATGCAATCAAAGGCAAACAAAGGCCATCAAATGGCCTCGAGCTCGTCGCTCACCTGGCGCAATCTCGCCTCGAGCTCCGAGATATGGAGCTCAAGCGCACGCTGGCCCGCCGCGCCCTGCTCGAGCGCTGTGCGCTGCTCCTCCACGAGCGCCTCGAGCTCGCGCAGCCGCGCCGCCGCCGCCTCGCGCCTCGCCACCTCTTCCGGATCCTCCTCCCGCACCTGTGGGGAGGAGAGGGCGCCGTGGTGAGTACATGCATGCTGGGAGAGGGAGACACGGATCCTCCTCCCGCACCGTTTCCACAACGAGCGGCGCGTCGAGCGAGGGGTCCTCGGGCGGCTCGGGTGGTTCGACGACGCCCTCGAGCTCCTGTGAGCCGCGCAGCCGGCGCGCGAGCCGGCGCAACTCCCACCGCAGCTCCTTGGCCACCCGTTGCGTCGCCGCGTCCACGTCCGCGATCACCTGTGGGGAAGGGTGAGGCGCCATGGTGAGCACTTGCATGGCACCAGCCGCAGTAGGGATCGTCCACGATCACCTCGGAGCGAAGAATCAAGTGCACTCAAGTGCAATCAAGTGCAATCAAGTGCAATCAAGTGCAATCAAGTGCAATCACCTCGGAGCGGAGCTGTCGCGTCGCCTCCTCCGCGGCGGCCGAACGCTCAGCGAGTGCGATCGCCTCGGCCTCCTTGGTGCCCAAGCGCGCGAGCGCCTCGTCGAGCTGGGCGCGCACCTGTGGGGAAGGCGAGGCGCCGTGGTGAGCACATGCATGCTGGCCGAGGCGCCGCGCGTCGAGCTGGGCGCGCACGGCGTCGGTCTCGGCACGCAGATTCGCGGCCGTCGCCATCGCCTCGAGCGCCTCGATCTCGTGCTGCGCCGCCAGCGCGGCAGACGCCTTCTCCGCCGCCGCCGCCGCGGACGCTGCCTTGGCGAGCTCGTCCTTGAGGACTTTCTCGCGCTGCTCGGCCTTGACGGCGCGCTCCTTCTGCAGCTCGAACATGCTCTTGAGCACGGCCTCACGCTCCATCGCCTCCTGCAGCAGCTTCTCCTGCCCGTCGTTACTCTGGAGCTCGCTGATCTTCTCCTGCAGCTTCGTGTTGAACGCTGTCTCGAGCTCCACCCTCGCGTTCCTGACGTTCAGGTTGGACGCGATGCGTGTTTGCTCGAGCTTCATCTGGCTGTCAATCGTCGCCTGCTTCACCGCCTTTCGCAACTCCTCGGCGCTCATGTCGGCAAAGTCCTGAAGACGCTCGAGGACCTCCACCGATGCGCCCTTAAAGGACGACGACAGCGAGTACTCGAACTCTTCGCGCACGCGCGGTTCGCTGCTCTGGGACGCCTCGCGCCACAAGCCGACGAGCGTCGCACCGCGCTCTTGCAGGCGGCTCTCGACAAAGGCGCTCAGCTCCTTGAGCCGCTGCTTCGAGCCACCCTCGCCGTCCTCTTTCTTCTTGGCCGCCGACTCCGCCTGCACGGCCGCTTGCCCGACGCGAAGCGCGGCGGCGAAGGGATCGGCGGCTTTGGCTGAGCTCGGCACGATCGTGCTCTTGGCCAGACCTTTGAGCCGATTCATGGCGACAGCCTAGTTATGTCTGGAGAGAGATTGGCCCGTGGCATTCTCAACAAACTCGGGCAAGTCCGCAAGTCGGAACAACCATCCGTGCCCAACGCGACGCGATCGGTCCAAGCGCGCATCGAAGTGTATGTGTAAAGGACTGGCTTTGTTCGTGGACTTCTCGAGATTGCACCATGGCTTGCACCATGGCTTGCACAATCATTTTCTACAGCATTACGGTTTGTCGTTTCCTGCGTTTACGCGGTCGGGGGTGCGTATGCGCAGAAACTTGTGTATACGCGAGGGGGTACGTATACGCACCCGCTGTGTATACGTACTACCGCTCGCGTAAACGCACCTAGCCGCGTATACGCACCCGGGTGCGTGTACGCACCCGCTGCGTAAATGCACCCAGCGCTCGCGTATACACACCCACCCGCGTAAAACGCACCCACACCCGCGTACAAGCACGTGTGCGTAAACGCGGCGTCGGATGCGTATACGCACCTACCTGCGTATACGCACCCGACGCTGCGTTTACGCGGGGACGCAACGAACGTCATGCAGCTCTAACACAAATCCACTCCGGTCCTTCACCGCGTCTCGCACCGCTTCTTTCCCTGCATCTTCCATGCTGTTGTACTTGAGGTTGAGCTTGGTCAGGACCGCGTTGACCTTGAGCACCTCTGCAATCGCCTTGGCACCGTCATCCCTGATGGAGTTGGTACCGAGGTTGAGGGTGGTCAACACCGCGTTGACCTTCAGCGCCTCCGCGATCGCCTTGGCACCGTCGTCGCCGATGGAGTTGTTGATTAAGTTCAGGTTGGTCAGGACCGCGTTGACCTTCAGCGCCTCCGAGATCGCGATGGCTCCCTCGCCCCCGATGTAGTTGCCTCCAAGGGCGAGGGTGGTCACCACCGCATTGACCTTCAGCGCCTCTGCGATCGCCTTGGCACCGTCGTCGCGGATGAGGTTTGTAGGGAGGACCAGACTGATCAGGACTGCCATGAAATGCAGGTCAGACCCGATGAGGATGGCGTCGGCGGATTGGAGCTTCTGGCCATGCAAATTGGCCTTCGTCTGGTCGCGCGTCATGCCCGAGAGCATGATGCCCTTCTCCATACCGATTTTGGCAAGCATCGTGGCCGACTCCACGTCGAGGCCGTTCTTGAGCAAGTTGCAGCTTTTGAGCGCCGAGCTGAACTTGAGCAGATCAGAGAGGACGAGGGCGCCGGAGACCCCAACGCCTCTCAGGTCCAGCTTTGTCAGCGCGTCCGCGCGTAGCTTCTTGATTGGGATCTCCGAGAAGACCTCGAGAGATGCGCTGCTGAGGACTGCTGTCGCGAGTTGCTGCGCCCCCTCTCCGTCGATGTTGTTGTTGGCAACGGAGAGATTTTCAAGCACCGGGCTGAGCTGCATCAGCTCGGCCAGCACAATGCCCTCGGTCGCCCCGAGACCCTTGCCCTGCAGGTCGAGCTTTGTCAGCTTGCCCGCGCGCAGCTCCTTGATCGGCACTCCAGAGAGCACCTCGAGCGACGAGCTGCCGAGCACTGCCGTCGCAAGCTGCTGTGCAGCCTCTCCGTCGATGTTGTTGTTGGCGACGGAGAGAGTTTTGAGCACCGCCGTGAACTGGATGTAGTCCGCAATCGCTTTGGCGCCGATGGGGCCGATTCCGCAACCGCTGAGACCCAGATTGGTGATCTTGTTGCGCTGCCGTGCCGCTCGCACGATGCCAAGCGCCTCCTGCTCGTTGAGATTGTTGTGACCAACATCCAGGGAGGTCAACACGGCACCGGCGACCACGGCCGCCAGCACACGCCGCACGGTCGGCAGGTCGCCGCCAAGCTTCTGCGAGAGGTCGAGCGTGCCGTCCGTCACCCCGGCCGCACGCAGCAGCCCTCGGCCAAAGCCGTCGCCCATCTGGGCACCGAGCTCCACCGCGTTCGCCCACCACGCGGGCCACTGCCACGGCAGCGTGCCCGAGAGCTCGGTGCCCTCTTCGCACAGCGCACGAGCGGCAAAGTACTCCTGGAAGGAGAGGTGCGACGACTGCAGCCGCAGCGGCTCGGACTGCACCAGGCTGAGCAGCGGCAGCGCGTCGACGAGCACGCGCTCGCGCACTGTGCGCAGCGCCTCGCGCAGCGCCTCTGACAGGTGCAACTCGCACGCCGCGCGCACGGCGGGCGCGCTCGCATCCATCGCGCGCTGGAGCACGGCCATCTCGCCCAGGCCCGAGGAGCGCAGCTCATTGGGCTGAAGCCAGCCGCTCACCGTGCCGTCGGCAAAGGTGACCATGTAGTACCTGGACTCGTGGTCGTTCGTGATAACGCCGCGCTTGCCCTCTTTCGTCACCTCGATATAGTGACCCATCTCGGCGCGGCCACCAAAGGGCTCGAAGGGCATTTTTGCCGCCTTGGCCCGGATCTTTGCGAGCGCCTCGGGCGCCTCCAGGCCGAGCGCCGCCTCGTCGAGCTGCCGGTCCTCAATGAGGCGGCGCTGCGCAACGTGCGCCTCAAAGAAGATGCGCTGCAGCAACCGCAGGAGCTCAGCCGACGCGACGCCACCGCGCGCGAGCATCGCGTCCGACGCGGTCGCGTACAGCTCGGCTACCGTGGCGGGCATGCCAATGCCCTGCCGCAGCTCGTACACGGAGGCGACCATGGAGAGCATGAGCGGGTTGCTCGTCACCTTTTGGCCCTTGTCATCGCGCGGCACGGTGTCGCGCACGTACGGCAGCAGCGCGGCCGCGCGCTCCGCGCCGAGACGCTGCTCGAGCGCGCGCTCCTGCTGCGCGTCCGAGAGCGGCGCGAGCTCGAGGCGGCGGAAGGCGGCGAAGCGCGCCTCGTCGACGCCCGCCGGCCGCGAGGTGCAGAGCAGCACGTGGCCCTGCGGCGCGAGCACCTCGACCACGTGGAGCTCAATGTCGGCGCGCTTGGCGCCGGCCTCGTCGAGCCCGTCGAGGAGGAGCAGCGCCCGACGCGCCATCATCGCCTGACGCAGCATGCGGTAGAGCGCGGGGCGGCTCGCCTCGTGCTCGAGGCGCAGGTAGGCGTCAATGTAGTTCCACGCGGAGGCGAAGGCATCGGGCGCGTCGAGCAGCCGCTGCTGCAAGACCTGCACCTTGACCAGGATGGGCACGAGCTCCGTGTGCTCGTCTTGGAGCGCGAGCGTCACCACCTGCGACAGCAGCGTCGTCTTGCCGCTCGCGGGGCCGGCGGTGAGCAGCGCCGCGCGTGGCGCTTCCATTGTGCGGCCCTCGAGCTGCGCGCTGTGCTGCGCAAGCAGCCATCCGAGCAGGCCGTGCGCGTCGCGGATGGCAGCCGCCTCCGCCTCTGCCGCAGCATCCCCCGTCACGCTGATGGCCACGCACTGCTGCAGCGCATCGAGCCGGTGGCCCGTGAGCGCGTCGGCAATGCCCCCGTGCTGCGCGCGCAGCTCCCGCGTCCACCACGCGCGCAGCGCCTCGAAGGCGACCTGCGGCAGCTCGCGCGGCGCGTGGTTCCAAGGGTGCAGCGTCAGCGTGGGTGGTGGATCGCCGCTGCCCTCCAATAAGGTGAGTAGGTGGCAGAGGCCATCGGCGCCGACCGTTGCCACGTCGGCATCGCGCCAGCCGCTGGCCGTACGCATGGTGAGCGGCTGGCCCGCGGCGTAGCGCCGGGCGCCGCTCGCGCCGCTGGAGCGCAGCGCCGTAGTGGCCATCGCCTCGAGCTGCAGCCTCTCGACCGCCTCGCACACCTTGCCAAGCGCGGCTTGGAGCTGCGTGCGATCGCCCTGTTTCTGTTCTTGGAAGAGCGCCGCCGCCGCGTCCACGCACGACTGCACGGCGTCGCCCGCCTCGCGCGCCGCGTGCGCAATGGTTTGGCACCGCGCCGCGCTGTGGGCAATCTCGCGCGCCCGCTCGCCCACGGCACGCAGCGCCGACTCCGACTCCATCCGCCGAGCATCGTCCGCCAGGCGGCGTTCGGGCTCGGCTCGGTCTCGAAGCGCACGCGCATCGCCAACGAACGCGGCCTCCCAGCCGGCAGCGGGCGGCCGCCACGGCAGCACCGCCTGGCTGCAACGGTCGTAGGCCAGCTCTACGTCGTCGCCGCCCGTGACGGCGGCGGCGACGCGCCCCCCGGTCGCATCAACAACGCCAAAGCGCGGCCTGCCGCCCGCGTCCCGAGAGAGCAGCAGCAACGGCTGTCCCTCGGCGAGGCGCAGCGGCGCGGCGGCGGGCGCATCGACCTGCGGCAGCGGCTCCGGCGGCGCGGCCGTCGCACCGTGGGACGCGCGCATCTTGGGCAACAATCGCGCCAGCGCGCCCGCAATCCGTTCCACAAACGTCTTGTAAAGGTCGATGACCATGGCCTTGTCGCCCTTGCCGGTGAAGGTGGCTCCCTCGATGCGGGCGATCACATCGGCGACGCGCGTCTCGAGCCGGCCGGCGCTCAAGTCGACGGGCTCGAGGGAGTGCCCGCTACGGACCTGAAGCATCTTGGGCGGCAGCTTATCCAGCTCCGCCTTCAGCCGCGGGACGACGGACAGCCGCAGGATGAGCTCGCCGCTCACCGCCGACTCGAAGACGCACCAGCCGCGGCCCTCGTCGTCGTCGAGGCCGGCCTCGCCGTGCCGTCCATCGTACGAGCGCTCGTTGAAGAGCGTGTCCACGCCGCCGGCGATGTGCACGAGCTGCGCCGCCGCGCGCTTGGCCGCCTGCGCCGCCGCGTGCGTCGCGAAGCACACGGTCGCAGGACGCGCAGTTTTGCCGAGCATGCAGCTGACGATGTCGCCGTAGGGCACAAGCGCCGCTTTGATCGCCGCCCCGTCAACGCCCGGGGCGACGTCGAAGAGGCAGAGCTTGCCATCGTACTCTCGCGGTCGCGGCGGCAGCTCTTTGAGCTGCAGCACGGTCGTGCCGATAGCGGAGGCATAGAGGCTGCCCATCTGCGGCGAGGACGCACGCACGGCACAGAGGCCGACGGGGGTGGGCGGCATTCTCTCAGCGAGGCGGTGCGAAGGACAGCATGAAGAGAGGAGGGGGGCATGACGTGGGGCGTTCCGGAGGAGCGTTCTGATCGCGAGCGCCTTACCACGCGAAGCCCTCTTTTGAAGGAGCGCTCCTGCTTTTTGGTGCGGGGACTGTGGTCACTGTTCTGGTACAGCGATGGGTAATCCCAGAAAAAGGCCTCGATGTCGGGCCGCTCTAAAAGGGCACGCCCAAAGGCCTGGATGCGGTGGCCGGTCGGGTCCGGGTTGCCCTGGGTGGGCCAGCCGAGAGAGAACGCGCCGACTGCGCGCCTGCCCTCGAGAAGGAGCCGCTTGGCCTCCTTGGGCGTCAGATGTGGCTTGATGCCGCCCACAGGCTTGAGGTCCTGCCGGCGGACGATGCGGTAGTCTGGCTGCCGGGCGAGCTGGGCTTTCAGCCATTTCGTGCTCACGAGCGCAATATCGCCGCGTCCGAGCACCTCCGCCAGGTCGCTGTCGAGCGCACTCAACTCGCGCTTCACCTCGTGGTCGATGTCGACGTGCTTGCGCGTGGGGCAACGCTTGCGACGCGAATTCCGAATAGCGTCGTCGTCGTCGTCGTCGATGTCGTCGAGGTTGGTGTCGTCCCCATTATCCAAGGCATCGGGCCGCGTGGGGCCCATTTGGTGGCGGTGCGCCGGCGGCGGCGCCAAGTGAGAGGCAGCGTCAGACTCTGGCTTGAGCGTCGGCAGCTCAACCTCAGTGGGCGTTTCTGGAAGTGTCTGTTTCGCTGCCGCCTGCACAGTGCGCGCGCTTGAAAGCGCACGCGCGGGAACGCTCGTCGGTCCCGATGAAAGCGGCCCACGCGGCGAGAAGGCCAGCACAATCGCGTTCAGCATGGAGTTGCCGACCTCGAGGATCGAGTTCTTCGTCTCAATCGCCGCCTCTGCCGGCATCGCCTCTGTCGTCGTCGTCGCTTCGGCCATCTCGCTTTCGAAAAATGGCGAATTCGAGATGCGTCGTCATGGGCGCGTGTCGTCGAACTTGCGATGAAATCACCGAAGCTTTCAGGACGAGTCATCACCTTGCCGCCGGACTCAGCAAAATGTACCCCAGGGGGCGGCTTTTGAAGCCGGTGAAAAGGTCAACGGTCGAATTTTGGCGACTCTGCTCTCTGGATTTCTGGTTACGAATCCGGATAATTGCGCTCGTGTAAACCCATTCTGCACCGCACACCAAAGTTCGTGTTCCGAGTGTGACACGAAGTCCACACACACTCTGTGCAGCCTCTTGTAGTTGTGCCGTTGAATCTCGAGTCGAAGCCTTGGTCGAAGCAGGGGCCAGAGCCTTTAAGCGCTTGCGGCAGGGCGATTCTCCGCGAGCTCGCTCATCGCTGCAGCGAAGGCCAGTTCGAGTAGGAACATGACAGCGCTGCCATGGTAGATCTTGTCCACCCGAATAGCGCCGTCCCGGGCGCTGTCCCTCGGCAGGAGCGAAGAGGGTTTCGATGCACCAGGTGGCGCTGCAGCGGGCAGGGCGGCCGGCGTTTGGGTCGTGAGGAGCGGCGGCGCCGAGCGGCGGCGTGGCAGTGGTAGAGCCGCGGAGATCGGCAATTCCGACGATGGCTGTGCCAGCGCGGCGGGTGGCAGTTCCGACGACGACGACGGCTGTGCCGCAGCGGCGGGTGGCTCTGTGGCAGCTCGTAGGTTCGCTAGCTTGAGAGCTACCTTCGTGCCGCTATCGAGCAGCACGCCCGCGCGCTTCCTTGCGTCATCCCACAAGGTGACCGTGCCCATCTGATCGTTGTACTCTGGCTTGGCTTCGAGGCCGAAGACTCGAACGCGTGCACCCTTCTCTGCGTGCGCGGGCGGTGCTCCCGAGGTCTCAGCTTGGGCCGGCGCGCCACGTGCAGGGCGCTGCCTCTGCTCGTGCATGATGGTGGCGCAGGGGTTGCAGCATCGAACGGGCTCGTGGTAGCCAAGGTGCGGGAAGGCTTCTCGCGAGAGCGAGCAACTTGAACAAAAGATGCCACCGCATGCTCTGCAATGGTGCCGGCGTTTGATGAGCCCGAACTCCATGGCACATCCTCCACACGCTGTAACGAGCTCGTCGGGTATCCAAGAAGGCTGTCGCGCGACAACGTCGCCAGTTCGCGGCGCCATGAAGCGTGAAGCGGACGGTCGCTCTTTGACAGCAATACCAGCAGGAGCCTCCAAGCCGCCGTTTCGCCGCGATTCCCGGGGTCTGTCAAAACGAAACAGCCCGCCCGAGAGCTGGTGGCCGAGCAAGCAAGCAAGCCAAAAAAAGACTACTTAGCTTGCTTGCAAGGCCGAGCTATTTTCTTTTCAGAGCGACGGACGAAATGCTCTACGTGATCTTTACTGGCTCGTGCGTAAACGTGATCTTTACGCACGAGCCCACTCGAGTAAATTTGAGCCCGCCGCCAGCCCGCTCAGTTAGCTCACCTCCAATGTGGTCTCAATCTACATGAGTCTATCATGCCGCACCTTCTGCATGCCTTGAGCTTCAGAGCGCGCACGTGCGGAAGCCAATGGCGAGTTCCGGTCGGTTGGTCGGGTGGTAGAAGGAGCGGTACTCGCCGCGCACGATGAGGTCGGGCGTCGCGAAACAGCCGCCTCGCGCGACCCGCGACCCGCCAAAGTGCGGTGCCGACTGCTCGCGGTACCTGTGGCACTCAGCGGCGATCAGCGGCACTCAGTGGCGATCAGAGGCACTCAGTGGTACTCAGCGGCACTCAGTGGCAATCAGTGGCAATCAGTGGCGATCAGACGCGCTCTGTGGCACTCAGTGGCACTCTCGGTGGCACTCAGTAGGCACTCAGTCGCGTACGGAAAGTCCATCAGCGGCAATCAGAGGCGATCAGACGCGCTCAGTGGCACTCAGTCACGTACGGAAAGTCCATTACGTAGCCTGGGTACGGGTAGAACTGTGTCGAGGTCCATTCCCACACGTTGCCGAGCATCTGGCGCACCCCCCAGATCGAATCTCCCGCGGGCAGCTCATGAACGTCGAGCAGTGTGGCGTGGCGCATGCCACAGTTGGCACGCGCCGTCGTGGGCGGTCCGTCTCCCCAGGGCATCGGGCGACCCTTATGCGGCGCGAGGTGGCCGTCATCAGCTGTGGGGACGCCGCAGCACGCCGCCTCCCACTCGGCCTCGGTGGGCAGTCGGCGGCCCGCCCACGCACAGAACGCTTCGGCCTCGTAGTACGAGATGTGGCTCACGGGCTGATAGGGCGGCAGCGGGATCATGCGGTCGAACCACTGCAGACGAAATTGGCGGCAGCATGGGTCCTCGCTTGGGTCCTTGATTGGGTCCTTGCTGGGGTCCTTGCTGGCGTGGCCGTGACCGGCGTGGCGGAGCTGCGCGCAGCTGAGGGTAGCCTGCCAGTCGCCCTCGCCCTCGCCCTCGCCCTCGCCCTCGCCCTCGCCGTGGCATACTCCATTGGTGCCAGCGCCGTCCTCGCGAGCGACGCGTCGCCACTTGTACGGGTGCTCCAGCTTCGCTTGACGAAGCCAGCGCACTCCGTCGAAGCTCCAGAACGACTCGTCTGCGTACCCGCCCGCGAGCACAAACGCGGCGAACTCGCGATTGGTCACGCAGTGCTTGGCGATGCGGAATGGCTCGAGGGGCACCGGGTGGGCCCACCTGATGAGGGAGGTCATTAGCGGTCATCACAGCGTTCATCATCGGTCATCAGAGGCGCTCAGGAGCTCACGGGAGATCAGGGGGGTGGGCCCACATTTCACAGTCGAGGATCAATCTCGGAGCTCACGGGAGATCAGGGGTGTGGGCCCACTTTTCACAGTCGAGGATCAAGCGTGGGTGCGCGTCGCTCGGCGGCCCATCCCGTTCGGCTCCAAGGAAGAAGATGCCCCCCGGAATGCACACATCGTCCACGCCCTGGCAAGGCCCGAAGGCCGCTGTCGGCGGCGGGGTTGGCGGCGGCATTGTCGGCGGCGGCGGCAGGGTCGGCGGCGGCGGGCAGGGCGGCTCCGGCACGGAAGATGGAGGCTGTGGGGAATCTTGCACGGTCCTCCCCTCTGCTGGCGCGTCCTGCGCCGTTATAGGCGCGGGCGGCGGGGTCGGCGCCGGGGTCAGGGTCGGGGGGTTCGGGGGGTTCGGGGGGTTCGGGGGGGTCGGGGGCGGCGCGGGCTCTGCCTCGTCTTCGGCAGGCGGCGGCGGCGGCGGCTGCTTATGCAGGTTGCGCGCGTGGATGAGCTCTTCAGTGTGCCAGAGCGTGTGTACGATCGAGTACAAGAGAAGGTACGAGACGCACGGAGGCAGCAGTGCTACCTTCGTGCCCTCTGCCGCCGCGCCGTCGTGAGCGCCGTTGCAAGCACCGGGCTGGCCCGTGGAGACGCCGCCGATGCAGTCGCTGATGAGGGTGTCGGCCATCGCATGCACCTGGTAGTCAAGTCAAATCAAGTCAAGTCAAGTCAGGTCAAGTCAGGTCAAGTCAGGTCAAGTCAAGGGTGTCGGCCATCGCATGCACCTGGTAGTCAAGTTAAGTCAAGTCAGGTCAAGTCAGGTCAAGTCAAGGGTGTCGGCCATCGCATGCACCTGGTGCAGGTACAGGCGCGCGTCGGGGAGCTCGCCTTCTTCCCACAGCGCCCAGCGCTCTGCTCCGCTCACCTGATGAGGGAGGTCATCAACGGTCATCAGCGGTCATCAGCGGTCATCAGCGGTCATCAGCGGTCATCAGCGCTCTGCTCCGCTCACCCGCATCGAGTCGTATAACGTCCACGCCTGAGTGCGCAACACGGCGCGATCCGAGTCGCCGCCACCGCGCTTGGCGCCGCCGTGGGCGCTGCAGAAGGTCGCCTCCCCCCCACACCCGTCGTCGGCCAACACACCGGCGCCGTCGTGGGCGCCACCCTGGGCGCCGTGGTGGGCGCCACCTTCAGCGCCGTCATGGGCGCCGCCACTCCACCACTCGCCGAGCGCGCCCACGGCGGCGCTCGACGCCTGCTGGATCATCGCCGCCAACGGCAGGCCGTGCTGGGCGCCGAGCTGGGCGGCGGCGGCGCCCTCCTTGGTCGGGCGCCGAGTTGGGCGCCAGAGCACTCCGGCCGTTGGAAGGCGCAGCGGGAGGGCGACGAGGTAGTCGAAGGTGAAGGCGACGTGGCCAATCGACCAGTCCGTCGGGTAGAGCCCCGGAGATCGAGCGAGCTGCGCCGCCGGCACCGCTGCCAGAAAGCGCCGGTACGACGTCCAGAGCTGCGCGCGCAGCCATGAAGCGCGCGCCTGTGGGGAAGGTCCCGGGCGCCGTGGTGAGCACTTGCATGCTGGGCGAGGAGGCGGGGCCATGAAGCGCGCGAAGGGCCCGCGCGCCGTGGTGAGCGCATGCATGCTGGGCGTGGAGGCGTGAAGCACGCGCCTGCCACGTGTGCGCCCGTATGGATTCGTACACCTCGAGGGCCTCGAAGACGCCCGCCACGACGCCCGCCTTGCTCAGGCGCAGCCCGAGGGCCTCTGGCGGCGGCGCATGGAGCCCTACGTAGGTCGTGTCGCGCGGCGCAGGGCCGGCGTACTGGAGCGCGTGCTGTGCCGCTGCCGCGTACCTGTGGGGAGTGAGGGCGTCGTGGTGAGCACTTGGATGGCGAGCGCGTGCTGTGCCGCTGCCGCGTACCTCTCCCCCTCGAGCGCGACCGAATTCTCAGCTTGCACCTGATGAGGGAGGCACTCAATCTAATTAGGGAGGCAATCGGAGGCCATCAGAGGCCATCAAGCGGCCTCGAGCTCGTCGCTCACCTGATGAGGGAGGCACTCAATCTGATAAGGGAGGCAATCAAAGGCCATCAAGCGGCCTCGAGCTCGACCGCAATCTCGGCTTGCACCTCGGCCTTGGCGGCGTGTGTGAAGAGGCAATCAGGAGGCAATTAACGACACTCACCTTGGCCTTGGCGGCGTGTGTGAGCCGTGCTGCGAGATCGCCATCGGCGAGCAGCCGTTGCGCTTGGCTCACCTGATGAGGGACGCAATCAGACGCAATCAGACGCCATCAGACGCCATCAGACGCCATCAGACGCCATCAGACGCCATCAGACGCAATTAGACGCAATCAGACGCAATCAGCCGCAATCAGACGCAAGCAGCCGTTGGGCTTGGCTCACGAGCTCCGCGGGCGTCGTGCCGAGCAGCCCGTAGCGCTGGTGCACTGTCCCTGGAGCGACGAGGAGTGAAGTGTTGCCCAGATTGGCACGCGCCACGATGGGCGTGCCTGCGAGCATCGCCTCGAGCAGCGAGTTGCACTGCCCTTCGCTCTCGCTCGTGTTGATCACCATCGCCGCCATCCTCATCGCCTCGTGCAGCTGTGCCCGCGGCAACGCGCCCACGTAGCGCACCGCCCGAGCGGTGGACGGCGCCGTCGCGAGCGCCGCGAGCGCCGCCTCGACTGCCTGCGCGTACCTGTGGGGAGTGAGGGCGTCGTGGTGAGCACTTGCATGCCGAGCGTCGCCTTGACTGCCTGCGCGTACTTGGCATCGAGCACGGGGCCGACGATGCGCAGACAGATGCGTGGGTCGCTCGCATGCCATTGGGCGATCGCCTCGGCCGCCCAGAGGACATCCTTCACAGGTCGCACCTGATGAGGCAATCAAGAGGCCATTAACGACACTCGGAGCACGTCCTTCACAGGTCGCACCCCCGCGGGCATCATTCACAGGTCGCACCCCCGCGGGCAGCAATCATTCACAGGTCGCACCCCCGCGGGCAGCAATCATTCACAGGTCGCACCCCCGCGGGCAGCAATCATTCACAGGTCGCACCCCAGCGGGCAGCAATCATTCACAGGTCGCACCCCCGCGGGCAGCAATCATTCACAGGTCGCACCCCCGCGGGCAGCAGCAGCAGCTGCTCGTTGGCGGTTACGTCGAGCGCAGCCCGCAGGCGCTCACGGAAGCGCGTTTCGTCATCCTCGGTCTCGTCAACGATCTCGGGGGGTTCGAGCTCCACCGCCTGTGGAATCAGGAACACTTTGGAGCGCGCCTCGGGGACCCGCGCGAGGAGCCCCGTCTTGAGCTCCTCATTGAACGCGACGACCGCCGCCGCCTCGGCGATGACGCGTCGAATCACCTCTCCCTTGGCACTCTCGTGCAGATCGATGTTCACGTCCGTCCCGCCGAGGACGATCATGTACGGCACGCCGCAGCCGAGCAGCAGCTTGCCCGACCGGTACGCATGCACGCCGAGAACGAGGCCCGCCGCCGGAGTGCCCGATCCCCCCGCCACGAGATGGGTGGCCAACACGGCGCGTGACGAAACCGTGTGAATGTCCAGCGCGCTCACGTGGGCGGCGGGCAAGAGCCTCATGATCCGTGCTGCGGTGACCGCGTTGCCCGTGTGCGACGTCATCGAGGCGATCACGACGACGCGCAGTGGGCGGGAGAGCGCATTCGGTCCAGCTGAGGGCGCCGTCGAGGGCACCACCTGATGAGGACGACCATCAAGCGCAATCAGCATGCACTCAGTGGCACTCCGAGGCCGAGGGCGCCGTCGAGGGCGTCACTCACCTCGCTGATCAGGGTGAACCCATCGTGTGTGCGAAGACGCAATCAAGAGGCAATTAACGACACTCACCTCGCTGATCAGGGTGAACCCATCGTGTGTGCGAAGAGGCAATCAAGAGGCAATTAACGACACTCACCTCGCTGATCAGGGTGAACCCATCGGTGTCGCTCCACGTGCGACGTGTGAAGAGGCCGGCGCTGCGGCAAAGACGCTCGAGGCTCGGCGCGTCGAACTTGCGCGACTGCTCGACGAAGATGCGCTCGCCTTCTTGGTACGTGCGCACGATCGCGCCGGCGGCGCCCTCCTCCTCCTCCTCCTCCTCTGCCCTCGTCGTCGTCGTCGTCTGGCGCACCGTCTGTGACATTTTCGGGATACGGAGGTGTGAAGAGGTGTGTGACGATCGCGCCATCAGAGGCAATCAGAGGCACTCACGAGGCACTGACGAGGCACTGACGAGGCACTGACGAGGCAATCATGAGGCAATCATGAGGCAATCGGCGAGGCAATTACAAGGCAATCATGAGGCGCTGACGAAGCCTTCACCTGCTCTCGACGAGACACGAGGTGCGTGACGATCGCGCGCTCGTCGTGAGAGTACCTCGCCTCGTGGCACCAGCCGTCGCGCCAGTCAAAGTCGAGGCCGGCGACGCGGTTGACGTGGCGCAGCGCGTTGATCGTGAACGCCGCCGTCACGCCGCGCGCGTCGTTGTAGGCCGCCTCGATCATGCTCGAGCTCTTAGTGGACGAAATTGGCGTGTCTACACCGAGGAGGAGCCGATCACGGTGGGTCATGTGGCGCGCGACGCCCCGGAGGAAGGCGATGGCCTGCGCGTCGGTGAAGTTGCCCAGGTTGGAGCCCATGAAGAGGTACAGCTTGCGGCCGGGCAGCGCTGCCGCCTCGAACAGCGTCTCGTCGTAGTTGCCATGGAGTGGCATGGTCGAGAGCGGACGGCCCGGCTCGGACGAGACCATGGCGCTGACCGCACTGACGCACGTTTGGAGCGCCTCGGCGCTCAAGTCGAGCGGAGCGTAGATAGTGTGCTGCGCGAGCGGCCGAAGCGCGCGCAGCAGCGCGAGCGTTTTGTGGCCGTCGCCGGAGCCGAATTCGACGACCACCTGCACGTCCTGCTCGTCACCATTGGCGGCTGCCGAGTGGAAGGCATCGAAGGCGATGTCGGCGGCCTTGGCTTTGACGAGCGCGGCCTCGTGGCCAGTCAGAAAATACTCGGGCGTCTTGCAGATCTCCTCGTACAGCGTCGAGCCGAGCTCATCGTACAGGAACGTGTGCGAGAGACGCGCCTTTGGGCGGTGGCGGAGCTCTTCGACGACGGCAGCGCGTGCATCCGCGGGGAGTGGTCTCTCCGCGCCGTCGGGCGCGGAGAGCCACGCCGCGACGGCCGCGTCAGCCTCGTTGTGCGGGATCCCTTTCCAGATCGAGCGCATGAAGGGTCTGAAGGTCGAGAGACGTGGCACGCGAGAACAGAATGACGTGGCTTGAAGTTGCCGTAGAAAGACACACCTCCTGCTTGATGCATCCACGCTATGAATGGCCTTACTTCATTCTAATTTACGTGTTTCTTTCCGTTCTTCAATATTCATACCCCCTAATCGGGGATGGTGGTCACTTTGGTCACCCTGCTCGTCGCGGCGCAGGTGCCAGCGCAAGCCTCGCTTACGCCCTGCCAACAGTGCTGCGCGCCCGGCGGCGACTGCTCCAAGGCCTTCAAGGGCCAGCCGGGCAAGTGCTGCGGCGCCAGCGACGGCGGGCAGGCGTTCTGCTGCCCGGGTGCTCTCGAAGGCGCCAAGTGCTACAGGTGCACGGGCTCGTACCGCTGCTACACGGGAGTCGCTTCGGCCACTATCTGCGGCAGCACTGCAGTGCGCTCCCCGCCCCATCGGCACGAGGATCCCCGTCGGAACGAGGATCTGACGCCTGCTTGGGTGTCGAACCTGTTTTGGTCCGTGGCCATCTTCAGCGCCCTCTACTTTTGCTTCCGCAGCCAAGCGGACGTGTACCACCCCGAGTATGGCGGCATGCCGATGGGCAAGCCCGTGTACGGCGTGCCCCAGCCGATGCCTGCCGCGGGCATGCACCCAGCCCCTGCCTACCCTGGGTACGGCTACCCAGCCTACGGCGGCGGGTACAGCGGCACCGCGGTCGCAGGCAGCGCCGCGGCGGGCTTCCTCGGCGGCATGATGATCAGCCAAGCCATGGATGCGGGCAACCATCACCACAACGGCGGCTACGGTGGCGACTACGGCGGAGGCGGCTACGTGAGCGGCGGCAGCGACGGCACCATCGGCGGCGGCGACGATGGCTTCGCGGCCGACTCGTAAGCGATGGCGCGAGAGAAGGACGGTCACGCGTGTGAGAGAGAGAGAGCACGTGAACAGCGCCCGGGCAGCGCCGTGTGTGGCGGCGCGAGCACGAATGGCGCGCGAGAGATAGTGCGAGAGCGAGACAGAGGAGATAGACTACATGGTGCATGTGTGCATGCCGGGGGACGTGGTCGGCGTGGACGCGTGGTTCGCGGGTGCGTCGTGGACCCGACAGCACACGCCGAGACCTCGGACGTCGTCGCGACCCTGTCTGCTCCGACAGAGTCGAGTGTTGCCATGTAGGTGCCCGATTTGGTGATACAGTATGCTGGTATAGTACATCGTCTCGACTTTGACATTCGCTCCTCCGGAGCGTCAAGCGACCCGACGTCGGCCCGGCCGCCTCGGGCCCCGGGCGGGCTGTTGAGTGAGCGGGTCGAGCCCCGCCGCGCGCGGCCGGCCTCTCTGATCTATCCAGGCTGCTCACAGGCGTCATTGAGGTTCCCCGTGCGCCGGGCCGGCATGATATCTCCCCAGAGTGCCACACCCACAGGAGGGACTCACAGACCACAGGCGCAGAGTGCATACCCACAGGGACAGCGCACAATCATCAGGCACAACGCACAGGTGCTGCCAGCGCACACCCGGGGGATTCACCATTGTCCTCGCATGCACGCCGATGCCTCACGCGACCTTTTTGTTCTTCGGTGCGTAAGCTCCTGGCGGCAGCGACCCATAGGCGACCTTGACCTTCTCCGTCTTTGGCTGCCCGCGGCCCGCCGACAGCTGTGGGTCGCTCGGCTTTCGCTCCTCCTCTGTCCTTGGCGGCAGGCCGATGACAGGCCGGCCTCCGGGGCCAGTGACGTGTAACGCCTCGAGCTTCCCGTCGGCCATCGTGCCCACATCGAACTGGACCGACTCGCCCTCGAGAAGTGATCGGAAGCCCGCAACACCTTTAATGCTCCTCTGGTGCACGTAGATGTTGTCGAGGCCCTTACCTTCGCGCTTGATGAAGCCATAGCCCTTGACGCGATTCCAAGTCGCGACTTCGCCCGACTGGCGGAGCCCGCCAGGCTTGGCCCCAGCGCTGCCACGAGCCTTGGCGCTGCGTGGCGCCGGCTGTGGGAGGGCGTCGCCGACCGCCGGCAGTGCCAACGACCCAAATTGGGAAAGGAGTCCATTCCATTCGGACGGCACTGGTGCCACAAAGTCGTGCGTGGTGCCCTCGATGGTGATGTGGAGGCGCGAGGCGTGCAGCGCCATGCCCTCGAACGCGCACCGCTCGCACACCTTCTCGTCGTGTTTCGGGTCGCCGTACCGTGCATCGCCCACAATCGGGAACCCGTTGCAAGCGGCGTGCTTCCGGATCTGATGCGTGCGCCCAGTACGAAGCACGAAGCTCGCAACGCTCAGATGGCTGTGCAGCCCGAGTGCGACATAATCGGTCTCGGCCGACACACGCACTGCCGAGACGCCACGTGGATTCTTCCGGCCCTCGGCCTTTGGGCTAATCGTCTGGTCCCACGTGCCGCTGCCTACCAGGTCGCCTTTCATCACGCCGACGTACTGCTTGACCGTCAGCGGATCGGCAAGGCAGGCGGTGAGCAGTCCCTTGATATCCGATTTTCCACCACGCGGATTCTGCGAGAACAGCATCACCCCAGAGGTCTCCGCGTCGAGCCGGTGGACTGGGCTCGTGCCCTTGTAGCCTGCCGATGCAAGTGCATCAATCAAGCTTTCCGGCCCATCGTGCACAATCATTCCGCGCGGCTTGTTGACCACCAACCAGCCATCACCCTCATGTAGCACGAGTGGAGAAGCCTTGGCATTCATCGACACGGCCCATCGACACTGCTGTGGCGGCTGTAGCACCAGCAATCGCGCCACGAGAGCTGAAGAGAGCATGGATGGGATGAGAGATGGGAGCTCGAAAAAGTTGCCGAAAAAGGGAATTCAGTCTTCCACTACGGCATGGAAGCCCTTCTCTTTAGTTTGGACCGAACACAGGAAAGAAATGTCGAGTGTAATCAACAAAGTTTGAGTCGCCAAGGGCTGATGGCGAGCAACTTGGCGAGCGTCCTCTTTCGAGCGCTCGCCTCTACTCCGCCGGCGACGTTGCGCCTCGCGGCCCTGACGTCGCCACTGCGCGCGCATACGGCTGCGCTGCATGCGACGCGCATGCAATTCACCGACTCGGCCGGGGGTTATGGCTCCGAGCCGAGTGAGAAGCAGGTCCGGTACGCGCAGCAGCTGGCGCAGCGCTCTGGCCTGGCGCTGCCGCAGGACGCGCTCCTCGACCGCGAGCGGTGCAGCGCCTTCATCGAGGAGGCCCTCGGCAAGTCCGCGCCCTCGGCGCGCCAGATTGCCTTTGCTGAGAGCCTCGCGGCCACCAAGAACGAGCCACTGCCGGCCGCGGTGCGCAGCAGCGCCAAGGCCATCAGCGAGTACATCGACCAGAACCAGCACTTGGCGACGCCTGCGGCGGGTGGGCGTTCCTACGGCGGCGGTGGCAGCTCGCTCCGCAGCAGCGCGTCCGACTCGCTCCTCCCAACCGATAAGCAGCTGCTGTACGCCGCGACGCTCGCGCGACAGAAGCAGGTGGGCTTGAGTTACGAACAGCTGAGCGATCGGGCTGAGATCTCGAGATTCATCGACGAGATGAGCGGCAAGGGCGGCGCCAACGACGGCGCGTACAACCCGGCCAATTACAAGGCCAACGTCGCCGCCAACGTCGCCGGTCTGGCGGCCGGTATGGGTAGCAGCGCCTTTGGCGCCGTGGCGGGCGCGGCAATGGCTTCGTCACGCGGTGGCGACGGCAGCCCCCTTGATGACCAGATGCTATCTCGCGCGGAGCGCGGCGGCGAGCGCGGCGCCGAGCTCGACGCGGAGATGGATGACCTCTTCGGTCCGAGCACCCAGGCCGAGGGTGAGGAAGACACACCCCTGTTCCGTGAGGGACAGATCCCCTTCTGAGCGGAAGCGACGGACAGGAGCACCCCCCCCCCTCCCCCCCAGGCCGAGGGAATTACGCGCGGGGAGCATCGACACCGCGCCGTGAGCGAGCGGCGGCTGTTGCAAGCACGAACACGCGCATGCAAACATCTCATGTCCTCCCGGGCGGGGCCGCGGTCGCGGATGTGGCGAGTGGCGGGTCCGTGCGGGTGTGGAACTCAAGGTGTGTGACTGTGACAGACCCGAATTCAGTAGCCGAAAGCGGTTAGTGTGCTTGTGTCGGTGTGCGACGTCTGAGCAGCGTGTTCCACGCCAACCTGTGTCGATACACACACCGGACACACCGCCGCTGCGTCACGTCATGTGCGATCAGCTATCCGATCCTTAGATACAGTACCCCGCGTGGGTGGAGAGACCTCCACCTGTCGTCGACTCAGGTTCCGTTAATTCGTATCAGAGACCTCTCTGGAGAAACCTCCTGCCTGTCGTCAGAGGTTCGCCCGGGCTTCAGACCTCACGCAAAGTCGGAGAGGTCGCCCATGACCGCCTTCGTCAGCTTGGCGCAGTCAGCAGCGATCGAGGGGTCCTGCGCCTCGAAGGAGCGGATCTGCATCATCACACTCATCAAGTCGTCCGCTCGGAAGCCGGCCTCTTCGAGCGGCTTCGTCATCATCTCCTGTACGGCTGGCATGATCTTCGACATGCGCATCATCATCTGCGACTCGGGCGGCGCCGCCTCGCACTCTGCGACGATGGCCGTCAGCTTCGACTTGTTCTCGGGCACCGTGAAGGCCGCGAGCGCCTGGTCCAGCAGCGTGCGCGCAAACTTCGGCGTCATCGCGGGCGCGGCGGGCGGAGGGGTCGGCGCCTCCGCCATCTTCTTGGCGGCTCGGGTGCGCTTCCACAGGCTCTTGTTGCGCGAGTTGAGGCACTGGCCGTCAAGCCAGGCGTCGAGCGCCTCACGCGTCGGGTACGAGCTCTTCAACTTCTCGTCGCCCGCCTCCCACTTTTGAAGCCGCCCCTCGCGCCAAGTCGTGCACGCCGCCTCGTCCTTGTCCAGCCAGAGCGCGAGCTCCGCCTCCGTCCACTCCGGGTACGGCAGCTTCCGCGGCACGGTGTCGCCCTTGATCTTGACGATCTCCATCACAAAGATGAGCATCGCCTTGGCCGGGATCTTGGGCGGCTTGCCGGCTGCACCGTATGCGAGCTGATATGGGATGTACATCTCCCACTTGTCACCCTGCACCATGAGCTGCATGGCCTCAGTCCAGCCCTTGATGACTTGGTTGGGCGCGAAGGTGGTCGGCTGGCCTCGCTTGTACGACGAGTCGAACTCTGTGCCGTCGAGGAGCCGTCCCGCATAGTGGCACTCACACGGAGAGCTGACCGTCGGATGCTCCACACCGCCGCCCTCGACCAGCACCTTGTACTGGAGCCCAGACGGGAGAGTGATCACGCCCTCCTTGGCCTTGTTCTCTTCAAGGAAGGCGAGTCCTGCCTCTTCGGACATTCTCGAGCGAAGCGCTCGCGGAAATTATCGAGCGTCTCTCGAGCGCGGCCACGTCACCAACGCATCCACACGAACGCCACACGTGTGAATGTGAATATGTGTCTGTGTGACTTCTTTGTCAACAAGGATCCTACTCAAAAGAAAGACACTCTGGGTGTCAAAGATACATGAAAGCGCTATTCGCTTCGGGACCTCTACTGAGTTGAAGATTACTTTGCGCCCATATCCTGGAGTAGCTCTACGCATGACGTGCGCAGCGGGCGCGGCAGCTTGTGCCCTTGCGCGTCGAGTGTCGCCTTGAGGTGTCGAGCCCCCTCCATCGAGCGCAGCTCGTCGAGGCGCTGCCGTGCCGCCAGGCGCGCTCGCTTATCGCCCTGGTCACTGCGCGCGAGGCAGAGGGCGCGCAGCGCGTAGCAGCCAGCGCGCGCCGCCTCGGTCGACGTGCGCCCGTGAGCCTCGAGAGCGCCCACGACGGCGCCGACGACGAGGGCGCCTTTGTGATGGAGGGCGCCCGCCTGTCGGGTGGCGAAGACGCCGAGCACCTGTGGGGGGATGGCGCCGTAGTGAGCACTTGCATGCAAGGCTCGAGGAGTGCGAAGACGCCGAGCACCTCCGACGCGTCGCACGCGATCTCGAGGGACGCGGCGCTCCGGCCATCATGGCCATGGGCGACGAGCGCCGCGAGCGTGGCCTCGAAGTACTCGTCGAGCGCCGAAGACGCAGTTGACGAAGCAGTTGACGAAGCAGTTGACGAAGCTTCGCAGCCTTGGCGCGACGACAGGCCGCAACAGCTCCCCCCCTCTGAAAGAGAGTGGCGGAGCCCACAGCCGCCAGCACCGCCGCCGCCGCCAGCACCGCCGCCGCCGCCAGCACCGCCGCCGCTGCCTGCATTGGTGAGGAGGACGCGCACAAGAGCGCAGCCTGCCGCCTGGACGCTCGGGACGGCGCTCAGATCGGCACGACCCAATAAGCTTGCGAGCGCTGCGGGTCGTCCGAGGATGGGCAACTCGATGTAAGCCTGCCGGCGCGGTGCGCCGTCATATCGGAGCAGCGCGCTCACGAGGCGCAAGGAGGCCGCCAGAGCACGGGGGCTTGTGCCTAGGGGCAGCTCACCCGGCGCATCACGACCCTCGGCGGCGCCGAGGGGGGCGGCGGCAGCGGGGGCGGCGGCGCGCCGATTCACAGCGTGCCGATTCACAGCCGCGCCGCCCGTGCGCATGCCAGCGGCTAAGGGACCGAGAGCCCATCGAATCATATCAAGGAGTCCGAGCTCGGCCTCACAGAGAGAGTCGGCCAGCTCGGCCGCTCGCGTTGGTGGCAGCACAGCGAGGCATGCCGCCACCGACAGCAAGCTCAGAGGCAGCGCCTGCTGTGAAGACGTGTAGCGCTGCTGTGAAGACGTGTCGCTCTTGTGAAGCGCAATGCTCGCCAACGCCTCGAAGGCCTGATGAGACTGCGACGTGGCGGCGGCCGACTCGATGGGGCGGGGGCGACAGCACAGGCTCAGAAGCGCGGCACACCACACACCTGTGGGGGACATCACGCCGTGGTGAGCACTTGCATGCAGGGCGGCGCCACGTGCGCATCGCGTTCCCACCGTCCGTCCAACCGCCCTTGCCGCCCTTACCTCCCTGGTCCCCCTGGCCGCCCTCGTCCTCATCCTCTCGAGTGCTTCGGGCCGCGGCGACCAGCGCATTGACGATACCCTTGGGCGGTGCCGCTGAGGGGTCGAGGAGCGCTAAGAGCTCGCATGCAGCCCGCGCACCTGTGGGGAAATGGCGCCGTGGTGAGCACTTGCATGCTAGGCTCGAGGAGTGCGCAGAGCTCGCATGCAGCGAACCCTCGCGATCCGCACAAGGGTCATTAGGAGAGCAATCAAAGATCATTAGGAGAGCAATCAAGGGTCATTAGGAGAGCAATCAAAGATCATCAGGAGAGCAATCGAGGGTCATCAGGAGAGCAATCAAGGGTCATTAGGAGAGCAATCGAGGGTCATTAGGAGAGCAATCGAGGGTCATTAGGAGCCCTCACCCTCGCGATCGCCACGAAGGACGTGCGGCACGGCCGCTGCTGCCGGCGCCGCCCTCTCAAGATCCCCCAGCAGCTTGGGCGCGTAGTGGCGCGTTTCCACAGCCAGCCGCGCGAGCGCCGCCAGCAGTTGCAGCACAGCCGAGGAAAGGGCCATTGATGAAGCGGACGACTGCGCCAAAGGAGCACCGAGCCCGCCCAAGACGGCGCCGCGCGCGCACGAGTGCGTCGGAGTGCCCGAGACGCCCGAGACGGCGCCTCCCGGAGTGCCGCCGTGCGTGCGCATCAAGAGGGCGGCGCACAGCAGGTGGAGCGAGGCCTTGGCAGCATGGCGGGACGCGCGGGATCGAAGGGCACTCAAGGCACCTGTGGGGGGAGTGGCGCCGTAGTGAGCACTTGCAGGCGGAACGCGCCGTAGTGAGCACTTGCAATGCGGGTCGCGCCGTAGTGAGCACTTGCATGGCGGGACACGCGGGATCGAAGGACACTCAAAGCATCGCGCCCGTTACCAGCGGTCGTAACGGCCATCCCTTGTGCACCTCTGCCGCGGTGGGCTCCATCAGCTCCATCAGCACATGCGGCGCTCGCACCGCCGCCCAAAGGCGTACCCGAGGACGCAGCCAGCACAATGCCGGTGCAGGCCTGCAGCACCCTTGCGTCCTCGAGCTGCGCCCAGCAGTCCGCAAACGTGGGCGCGATCGCTTGGTACGCTCCTAGGAGTGCGAGCACCAAGTGGTCGGTGGTGGCACTCGGGTTGGCATGCGCATGCAGCGCACTTCCGATGATCCCGACGCCTCCCGCACTGACGAGGCGTTGCGCTGCGCTTCGGAGGACAGCGGCGCGGCGACGCGTTTCGTCAGGCTCGCCTGGGTGCCCGCGGCGGCGCGTTTCGTCAGGCTCGCCCGGGTGCCCACGGCGGCGCGTTTCGTCAGGCGCACTCGCATCGGCAATAGACGACGCGGAGCACAGCGCCGTCGCGGGCGCCCGGGCGAGCGCCGTCGCGGGCGCCTGGGCGAGCCGCCCACCACCCTCCTCCGCACCCTCCTCCTCTTCAGCGGAGCCCCCAACGGCCGTCCTCGCACCGAAGGTCGCAGCCAGCACCGCCGCGCCCGCCGCTTGCATCTCCCGCTCCGCCAGCGCACCGCCGCCGCGTCGGCCTACCCACTCGAGCGACAGCTCGACGGCCCCAGCGCTCAGGGCAGCGCTCAGGGCTGCCGTGGCTGCTCCGCCGCCACCAAGCTGGATGGAGAGAGCCAACGCATGCAAGGCGTCCATGCACAACGGCCCAAAGTCGTCGTGACGCCGGAGGAGACCGCACAGGCCAACGGCGAGGCTCGTCGGGCTATCGCCCTTTGCACTCATCGTCGAGACGTCGCAGAGCGCCGAGCGTACCTGTGGGGAAAGGCGCCGTGGTGAGCACTTGCATGCACTCGCCGTGCAGGCGTCGGAGAGCGGAGCGGGAGCGTACGAGCAACGTCGCCTGCACTCCCGTCGGTGTCGAAGCGCTCGCGGTGGCGGCGCACGCTTCGAGCACGCATCGGGTGGCGTAGCACAGCCGGTGCGCCGCGGCCGCACTGCTCAGCACGTCGGTGCGGCGCAGTGCGGCCGCGAGCCACGCGAAGCAGCCGGCACGCACGAGCACCGCGCCCTCGGTACTCACACGGTCCGCGACGAGCTGCGCGACCGCGAGGAGCTCGGATAGATTGCCGCTCATGCTGCTGACCTTCGTGATGAGCGCACCGCTCGGGATAGCCTCGAGTTTCGGCAGCAGCGCGGCCACTGCCGCATCCAGGTGCGCCTCAGCCGGGCCATCGGGCAGCTCCCACGTCGTCGTGCTGCTGCCCGCCGCAGCAGCGAGCTCCACTCCACTCGAGGCTTCCAGTCGGCGCTGCTTGCGATGCGTATGCCGCCGCCGCCCATCGTCCTCCTCACGAGGTGCGTTCTTCGCCTGCGGCTCGGCGAGGTTCTCCAAGCACCACTCTTGGGCTCGGATGGCCTCTGCGGTCACCTCGTTCGCCGAGCGCTGCAGGCCGTGGCCAAAGGGTTTCGGATCACTTGAGGAGATGCCGGCAGTCAAGGTCGCCGCGCGCAAGGGCTCTCGGTCCTCCTGGCCACGGAGGCAGCAGCAGCAGCGGCACCTCGGGAGGAGGCTGACGAGGTCGCACAGTACGGTCGCCGTGGCCACAGGACGACGCGAAATTTTCAGTTTGGAGGCTCTGAAATCCTGAGCCCTACCCGGTACCTGCTTGACATGTCAAGCCCAACTTCCATGAGCAGCAACCCCGTCACATCGCGCCGCCCTGTGGCGCTTCGTCTCTCAATAGTGAACTCCGAGGACGCCCCGAGCGAGCCAGCTCGGTCGGCGGCGCTGCGTGGCGACGACCGCGTCACCCACGCGGATCGTGGCGCCCTCCGCGTCATGCATCACCAGGTTCTGACCAAAGAAGACGTCGTTCTTCCACCCGGCCTTCTTGTAGCCAAGGAGCTCACCCGTTCGGAACGTGCGCAGCGTCGCCGTCGGCTCCGCACTCGCGACGGGTCCGCCCCCCTCATCGGTGTCGTCGGCGCCGAGCACGGCATCGCTCGAGCCGCGCCCGTCGGGGACGCCGGTCTGCTGGTTGATCGTGGGCATCTTGCAGCGGGCACACGGCTTGACGACACGAAACGACGCCTCATTTCGACCATTTCGTTCGATGGTGATCGCCGCCCACTCGTCCTCGGCAAAGGGGCCGGGCGCCATCCCGAGCGCCCCGCCCTCGCCGCTGCCGTTGGCGGCCCCGATGACCAGGTTGGGTCGGAACCGGTCCATGGGGATGGTGCCCTTCCCGCGCGCTTCGAGCCGGGCATTGAGCTGTGCGAGTGACGCGTCGTTGGTGAGGAGGATGGGGAACCCATCAGAGAAGGCCGTCTGCGCCGTCGTGGGCGCGTACTTGGGGCTGCACGGTCGGGTCGCGCCATCGGCCATGCGCACCAGCCGAACATCGTCGACGCCCAGCACCGCTGCAAGCCACGCGGCAGCCGCGTCACCCTGATCCACGGCTGAAATGTGGTCATCCCAACAACGCACTTGGCTCTCCTCCGCGGCGTGGCGCACGAGAGGCACTCTCAAGGGCTTCATCTTGCCGGAGGTGTCCTGGAGCCGCAGCGGCTCGTCGTCCGACTTGGGCAGCTGCGCCTCGATGAGTGCCAGGCGCGGCGCGCGGCGCTGCGACATGAAGTTGCCGCCCTTGTCCACGACCATCCAACGCCGATCATAGGCCAGACCGAACGCATCCAGCTTTGCGGAGCTCACCGAGACCCCCCGCGCCGACTTGAGTGGGTAGATGATCAGCTGCGTCACCTTGCCGACAGCGACCGGCTGAGGTGTGGTCCAGCACCACCAGATGAACACCGCATCAAATGCGAACATCATCGAATACGTCAGCCAATCCCCACCTGTGATGTGGGTCTTGATGTGGAGCGCGGTTGAAAGCGCGAGAATCCAGAGGCCGGGGGGGTCGCGAAGGCCGGCCTGCAGCATCTCCATGGTACACACAGCGCCGGCGGGTTGTGCGGCGCGTGCGAATAAAGAGGTCTCGCGTGCGACGATGGGGGGCACGGCACAAAATTGAGTGTGAATGTGAATGTGCGAGACAATATGAAAACACCGGGGGAGAATGTGAACGTGTGTGAATGTGAACGTGTGTTTGTGTGTTTGATCACTTAATGTTTAGAGTGCTACCGCCGGCTTCCCCACCCCCGTTTGTCGTTTCTCGTTTCGGTGGTGAGGAGCTCTTACCGGGTACTTTAGACACAATGCGGGGAAGTTGAATTTATTACCGAACAAAAAAAA
>Ga0210245_100593_pt1 | contig 32740 bp, 18 predicted proteins | sample ChrtobMetaP3_4mM_FD_155450 | JGI IMG/M metagenome (GOLD analysis project Ga0210245, IMG submission 155450) | Chrysochromulina tobin associated microbial communities from unialgal haptophyte culture, Seattle, Washington, United States - P3_4mM | ecosystem: Host-associated > Algae > Haptophytes >...
CTGCCACCGCCGCTGCCACCACCCTTACTGCCTCCACCGCCGCCGCCGCCGCCTCCGCCTCCGCCTCCGCCGCCACCAGCAGCAGCCTTGGCTGCACGCTGATGCTCCTGCAGTGCCCGTCTCTCCGCCTTTGTCTGCGGTTTCTTCTTGCCAGCGAGAACCGCCTCGATGTCCTCCACGATCTCGGCCTTCGCCTCGGGCACCTTGGCCTCGGCCGCGTCGTCACCCATCTTCTCGAGGTCTCGCTCAATTTCATTCACAACACACCAACACGCACAGTTATACGAACTACCGGCACGGGGGCCGATAGATGTAGTGTGGCTGGGACGGGGGGTGGGGGCCGGATCCTTGAAAATCCTCGCCGGTGTGTTAGTCCACCGAGCGACGCGACCGCGGTGACAGCGCCCGTCTGTCCTGTGTTTCGTGTGGTAGTGGCTGGTCGGTACCTTGTGTGTCGATTCAACTGACCCTTTCTCAACACGCACAGACCAATTTCACACTCGACGTACACACTCGCTTCATCTGCGCCGTTACATGTACTTCCCCTCGACACTTTCATCAGCGACGTGGACCGTTCGGGCACCCAAAAGTAACTGTCTCTCTGTAGTGTCTAGACCGACCATGGTACTCGCTCGCTCGTCTATAGCGGTCTAGGCGCGCTGTGAGCTGTGTGGAAAGGCAAGCAACTCGTCTATGGTCGCGAAAGCGAGGCTATGCTTTACTGTAATTCTGCACTACCGGCGTACTCTCGTACATGTACATGACACAGTATCATGACGTAGTGTACAGCTGTGTACTGAACAACAACAGATACGGAACGGTCTCAGAATGGTGCACCTCATGGCATAGATCTTGGAGGAGATTGCGATCTCTTCACGTAGATCCGGGGTGGAAGGGCCGGAGAAGACGTAGACCCTGTCAGCTTGTGAAAGACCTCTCGCGGGGAGCGCAGCACTGAGAAACGTGGCGACGTCTTCATGTCGCCTTGCGACTGTGGACGAGGAAGCGCTCTGACCTGAAGCCCAAGTGTGGCATATGAGCTCGTCCGCTTGCTGGCGTCTCCTGCCGTCACCAGGACGGGCGTTCCAACCTTGCGGATCTCCTGTTCAAGGTGCACCGCCGCTCGAGCCAGAGCCATTACGCCCTGAGTGTCTCTCGCATCCACGACTGTAGAGGGCCTGATTGACCAGGACGTTTGCGGCCGCGTCGCAACTGGCGACAGAAGCCCGAAGGGCACGTCGGCAGAGAGGGTCGCCGGAGGGGGGAGCGGTGGTTCCTCTGTCAGACCCCGTTTCTCGAGCTCGGCCCGTGGCAGCAAGCCCCACTTCGGTGACTTACGTTGTAAGCAGGCGAACTGAAATCCTGGCTTCGCGCTACCTAAATCTGAGCTCGGCGCCTTAATTGGAGAGCCACCGCCCAGCACCGTCAGGGACGGAGTCTTGTATGTCGCATTTTTGTGCGCTGCAAATGGCACATCACCTAAGCTCAGCGCGTGCCCTCGTTTGTCAAACGATGACGCCTGCGCCGGCGCTGCAGCCGGCGCCGCCCATACAGACAGGTCCGATGGTCCATCCAGGAGGACTGGGGTCTTGACCATCTGATTAGCGCGTGGAGGAGTTGAAGGCTTCGACACATTTGAGTCGTAGACTCTGACTGATCGTGAAGGAGTAGAGGCTCGAGATGCAGCAGCGTCTCCTTGCCCTCTTTGAGATGCACTCTGAGCCCGCTCGGCAGGAAGAGCCGTAGCCGCGATGGCTGCACGCACCTCAGTCTCGCGAGGGGATTGCCGCCATGGGGCCTCGCGAGCTCGACGGGAGGGCACGCTTTGCCCGGGCGAGGCATCACGCTTTGGCGAGGCGCCACGCGGTGGTGATGGCGACCTGCTCTCACTGCGAGGATGGCGCGTATACTCAACGTAGCGTGGGATGTCGCGCGCTGGCACGTACTCGGGAACTTCCCGGACAAGGTCCTCCGCTGTCGGCGCTTCGTGCCCTTTTCGCTCCAGCTCACGGACGGCTTGCCGCAAGGACTCCTGTCGGGTGATGAGCCGAGTCTCCAGCTCACGAATGGCTTCCCGCATGGACTGCTGCCGGTTCACGAGCCGAGGCGTGTCGCGGATCGGTCCGCGTCGAACACTACGGGGATGCCGCATGCTGTCACCATAAACGTGTGGCGGCCTATGAACCTCCTCAGGACTCCCCGGCCGTTTGCCGTACGAGAGCACTCCCGGAGGATCTAGATCCGGTAGCTGGGGTGGCTCGTCCCCGTCTGGTCTTTTCCCCTGTCGCGTTCCCCAGGCATCTAACTGAGAAGGCTCGATGTAGTTGATGCCTCCCGTGCGTGGGCTCGAGGGGCTCGTGTCTCGCCAAGGTCTCTTGGGGTCCCGCACTGCTTCGCCATACACGTGTGGCGTTTCGCCTACGTCGCCTGTGTCGCCATTAACTCTGGGCAAGGCGGACGACCTCCTGTGCGACTTGGCGTACTGGTTTGGGCCGGATTCAATCCCGGTCGACTGGAAAGGACCGGATGGCGGGGTTTGTTCTCGGGGCGGGGTTTTTCCTCGTCCATCCTTGGATGACGGTCTTTCTCCTCGGGATGCCGGTCGATCGTCATAAGGGCCGTCGCTTTGGTATTTGAAGCCATCGTCCCAGCCAGACTTGCCTTTGTTACCCCCGCTGCCCCACCCTTTCCCGACATCTTTGGCATCTTTATCTCGGGATGAAGGTCGCTCGCGGGAAGACGGTCGATCCTCGTAAGGGCCGCCGCTTTCGTATTTGAAGCCTTCGCTCCAGCCCTTGCTACCCGCGCCGCCACGCCATTGCCCACCGACATCATTATCTCTGGATGACGGTCGATCTCGGGATGATGGCCGATCGTCGTAAGGGCCGTCGCTCAAGTATTTGATGCCCTCCTTCCAGCCGTCGTTCGTGCCGCCCGCTTTCCACGCTCCTCCTTCCCTTTTGTCCTTCTTGTAATAATCATCATCGTACCCGCCGGAATCGCCGCCAGATGATTTCCAGCCCTTGTCCGTGCCGCCCGCTTTCCACGCTCCTCCATCCCTTTTGTCCTTCTTGTAATAATCATCGTCGTACCCGCCGGAATCACTCAAGGTACGCTTCCAGCCAGCGTCCGTTCCGCCGGACTTCCACTCACCAATCCATTGCTTATTGCGCTGTTCATCCGTCATGGATCCCCAGGCATCCTTTTGTTCTTTGGACATGCCGGCCAGCAATTTCAGGTACGCCTCGAGCTCCTCTGGCGTCATGGCCGCACGCCTGGCGCGCTCCTCGTCGCTCAAGCCGTCTCCGCTGCCCGACCCGCCTCCGCCTCCGCTGCCGCTGCCGCTCTTCCCACCCTTCTTGCCTCCTTTCCCATCCTTGCCTCCTTTCCCATCCTTGCCTCCTTTGCCCTTCCCGTCCTTGCCCTCAGCCTTCTTCCTCGCAGCCTCCTCTTCCGCCGCCTTCCTATCAGCCCAGGACTTGTAACCAGGGGGTGCGAGCATGAAGCACCCGTTCGGCCCCAACAGCCTTCGGAGCAGTGCTCTCAACCAGTCGCTGTAGTCCTGGGGATTCATGGTTTCAGTGTATACATCGCACACCTCGAATAAGGCGTCCAGGAACGCGCCCCGCTCCATGGTGCCAGCTCCACCCGAGTCCTTCGTCCACTCCTCCAGGCCCTCAGAGTCGGCTTCCTTCTCATCATAGTCTTCTTTACCAAGCAGGTCGTAGTAGAGGAGGTGGTAAATCTGCATGTACTGCTGCTGGCACATTTCTGACACCGAATAGCCTTGCGCCACAGCCGACTTCTGAACGACGGCCCACCACTCGTTGAGTGCATCGAGGACAAGTGAATGGTGCCTGATTTTTGCACGTGCTTCGAACGCCTCTTCGGTGTTCAACTCCTCGTTGCCCTGGTCTTGATATTTGATCTTATCAATGTCTTCGGCGCTTTTGGCCTGCGTCACGATCTTGTCTCGGTGTCTTGCAAGGGCACGGTGCCTGACTTTTGCACGTGCTTGCTCGGCAAAAGCGGCGGCGTTTGTCTTCATTTTTGACAGTGTCCATGGTTGTAGAAACATCGCCATCGTAACGGCGGAGCTTCCGCGCCTGCGGCTGCAGGAGCTACGAACTCACCCACCACGAGCGTGGGCTGCGTCCCGCGCGCACGCAAACAGCGGCGCGGCACCAGACCGCCCACGTGCACGAAAACCGAACGACCGCGACGCGCCACTGAACGCCTCCTGCGTGCGGACAGCCGTTTCACTTTCGCCATGTGCGAGTGCACGTTCACGTTCTTCACGTTAATTCGCTCTCCCTTCAGACGCAGCGTGTGGAGCCCCTGTTCCTCCCGACGCAACCATAATAAAGGCCCAGGGCAGAAAGCCACTGAATCTGAACACGCCACTCTCTATGCCGTAGGGACCCTACGTAGGTCAACACAACCGCTCACGACTCGACGACTGTGAGTCTCGAGCGTCACTCCGCGCCCTCAGGTCTTGCAGCGTACAGGTATGCTGATTGCTGTAGGCGGACCCTGTTGTCCTCGTCGCGTGTTCGCAGAGTTCGGTTTCATCGTGGCCCACCGGCATAATGGCGTCACGGACGGGACGAGTGGGGCTGGCGCGCGTGGGGCGGGGGCCCGCGCTGGGGGGGGGGCACCCGAATACCTTTTTCTCTCGACCTCCACAGACCTGGAGGAGGCACCATGTTACCTCAGCCGCTAACAGTTGGGACGCAGGTTCACACTCACGGCACGCACTTAAACACCTCCTGCAACACAGCCGAGCACTACGAGCCTGAGGCGTGCCGCGGGCTGTCGCCTGCCAGGCTCGACGCGGTTCGCATGCTCAGCAGATGCTCAGCGCACAAACGCGTTTTTGCGCTGAATGGCGCCCATGAGGCCACCCTGCTGCGCGCCTGCCACGTACGAGGTCACGGAGGGCATGTAGAGGTTGTCCTCGTCAGTCTCATCCCAGGACGCCGCCTTGCCTGTGTTGGGAAGGATGACAGCTCCAGCGACCTGGGCTGGCCCGTCGCTGCCGACGCCGTCGATGGGCGGATAGGTGTCGTAGTGCTCACCCACGCTGTTGGCGAAGCGAATCCACTTGACGTCGAGGTAGCCGAGTGGACCGAGCCCGGGCATGCCCTCGTCGCGGCCTGCAGAGTCAACACGCGCTGCGAGGTTGCGCTTGACACTCGTATCACGCGGGCCGGTGCCATAGAGCATGAAGATTTCGTCCAGGATCTCGGAGGAGAACTGCATGCGGTTGAATGTGCCCAGCAACGCTGCGCGGAACTTGGTCTTCGCGAGCGCGCCATCGCCGTCCTGCGTGAGTCGGCCTCCAGCCTCCTTGAAGGCGCGATAGAGATCAACGTGGTAGCGGCTGGCATACGCGCGCATCTCGCGCATCTTCTTTGCCAGTGCGGGCGAAAACTGCGCGATCGTCTCTAGGGCCTCCTGGTCTTCCTCGTCCGCAAATGCGGTCGACGCATACTCATCGAGCATCTTGCTGCCATCAAGGCCGTTGTTGATGGTCGGTTTGCCATCATTGGCGAGGTCATACTGGCCACCGTCGCTCTTGGCATGCGCGCCGGCCGTCTCAATCTTGCGCGTCTTCTGCACAGTGTTCAACCCCATCTGGTGGGCCAGCGACTCGGAAATCATCCTGTCCAGAGGACCGTCTGCTGTCTGAGGAAGAGGACCGACGCCAAAGTGCGACCAAACTTGAAAACTAAAAGTCGCGAAACGATGTCGCAAAAAAAAGCAAAGAGGAGGCAGGTGGAAACAGGTTCCTCGTGCGTCCTTCATGGCGAAGAATGTTTTCCGTTGGGGCCAACTTTTGTTGGGGTGATCTCGCGCCATCCGAAGGGTGCGCCCAATGCTATTTGCGGCCGTCGCCCTGATCGTCGCAACGGGCCTCGTGGTGCCGCCCGCCAAACCCGACGGCCTCTACCTGGGTCTTGACCTCTCCACACAGTCGATCACAGGCGTGCTCCTCGACAGTCGGCTGCAGCCCGTGCGGCCAGCCACGTCGGTCAACTTCGACAACTCCTTCCCTGAGTACGGCACCAAGGCTGGCATGTCGGTTGGCAAGGACGGAGTCGTCACGAGCCCCGTCACCATGTGGCTGCGGGCACTTGATGCGCTCTTCGACGAACTCAAGGGCACCGGGCTGCTCGGCCGCGTGGCGGCGGTCTCATGCTCAGGGCAACAGCACGGCTCCGTGTATTGGACGCAGGCCGGGCTCGAAACCCTGTCGTCACCGCCCGCGAGCGCGGCCCGCTTTGCCGACGCTCTCTCCGACGCATTTGCCGTGACCGATTGCCCCATCTGGGCGGACTCGTCGACGCAGTCAGAGTGCGACGCGATCGAGGCCGCTTTTTCGCACAAAGCAGGCTCCACCTCGGGTGCGGCCGCGGTGGCGCGCCTGACAGGCTCGCGCGCGTACGCGCGCTTCACGGGCCCGCAGATCGCGGCCATCAGCACGCGCCAGCCCGCCGCGTGGGCAGCCACCGAGCGCGTCAGTCTCGTCTCTTCGTGGGGTGCTGCGCTGCTGACCGGCCGCCATCAGCCCGTGGACACGTCAGACGCTTCCGGCACGCTGCTGATGGATATCCGAACGCGCACGTGGGCGCCGAGTATGCTCACATGCGGCGTGATGCCGCCTGAGCTTGAGCAGCGCCTCGGCGGACCGCCCGTGCCCAGCCACTCGATTGTGGGTACAGTCTCGCCTTTTGCGGCCCGGGCGAGCGGCCTGAGGGAGGGTTGTGTGGTTGCAGCCTCCTCCGGTGACAACCCGTGTGCGATCGCGGGGCTTGGGCTCGCGCGCGCAGGCGACCTGGCCCTCTCCCTCGGCACCTCGGACACGCTCCTCGGCGTCGCCGCCGCTGCCGCCGCCACGCCTGCCACAGAGGGCCACATCATGGCCCACCCGACGGACCCTGCTTCCATATTTGGAATGCTCTGCTACAAGAATGGGGGCGCAGCGCGTCAAGCGGTGAGGGACGAACGATGCGAGGCCGACTGGGGGCTCTTCGACGAGGCCCTGCGCCGTGCGCCACCGGCCAATGACGGCGTGCTCGGCTTGTCGTTGCCCCTGCCCGAGATTACACCGATCATCAGCCGGAACGGCGAGTGGTACGTCGATGGAACAGGGAAGCTGGTGCCGAAGAGCTCGCTATCCACTCCGCAGCTAGTCCGCGCGGTGGTTGAGGGGCGGTTCCTCTCGATGCGCGCCCGCGGCGGCGCCATTGGCCTGAGCGGTGAAGGCGGACGCGTCCTTGCTACCGGCGGAGGCTCGCAATCAAAGGCGATCCTGCAGATAGCGGCCGACGTCTTCGGAGCGCCTGTGCTCGCCTCCGACACGCCGGACGCTGCGGCCATTGGCGCCGCACGCCGCGCCGCGTACGCGCTTGCCCTCGCCGCGGCGCAGCGTGAGCCACATGAAATGCCCTATGCGGAGTTCCTCACGGAGAGTGCCGGCACCTCCGCCGAGGAGCTGCGTGTGGTGGCGATGCCGCTGCCCGAGGCGGCGGCCGCTTACGACGACGCCCTGGTCGCTCGTTACAAGGAGCTCGAGGATTCGGTCGCCGCCGGAGAAAGGTGATCGGCGCGTGACGGACGGCATGTGCGGAGCAGCGCGCCGTGGAGCGATGATCCCAAGGCGTGCCCAACCCAAGGTGGGGGTCACCGGTCGCTGCCGTGCCGTTCTCCGGCGCGACTCCGCTCCGGTCCGCCCGTATCGCCTTAAGCCTTATCCCGTCCGATCGGCGATCGGGTGCGCCTTCGCTCGAGCGGAGGCGCAAGCGGAGGACGAGGCGGATGGCCCCGCCGCCTCGGCGCGCGCGTGCGGGCGCGTATTTGTTTTATTTTCAGATCACATGAAATGATGACCGATGGAGACACGATCGACAGGCTGAACGAGAACGGTTCCGACGTATCTCAATCTTTTTTATAAATTTTCAATTTTCGAATTGTCGATCGTGAGTCACCGGCACGCTCAGAGCCCCGGGTGATCGGCATTGGCCTGCATGCCGCGGTGTTCCACGTACTACTACGTAATCCATTTGCTGAACATGGCCGCTCAGCGCATCATCACATTATCCTTTATGTACACTTCTTGATTTCGCTACGACGGGGCCGACGGTTCCCGAACAAGGCGCGTGCCCAAATTTTGCTGAATGCCAGACACCGAACCGCAGATTGAACCCTGGCTACTTCTTGATGACGGCACCGTCATAGACACAGCCCTCGTGCGCCACCGGGAGCAGCTGTGATCGCGCGATGCCCTTCGCCTCCAGAATGGACTTCATGGTCGTGATCTGCTCATCCGGCGCCACGGGCGTGCGCGAGAAGAGCCACAGGCCAGAGTCGTTGATGCCGGTCTGTTTCGTCGTGCAGCCGTCGTCGAACTGCTCGGTAGGCTGACCGCCGCTGACGATGGCCCATGCGTAGTCGGGCGCGCGCGCAATCACCCAGTACGGGCCGGCGGCAGCGTTGGGCAGAAAGCACGGCGCCACGGCCAGCTGGGAGTAGTCGCTCGAGTTCACCGCGCGTGCGCACAACGTCATGTTCCTGGCATTCTGGTTCGGGCCGTTGACCTTGTTGAGGTTGGCATAGTTGTAGACGGTGACGACGGGCCCCTTGAAGCCGGGCACTGTGGCACCTTCTTGGTTGTATGTCGCGGTCACGCAGTAGAAGGTGTTGCGCTGGAGGTATTCTGTGACCTGCTGCTGCTGGATGTACCACGACTTGGCGGTCCACTCGGTGAGGTTCAGCTGCCCGAGAGTGTGAATCGTCGGGCAAGCGGAGACGGACGCGATGGAGAGCATCATGGAGAGCATCGTGAACGGGATGACAAAAAGAGTGGGACGGCTTCTCCGACAGAATCCGAAGAGAATCCTTTCGAAGCGCTCGGGAAAAGAGAGCGCAGGACTCGGTTTCGTCAGTCTGCCAGTCAGTAGTTGGACGATTCCGATATCCGAAACTGGTCCGAAATCACATCGAACAATGCCGTCGTCTGGCCGGCCGCCGCGTGATCATGCCGCGTCCCGACGCAGCGGCGGAGGTGGCCGCGGACACAGCCACCATGGCTGCATTCACACCGCCGTCATTCACGGCAGGTAGAAGCCGTGGCGGCAGGTAAAAGCCGGTGGAGCAGCAGTCCAGATGGTAAACAAGTCAGACAAGCACGAGTACTGGCTGGGGCACGACACGATGGAGTCGTTGGCGACGTGTCCGGCCGGAGCCATGAGGACTGCCTTGCATCCGGCTGGCGGCCGTTGCCCAAAGGCAGCAAGCTACCCACTAAGCTCACGCCCTGGGAGCCTGGCATGGAACATGGTGCATGCGCACACTTGGGGAATTGTGCGACGACGACGACGAAGGTTCGTCGGCCTTTTGCCTCGAAGGGTGCTCGCTCACAGATCTAGCTGCCCTTATCGAGAGCGCTAGCAATCTCCTTGCAGTTTGCCTCCGAGTTAGTGGCCCTCGGAGGCAAGGACATGGCGTTCGTATGCGTGGACCGGCGCCACGTGTTGCATAGCAGCGAGGCACTGCGCCGGTTGTGGGCATCTCCGCTGACGCCGCATCTGCTCGCCTCCTTATCCGCAAGCCAGTCGAGTGGGTCGGAGGAGGTCCTAGGTGCGCTCGAACGCTCCCTCTCTCGCCACTCACTCGCTCACTCGCTCACTCGCTCACTCGCTCTCGCTCGCAGTCGTCTTTTGAAGCAGCGGGTTTTGGAGAGCGTGCCTGAAGAGGTCGAGGCACGCTCTCAAGAACCCGCTGCTTCGTCGAGTTCATTGGGTTCACCAGCCCCGTGGCCCATGCCATGGATTGGCAGCGGCAAGAGACTGGAAATCAGCCTCGGCACCGGGCTTTGCCAAGGCCGAGACGGAGGCTGAGGAGGCCGCCTGGCGCGCGGACATCCGGCTGCTCTTGGTGCCGAGATGCACCAGGCGCTGCGTGGCCCGTCAGGATACACACCCTGTGGCGGGCATGCTTGGCGCCAAGGGCTCGCCGCCTCACATGCGGAGTATGTGAGATGCCGCATTGCGGGATAGCGTGCTTGATCCGTTTCATACAGCGTGCACGGCGTGCATATGGCGTGCATACAGCGTGCTGCTAGCATACAGTGATCAGTGACAGTGTGCTGCATCAGCGTGCATAGAAAGGGTTGACTTTGAACCGACTTTGTTGCCGTGCTAACAGCCAATTCACACAAGTGACTGTCAGCGCCTGCTTTCCATCCCACACCTTTTCACAAAGACCCCGCCCCCCTTCCCCAAACACGAAACATGCAAACATGAAGAATAGCACGAGGCAGGCGTCGCAATGCATGGATGAGCCAGGTGTTCGCACGGATCCTCGTTGTCGGAGCGGCTCTACTCGCTCTCCACTACCTGCGGCGCCAGCGGCGCCAGCGACAATGCTGCCGAATCGTCGTCGCTAGCTCCTCCGTGGCTCGCCGCTTCAGTCCCGCCATCAAGGGCTTGATTGAGTGCAGCTTTCCTGAGGACCTCGCGGACGAGGATACGCGAGCTGCCATGGAAGAGGACGCGCTGAGCGTTCTGTGCGGCTTTCACGACGTCGACGCTTGCGAGTGGCTCCTCGCGATCCAGGGCGCTCACGTGGTTGGGCTGGCCATGCTCGTGAAGTACCACGACACGCTCTTCGTCTCATCTCTTTGCGTGCTGCCGGAGCACCGTGGCTGCGGCGTAGGCAGTCGACTGATGCGGAGCGCCTCGTCCTATGCCGAGGCACACGGGCTCGGTGCGCTGAGTGGCTCCGTGAAGGCCGCGCATCAGGCCTCCGAGCGCCGGACCGAGCAGCTCGTGCAATTCTACAGGCGTCTGGGAGGCACGGTGGAGACAGGTAATTGCATGGCCTCGCCACACTCGCCGCCGCCACAGCAGCGAATGCGAGCGCCCTCGGGTCGCCCGACGTCGAAAGGGATACCAGCGCCCGAGAGGTTGGACTCTAAGTCCTCTGTAATCACATGTACAGATGGTCTCCGCTAGACGAGGGCCTGCATTCAAAATTGTTCTACGAATCGGGTGCCACGTTGCTGAATCGACCTTAAACTGTGCACTTGCGAGCGCGCTTTCGCAGGCAGGGGCGGATCCTGCACAGTAACTTTACGCGCCGCTACGAGCGCTTGGGCCGCCGTGAACGCGTGAAGATTCTCGGACGCGCTCGCACAAACTTTCGCTCACAAAAGGCTTTCTATCTCGGCCCTCCGCAACACAGACTCCATGGTTCTCTGATTGCTCATCGGAGCCTGCGAATTCCTCTACAACGCCGTCGCGGCTCGGTTCGGCAGCAATAAGGAGAACCGGCTGAACTTCGCTTGCCACGGCGAGTCCTGCTCGCAGCTCAAGCACGAGCAGGACACGCCGGTGGTGGGCAAAGCGGTCAACGGCACCGAGGTGCGCCGCGTCGCCATCGGCACACCCGTCAAGGTCGTCGGCTGATGGGCGCACCTCGTTGTGATTGGTGGACCACGCACTACCCTCGGCCTCGGATGAAGCGACGCACACCACAACTGCGTGGTAACTTCCGCAGCCGTTCGTCGCGGAGAAAGAGAGGCATGGATAGGGGCGTCGTTGCTGATCGTATATGTACTCATGTGAGAGTGTAACACTTGGTTGCAGAGCTGTGTGACACGCGATCTGCAGAGTTTGTCATGATCTTTTTAAATGCCAATTCATTCAGGGTCGAGCTCGGCGAGCCGCCTGTCGATGGCGCGCAACCGCTCGGCGATCTGCGAGACGGCAGCGGCAGCAGCATCGCCATTCTGCGGCACGACGCGTGCCGGTGCCACCAGATCGCTCAGCTCCGCGGCCGCGGACCTTAGCTTGCGACGGCGCGTCTCGCCGGGAAGCTCGCCGTTGCGGCCAAAAGTGGGCACGACCGCCGCCTCGATAGTGGCGATGGCCTCACCGACAGTGCAGCCGGATTCGAGCGCCGTGACGAGCGCGTCGTACACGGGCCGATGCTCGCGCAGCAGCAGCAGCGCCTGGCTCGCGCCCCAGCGCGCCTGGTTCTGGATGCGTCCGAGATTCCACGTGCGCCCGCCGTCGAGTGACGCGAGCAACGCAACGAGAGATTGCTCGTCAGACTGGCCGCCGAGTGCCTTGCCGTTGAGCATCGCCTCAGCGGCGAGCCCGGCCATCACGATGACGGAGAACCGGTCGATCGACTCGCGTGAGAGTCGCCCGTTACGCATCCCTTCGCCCAGCGCTGGGTCGAAGAACACCGTGCCAGCAACCCCGCCGAAGCGACCGTCGCGTAGGGCGGCGATCGGGTCGAGGACGACATTCTGGATCGGGCAGCCGAGCAGCACGGCCACGAGCAGGTGGCCGGCCTCGTGCTTCACCACCGTTGACGCGTATCCCGGGCGCACCGCACGCGTCAACCCCTCCGCCAGTAATCCCTTGAAGAGTATACGGTCAGCCGCGAGGGCTGCGCCGATGCCGCCCGCGAAGAGCCGGTAGTCGACTTGCAGTACGAGGGCTGCGGCTGCAAGGAGGCCGGCGCCCGTCAGCCCCACCGCCAAATCGGCCACGTTGTTCACCGGCGGCGGCGCAAACGCCTTGGTTGGCAGCCCAGTCAGCTGGAACTGCGCTTCCGGAGGCAGCTCGCGCGGCTCCGGCGCCGGCAGCGCGCCCGCGCAGCTGCCAAAGGCACGCAGCCGGCCCTGAGAGGCGAGCGCCGCGTAGGCTGAGAGCAACTCGTTCTGAATCCGCAGCTCGGTCTCGCCGTTGTCATCGAGGCCCACGCGCGGAGGCGCCGCCCTTGCACAAGCAGAGTCAACGGCTTCGGCGAGCGAGGCGTCGGCTGCCAACGCGACGATCGAGGCTCGTTCTCGTCGCGGGAGCACTGAGAGACGTGATGAAGGAGGGGCGAGACGTACTGCAGATACTGCGGAGGTCAGGAGAAAGGTTAGCAGCATCGATTCGACGGAGCGCATATTGCGAGCGCTTCCGGCGGCGTGTCTTCTGCGAAAAGTCTCAATTTGCTGATCATTGCGTTATGTCTAGTCGCAGTCACGCGCCCATGGGGTAAGCGTGGAACGGTTTCGCCGAAGTTTGGGTGGACACGACGGGGCCGGGGGCGGGACTTCGGCCCTTCCGCGCGCGAGCGATGTGTGGCTCCATTAATCAATGCTCACGCTGCTCGCTACTGCTACGCACGCCGCCGCGCCTGGCCCGGCGAGCGCGGCGATCGCCAACCTTCGATTCCGCCCTCCGGCGATTCCACTGATCACCGCCGACCCCTTCATGCAAAGCTGGATCTGGGGTGACAACTCGACCGCTGCCGGTGTGCGGCACTGGGACGGTGTCGCGAAGGACAGCCTCGGCATGATCATGGTGGACGGAGTCACGTATCGTTATCTGGGCGACTGCCACAGCCCTCGGGTGACTACACCGGGGCCGGCCACGGCGTACCCCGGCGAGAACATCAATCCAAGCCAGTGCGACATCGGCGACACGGGCAACCAGGGAGTGGACGACTGCAACGAGCGCTGCTACAACAACCCGGCTTGCAAGGGGTTCGTGCTCGACCATGACACATGCTGGCTCAAAGATTGCACCGAGCCGCGGACCAAGGACGCTCGCAGCAACTCGAGCGTCATCTACCCCGCCTCGCGCCCGCCGTGCGACGTCTCGGTGCCGTCGATGATGCAGCGCTCGGTCGTCGTGTACCCGACCCGGACGGTCTTCGAGCTCGAGGTCCCGGGCGTGGTGGCGCTCACGCTCACGCTGCTGCAGTCGGCCTTCACCGACGATCACTTGCGCCTCAGCCGCCCCGTATACTACGTCCACCACGAGGTTCGGTCGCTCGATGGCCAAGGGCACAGCATCAAGCTGTACACAGACTTCTCCGCCGCTCACACGGTCAACGATTGTGAGGGGCAGCAGGTCGAGTGGGCGGATATCTACGATCCAAGGGTGCACGCCATCCGGATGGGCTCGCACGCCCAGGAAGTCCTCGGCTCAAAAGGCGATCGCGTCAATATTGATTGGGGTTACTTGTATCTGGCTGCTGGTGAGTCGACGGCGCCAGCGAGCGTGCTGCGTGCTGGCTCGGCGGCAAGGGCACGCCAGGACTTCGTCCAGACTGGCACGCTGCCCAGCACGGTGGACACGCGCCAGCCTCGCACGTGCGCCGACGACCTCCCCGCGCTCGCCATTTTCGTCGATCTTGGCGTCGTCGGCGCACGCGGCACAACGTCGGCGTCAGCACAACACACCGTGCTCCTCGCGTACGACGACGTGCGCTCGGTCTACTACTTCAAGAAGGAGTACAAGGGGCTGTGGACGCAGGCGTACCCCGATATCACGGCGGCCATCGCCGCCGCTTCCACCGAAGTGGACGCGCTCCTCGCCAAGAGTGAGCAGCACGACGAAGCCCTCCTCGCTAAGCTGCAGGCCGTCGGTGGCGTCGCGTACTCGCAGCTCTGCGCCCTCGCTTACCGGCAGGTGCTCGCGGCGCTCAAGCCTGTTTGGGTGGACGATCGCGACGTGACGTGGACCTTCCTCAAGGAGATATCGACCAACGGAGATATGAACACGATGGATGTCATCTACCCCGCCTCGCCTATGCTCCTGTACACGGAGCCCGAGCTGCTCCGACAGCTGCTCGTGCCTGTGCTGGCGTACGCTAACAACGAGACGTTCATTCGTTTCGGGAACCCGTACTCGCCGCATCAGCTGGGCACATACCCAATCGCCAACGACTCGACCGCCGCGCAAGAGCCCATGCCGCTCGAGAATAGCGGCAACATGCTCTTCATGCTCCTGGCGCTCGTGCAGCGTTCGGGTGCCTCATCGGCCATGAGGTGGCTCACGCCCTACATGCCGATGCTCCAGAAATGGGCCGACGAGCTTGTGCGTACGTCCCTCTTCCCCGCGGACCAGCTGTGCACGGACGATTTCACCGGCCGGCTCGCGAACAACACCAACCTGGGGCAGAAGGGCATCATCGCCATCCGAGCCTACGCGGAGCTGTGCTCGCTCATGGGCGTCGAGGGCGTCGACTGCAAGTCGTATAGTGCGACGGCCGACCGTTACGCGACCACGTGGGAGCAGTACGCCTACTCTGACCGAATCGCTCCGCACTACATGATGAGCTACAACCCGGTGCCCGGCGTCACCGACAGCTGGAGCTTCAAGTACAATCTGCTGTGGCAGAGACTGCTCGAACTCGACGGGCCGTTTGACTTTGACAAGATCGCCAAGATTGAGACCGACTACTACCTACGCAACCTCAAGGAGTATGGCGTGCCCATGGACCCGCGCCACACCTACGTCAAGAGCGATTGGCTCTCTTGGGTCGCTGCGATGATGCCCGACGACACGGGCTTCCACAAGCTCATGGATCCTCTCTTCCGGTACTACAATGAGACCGAGAGCCGCCAGCCACTCACGGACCTGTACGACACCGTGACGGCCAAGCAGACGTACGCGCTCAGCTTCATCGCGCGGCCCGTGATGGGCGGCCTTTTTGCGAAGATGCTGCTCCCCCCCAGGAAGTCGACCGCCCCGGTCGATGTCGTCGAGAGGGGGAAGGATTAATCGCATCACGAGTATGCGGTCCCCGGGTCGGACACCAATCCGGACGAGTCATCAACTGCGAGAGCGCCTAGCTTTGCAGGGGGGAGTGACGAGTGTGTAGATAGAGAGGAGAGGAGAGAGTGTGGGCGAAACCTAAGCAGTACGAGTATAGGTTCATCAGGCCAGGGGCGGACATGGAGTATTGAGTGTACCCGTGTGTCAGAATCGATAACACACCCTAACAGTTAGCATTTTAAACTCAGTTTATACAGTTTTTGCATGCTAATACAAGCGAATAGCTTCGATGAGCCGCCCATTCTTGGCAGGACACCATCGCTATACAACGCTACGCACACGGTGGTGCACCCATCCTCTCGTCTTCCTCAGCAATGCTTTCGAGTTGAGCTGAGCTCGCGATGTTCATGATATCGAGCGGAACTTGCCAGGGACTTCCTTCCAGATTCGATGATTCGGTAAACAACCCCGTGGCGCTCAAAGCATCCGACTCAGTGACATTGAAGAAGCTCCTTGCCATCCTTGGTCGTGGAAGATCTTCAAGGACTGGAAAATCTTCCACGACCGCAGGTCCCGTGACGGCATACTGCACACAGTCAGGCTCGGGCTCTATGGCTGGCCCGCCTCCGCCTTCGCCGCCTCCTCCGCCATCGCGGGCCAGCGAGGTTGCGACTGCGTCCGAGGCCACCTCCGAGCCCGCCCTCGAGCTCCCACGACCCCATCCACCCATCGAGCTCCCAGCATCGCTTCCAGCACCACCGCCATCGCTGCCGCGTAGGCTGCTGCTGCCAATAGAGGAGGGTGGGCCGGGCGGTATCGAGTTGGGCGCACACTCAGACGGTGAGCACACGTTCCAAGGCGCCTGCTGTTTGAAGCGGTGTTCGAGCAGCTGCATGTCGAGCTCGCGGCGGTCGAGCGAGGCTGACCGCCCCTCCGCTCTGGTGTTTGGAAATGCACACAGCCTTTCTGGCACCGGATATGTCGCCACCCACCGCCGCCACTCAGTTGCAAAGGTTGTACCGAAGGGTGTTTCGGAGCCATCGTCTTCTGCGAAGACGGTCGGCCATTGGGCATGCGTGTTCGGGCCCTCAACAATCTCTTTCCACCAAAAGTGGGCGCGCTCGTAGAACTCTGCCAGGGGGCCCTTGCCATCGTCGCCGCCACGGCCGACTGGCGCTGGCACTGCCGCCGCCGCCTCCGCCGCCGCCTGGGCGCGCACTGCATCGTGGAAGCGAATGGCGTCGTGTGAAAGCTTCCGGCGCACCGTCTCTGCATCGAACGATTTGATGCACAGGCCGGCGAGCGTCTTGGCACGGCTTAGTGCGACGTAACACTGGCCAGGCGCGAAGGCATTCCCAAGCTCACACTGCAGCGCATCGAGAGACATGCCTTGCGATTTGTGCACCGTGATCGCCCAAGCGAGCGTGAGCGGCAGCTGACGACGGATGCCCCTGCCAACACGGTAGACTCGGCGCATCTTGTTGCACGGCAGCACCAGCCGCTCGCGCTCACCACGGCGGTTGGATCGCCGGAACCGTACCACCGGGTACGAATGTACCGTCTCGTCGGCCGTCAACGGCCGACCCTCTTCCTCGAGCTTGCGCAGCTCTTCGGCCAACGGCTGGCGAAAGGCGACGACTTGACCCAAGTCGCCGTTGACAAAGCCGCCAGGCGTCTCGTTGCTGGTGAGTAGCACCTGCGCGCCCACGGCCAGCGTCTTTTGCTTAGGGACGTGCACGTCGTCGTCGGCAAAGAAGCAGTCCCATAACTCTTGCTCGAGCTCCCAAGTGATGGACTCGAGCACCGAAGGTCGGCGCCACGTCGCGACCACATCCGTGCCCATGCCGCGCAGCGCCCTGAGCGCTGAAGCCGCACCCTCCGCGGCTTCGAAGCGCACTGTGGCCTCGGACGTGGCGCGCTCCAAGTCGACTGAGATCACCTTGCCGTAGGGCGCACACAATGTGCGGATCGTCTCACGCGACGAGTCGGTCCCCACACCCTCTGCCTTGAGGAGCGTGGGCAATGTGCGAGGTCGCCGCTCCAGCTCCTCTTCTACTGCCTCGGGGTCCAGCTCGACCCAATCTTGTGCCAGGTGGTCCCAGCGCGCCGAGCTCGCGAGCACCTGCGCGAGCTTTGCCGTGTTGAGCGACTCGCACTGCGCGTTGGTGCAGAAGAGGCGCACGGGCTCTGTGCGCTCCTCGCTGCAGTCCTCGCTGTCAGCGCTGCGGCTCGCGCCGGGCTGCGGCAGCTCCCGTCGTGTGTGGCGCAAGAGTGCCTTCACGTGTTCTGTTGTGGCCTGGCCCACCCGCACGTCATTGAGCGCCCGGAGAAGGGTCGGCTCCCGCTGCCGGTGGACTGTGCGAAGCTCGACCGTTTTGAAGCCCGCCTCTTGCCACGCGACCGACTTGAAGGCCGGCTGGCCACTCGTCTCGACAGTGCCGTAGGCACGTTTGGGGGCGGCGCCGCCACGGCCGTGCTGCGGCGGCTCGCGCAACGACGGCAGCCTGTCGCCACGTGTAGTAGCCGCGTTCTGTGCGTACGTCCTACGCACCGGAGCGAGCTGCAAAAAGTCACCGCAGACGATCAGCTGCACGCCGCCACCGAAGAGCCGCGCGCGCCGCTCCTCGGCCGCCTCCTCGGCCGCCTTGATCGCGGCGTAGTTGATGGTGCGGTCCACCGCGATGGAAAAGTAGTCGAGGAATTCGGCATCGAGCATGCTCACCTCGTCGATGATGAGCACCTTCATCTCGCGCCACGCTGTCGCCTTGGCCCCCTCGGACGAGAAACCCCACAGCCGCCCAAAGTCGGCCACGTGCTGCGGCACGCCGACGCCCGCGAGCGAATGCAGCGTCTGGCCGTCGATGTGGACTGACGCGCATCCCGTGGTAGCCGTGACCGCCACCGCACGCTCGCCGTGCTTTGCGACGAGGTGACTGATGATCTGCTGCAGCGTGAAGCTCTTGCCCACGCCGGCTCCGCCGGTGAGGAAGAGATTCGAGCCCAGCAGAGCCACTTGGAGAGCGTGGCGCTGGTCCTCGTCCAGCGCACCCATGGGCAGCGGTGGCTGGGCCAGCCGTGCTGCTGGACGCACCAACGCAGGCGGTCGCTCAGGACCAGCACTATCGCCGCCTCTCTCAATTTTCACTCGCGGCGTTGGCATCGGCTGCCACGGCGAGTTCCCTGTGAGTGGCTGCGACGGCGTGCTCGCTGTGCTCCAATCCTCCACGTCGACAGCATTGGCCAGCAGCTCAGCATCGCGTTCCGCACGGGTCTTCTCGCCCACAAAAAGGATGTCGTCGTCGTCGTCGTCGTGGCCCAGCAGAGCCACTTGGAGAGCGTGGCGCTGGTCCTCGTCCAGCGCACCCATGGGCAGCGGTGGCTGGGCCAGCCGTGCTGCTGGACGCACCAACGCAGGCGGTCGCTCAGGACCAGCACTATCGCCTCTCTCAATTTTCACTCGCGGCGTTGGCATCGGCTGCCACGGCGAGTTCCCTGTGAGTGGCTGCGACGGCCCAGAGCTCGCTGTGCTCCAATCCTCCACGTCGACAGCATTGGCCAGCAGCTCAGCATCGCGTTCCGCACGGGTCTTCTCGCCCACAAAAAGGATGTCGTCGTCGTCGTCGTCGTCGCGTGCACGCTTGAGTGGCGAGGGCACATCCGGGCTTCGCAATAGCAGGTGCCTGAGGGGCGAGTCGACATGACACTCAAGGGCCATTCAGTCGCGTGAACGTTAAACTCACGAACACAACAGTACCCGGTACCGTGAACAGTGCCGTACAATTGTAGACGCACGTGTGAGCGCGTCCACGTACTCCCCCACCCCTTTCCAAGCTATTTGTACTTGAGCACCGGTTGTCGCGTGCACGTTACTACATTACTTGTACTGCCCGCTCAGAATACTCGAGAGAAAAAACTCCGAGAAGCGAGAGTCCTCAGTCCTGTGACCCTGTGAAACGCTCCTTGAATCCCCTAGAGGCGACTTGATGGGAATAAGTGGGGAAGAAGCTTTTTCCCCACACTCAAGGCCACACGGCCGCGCGGAACATCTTCCGAGCGCGGAACATCTTCCGAGCATTGCCCATCACTTTCAAGCGCCTTGTCCCGCAACGTGCTGACGCGATGGCCGCACGCGACGCACTCGGCACCAGCGCAACCGACGCTCTTACAACGGGCACGGCCGACGAGCGAATCCGCGTGCGAGCGCGAGGGGGAGAAGAGGTCACGTGGCCGCGCAAGGCCGCGCGAAATGCGGGCACCTTGAAGGATCTTATGGACGACGCCCCTCCCGAGGATGACGTGTACCCGGTGCCAAAAATTGCGGCCTGGACGCTTGACTTGCTGGGGAAGCTGAGTGATCCTGACTCCACACGGCCAAGTGTCGACGAGTGCTCGATGCCGCAGCTCATGGAGCTCGTCGAGGGTGCCCTCTTTCTCGACGCCAATAGGGCGCTCGAGCACATCCAGCGTGCGATCGCGCCACGGCTCAACGGCCAGCGCGCTCACGACCTCTGCGTGGTGCTAGGCGCGAGTAGTGACTTTGATGGCGCGGAGGAGCGCGCGGAGGCTTTCGCTGAGCCGGCGTTTGTACCAGAAGGCTACGAGGCGCCGCAGCAGCTCGGCGCGGCCAGCTCCTCGGCACCGCCCGTACCTCTGCGGCAGCCCTCGCTCTCGGCGGTGCCAGCCACGGAGGATGCCAAGGAGGCTGCTCTGGCCCTTGTGGACGTGGCCACGCTGTGCGAGCTCAAGGGCGTGAATCGGTTTTGGCGTGCGCTGTCACGGCGTGTCCTCTGCTCGCGCCTGTGCCGCGGCCGCGGACATCCGGCACCCACACATCTGGAAGCGATCACCGACCTGGACGTTGAGCTGCTCATCAAGGCCGGCCGTCCGGGGGACACGGCCCTAGCGGGGCGGATGCTGCCAGGGCTGGCGCGCCTCCATGGCTACGGCTTTGTGGTGGACGTGGCGAAAGTACGGGCCGCGAATCTGGGCGTCCAGGAGGCGAGTCATTTTGGTGCCGCTTTGCCGCCGCCAGCTTCGTTGCTTCGTGGTACTGCTAAGGCTGCTCTCGAAAGCTGCATATCAGGCGACGGAGAAGCACCGTTGAAGCTGACGATCGCAGCCGTTGCCTGTGCGGGCTCAGGTGTGGTATGCCGCGTTCCGGTGCAGCATATGCGGGAGGACACTCTACAGGACGTCCCTTCTCTCCTCAAGAAGGATGAATGGGGTTATTTATTCAAGAATCGCGTTCGTGCCGGGGAGCTGAACTTGTGTAATGAGGGGCTCCAAGGGCCTGCGGCCATGCTCATTTCTTATCTCATTCCTTCCATGGGCGGGCTGACGAGCTTGGACCTCTCCGGAAACCAGCTGTGTGGCATCTGGACTGACCGTCATGGCGACCCACATGGCACCTACACAGCAGAGGGCATCACAGCAATCGCCGACGCCCTGCGTGTTAATTGCGGGCTGACGGTGGCCAACCTCCTGGGCAATCATCTTGATGCGGAGTCCGCCATGATGCTCGCTGAGGTCGCCAAGCAGAAGGGCATCTCGCTCTGCGGCATCCGGCGCGACCAGACCACCGCTAACTTCTCGGTGGACAGCGTGCTCGAGGACATGCTCGCAACGGGGTGGTTCCGCGGCGAGCTCAAACCGCCCGATGCGATCCTGCTGGCGTCGGACCTGTCACAGGCTGTTGTCACTGGCGGGCTGACAAGCATCGACCTCTCCCGAAACCAGCTGTGCGGCATCTGGATTGACGGCAATGGCACGCAGCAAGGCAACTACAACGCAGAGGGCATCAACGCCATCGCTGATGCTCTTCGCGTCAATGGCGCACTGACGGTGACCAACCTCCTGGGAAATCAGCTTGATGCAGAGTCCGCTATGATGCTCGCTGAAGTCGCCCAGCAGAAGGGCATCTCGCTCTGCGGCATCCGGCGCGACCAGACCACCGCTGACTTCACATCCGGGGAACAATACAAGAGCCTCGGGCCGCCCGATGCCATCCTGCTGGCATCGGACCTGTCACAGGCCGTTGTCACAGGCGGGCTGACAAGCATTGACCTCTCCGGAAACGAGCTGTGCGGCATCAAAACTGAATTTGGAGAACTTCGAGGCACCTACACCGCAGAGGGCATCGCTGCAATCGCCGAGGCCCTGCGCGGTAATGGCGTGCTGACGGTGGCCAACCTCCTGGGCAATCACCTTGATTTGGAGTCCGCCAAGATGCTCGCTGAAGTCGCCCAGCAGAAGGGCATCTCGCTCTGCGGCATCCAGCGCGACCAGACCACATCCAAGGAACAATGCAAGAGCCTCGGGCCGCCCGATGCGATCCTGCTGGCATCGGACCTGTCACAGGCCGTTGTCACAGGCGGGCTGACAAGCATTGACCTCTCCCGAAACCAGCTGTGCGGCATCGAAACTATATTTGGAGAACTTCGAGGCACCTACACCGCAGAGGGCATCTCTGCAATCGCCGAGGCCCTGCGCGGTAATGGCGCGCTGACGGTGGCCAACCTCCTGGACAATCACCTTGATTCGGAGTCCGCCAAGATGCTCGTTCAGGTCGCCAAGCAGAAGGGCATCTCGCTCTGCGGCATCCGGCGCGACCAGACCACCGCTGACTTCTCCGACCAGCACATCCTCATGCCGACCGATGCCGTCCTGCTGGCGTCGGACCTGTCACAGGCCGTTGTCACAGGCGGGCTGACAAGCATCGACCTCTCCAAAAACCGTCTGTGTGGCATCTGGGAAACCGAGAGAGACGGCCAACAAGGCACCTACACCGCAGAGGGCATCACTGCAATCGCCGACGCCCTGCGCGTTAATGGCGCGCTGACGATGCTGTCCCTAGCCAAAAACAGGTTGGGGGAGGAGGGCACCAAAGCCATCTGCGAGGCACTAGAACAGAACAAGACGCTTAAGGAGCTTGACATTAGCCACTATGGCAGCAACTATGGCAGCAACATCGGAGGGTCAGCAGGCGCCAAACATGTGGCCAAGATGCTTGGCGTCAACAGCACATTGACGTCCGTCGACCTCAGGGGCAACCAGCTCAGGGATGAGGGTTGGGGCGCCATCTTTGCCGCCATCTGCGGCAACAAGGACAGCGAGATTATGTCTATGGACGCGCATTACGAGAACATCGGCCTTGTTGGAGGCAAGCTGATCGCCGAGGCGCTCCGCACGACCGTCACAGGCGCGCTGACCGAAATATGGTACGTTTCGCCTCAAACTTAATCGAATTGAGGCCTCTCTGACCCCACTGCTCTTTGCAACCCGACAACGCACCCTCTGTGTGTGCGCAGCCTTGAGTACAATGACCTCGATAAACAAGCCAAGCAAGCCCTCCGAAACGCATGGCGAGGCGCCCCCTCCCACTTGGCACTCTGAGAGATGGTGCGCGCGCAATCCAAGCTATGCAGTTAATGGCGGGCTGACGCTGGCCAACCTCCTGGGCAATCAGCTTGATGCGGAGTCCGCCATGATGCTCGCTGAAGTCGCCAAGCAGAAGGGTATCTCGCTCTGTGGCATCCGGCGCGATCAGACCCGCGCTGACAAAAATTGAGTAAGTTTGCCCAGCAGATTTCAAACTTCCCTGCATACCTGCTTATCCAGATACCCGGGTAACGCTTCGCAAAGTGATTGATCATACATTGACCAATTTGCTGCGCAGTCTTCGTTACACCTATCTTGAGACAGAGGAAGGGGAGACCTCGATTCGTAACGCAGTGTAACAAAGGAAAGGCTGGCTTTCAGCTGCAACAGTGGTCAACAACTAGTGCTCGCCCTTGGGCATGTGTGTGTGTGGGACGTCCAGGGGGATCTGGCTCCATGTGGGGGGTTGTGCATGGCGGGCGGCCGTCCGTTTGGCGTGCATACATCGCGCCGCCTGTGCGGTGCGGCCGCCAACGTCGGGTGTCGGCCACGCGCAGTTCGGGCCACGGCCGCTCGTGCGGTGGCCATGAGGGTGGGCATCGACGCGATACGACTGCTGGCTGAGTGTGGACAGTTCCCTTGTGCGAACAGGCGCGGGCAGAGGTACATGCAAGAGGTGCGGTTCCGATTCTCCATAATGTGTGCGGTATGCGTTCGGATCGCCCGGCGGCGCGTGAGGCGTACCTCCGAGCTCCGTGATGGTGGGGATGTGTGCGACGTGCTCGTTCTCGCTGAGACGAACTGTGTCAGTGGGGAGCAGGCTGAGCAAAAATGGAGTTGGGCATGTGGCTGAATGGGTATGAAACCCTCTGGGCTAGGGGCTTCAGACCATTCAAGGTTGTGTTGCGCGAATCCCACCTAACGTCCATTAACCCTAACTCTCAATCTTCTTCACCCCACAACTCGAGCTCACCTCCAACGTCAAGAACCTTTGCGTGATACAGGACGCAGTCAACGCCCTTAACAACAACCTCAGCAAACAGCGCGGAGTTTGTAAGGAATGCATGCGAAACGGCAGCGCGTGCACATTCATCGCCAATTTCTATGTTTTCGTTGCCTGCGATCCCCAAGCGCTGCTCGTGAGCCAATCGTCGTGAGCATGCCAGCGGCGTATGGCGATGACGCCCACGGTTTGTGCCCTTCTCACCTCGATGACCACTTGCGTGACTTAGACAGAGTGGATCCTTCGCTTGCACGCGACCTCGGAGAGCTCCGGCATGAGTCCGATTCGTCACCGGGCAAGCTGCCTGAGGCCTGGCGGAAGGGTGCGCCAGCCTCGGTGGCCTATGCCTTCCTCGCAGAAAGTGCATCGGCGGGAGATATCGAGGTGAAGCTCAACTTTGTGCGCCGCGGGCCGCCCGGGCATGTCCAGTCCTTGCACGGCCGCCGGCTACGCTTGCGCTTTGCGGCTGTCTGGACTTACGAGAGCGTGAGAGATTGGGACACTGTTTCTCCGGGCTCTGTTCCAAATGATTGGCGTACGAGAGCCCCGTTCAACAGCGAGGCCATCGACGTGCGTGAGAATGCCTCGGGCAGGGACTTTCGCTCCTTCATCCTGTCGCGGCCCTTGAGGCATGCGCATCTTGCGTCTGAGCCGGTGCGCCCCATCCAGCTGGTGCCCACACGGCCGCATGCCTTGGCGCCGAAACCGATGGCGAAAGAGATGATGCAGAGGCTGGAGGTTCTGCGCACCAGTCTCTCCGACTCCAAGCTCGCGCATCTTCTTCCCCTGGGCTGGGGCGCTGCCGAGGTCCGCACCAAGCCAGCCTTGTCAATCCCACCATGGTCTCCGCGTCGATGGCACATGACCCCATGCCCAGGGGAGGGTTGCCACCGCACGCTCGCTACGAGCAGCAGCGGCAGCAGCAGCGGTCGTACGCCGACTCGGCCAGCCTCGCTCGAGAGCCATTTCAAACAGGCGCCGAGCCCACCCGAGGTCTCTCCCGAGATAACGCCTGTGACGACACGTGGCCATTTCGAGCAGGCGCTGTGCTCACCCGAGGTCACTCCCGAGATTTCACCCGAGGTCACTCCCGAGATTTCACCCGAGGAAGCGCTCAGTGCCGCACTGCACGCGTTGGCGCGTGCGATCACCGTCGCGGCGGTCGAGGCTGCTTTGAAGGCGGAGTTCGGCGCACAGGCCGAGCCCCCGCTGAAGCCCAGCCGCGTCAGCCGAGTGCCCGTCTTCAATCCGCAGCAGCTCGGCTCCGCCCGAGTGCTCATGTTGCAGAGGCTGCCCCCAGCCTCTGCTCGCGCTGGCACGCACGCGACGCCACGCACGGCGCGCTCATCCGGAGCGTTGACCGCTCGATCCGCGACGCCGCGCACGGCGCGCACGGCTTGCTCGTCATCCGGAGCGTTGACCGTTCGATCCGCGACGCCGCGCACGGCGCGCACGGCTTGCTCGTCATCCGGGGCGTTGACCGCTCGATCCGCGCGCACCAGCAGCGCGGAGCGAGGTGCGTGCCATTGGAGAGCGGCCGAGGAGGCGGGAGCTCACCGAGCTGCTGTCGCTGCGAATGACGTCGTGCCGACGCACCTCCTCGGCAATCGACTTCGCGTGCGAATGCCACCCAGCGCGTCGCCACGCGTGCGAGTATGAGGTGGATGATGTGTAAGATTAGATGTCACGAGATGTGTGTTTCGATCGAAGACCGAGAGACTCAACGCAACACTTCCTCCTCGTGTTTCTCGGCAATCTTACACTCTCAACTTTTACAATTACATCTGCATCCGTCACATTGGGGCGGCATGAATCCTATACTTGCGGGGAGCGCGCCTCAGCCCGAGGCGACCGCGCACGATGCCGATAGGCGTAGCAAAGAAGGTCCAAGGAGCGTCGTCACCGGAGCTCGGATCTTCAGCCGCCGAGGAGGTCGCCAGCGGAAGATCTCCCTCAGAGGAGCTCGGTCCGACCTTGGCACGCGATGAGCGCCGAGTTGGGCGCGCCTCAAGTCGTAAGCGCAGCCGTGGCAGCACAGGCGCCATCAGGAGCGCGCGGGCGGTCGGGAGCTTGTTGCGCTGCATCCACCCGATGGGCCCGAAGGCGTACGTGAGAAGACGAGGCCACCATAAGGGCGCGTAGAAGACCACGAGCGCGAGAGCCACCCCAGCAGGCTCCACGAGAGCCCACGAGACAGCCTGGGAGAGGGCCCAGCCGCGGAGCACGGCGCTGGCTCGACGTCCCGAGGTGCCCATCATGCACCCACGCGCGAGCGTGGCGCCACCGGCGAAGATCGACCATGCAACCAGCCAGCCGCCGGCGGAGCGAAGCGCGCGGAGCGCAAACTCACGCCTGCGTGGCGCCGTAGTGGACGCCCAGTGCCGGTACGCCCAGACGTCCTCAACTTCGGGTCCAGCCGCACGGGCCCAGGGGCTCGGGTTCAAGATACTCGGCGTCCACACGCTTGGCGCGCGGCGCTCGCCGGCGGTGGGAGTAGTGGGAGTAGTAACGGCCCTGGTGCTCCGTACACGGCCCGCGGGCCCAGCGATGACAAAGGCGACGCGACTCACAGCAAGGCCGCACACGCCTGCCGCGATGGCCGCCGTGAAAGAGATCGCACCAAGCTGCTCCTCGAGCGCCTCGTCGGCATCCCTCCCGTGTGCTGTCGCAAGCAGAGCGACCGCGCCGAGTTCGAGCATCAGATGGCTCCAGAAGCACTGCAGCTGCTGCTCGAGGTCGATCAGAGGGTGTGTGCCGGTGGCTGGGTGTGGCTGGCACACGATGGCGAAGACGGTGTGCCAGCGCGCGAGGGCGTCGACGTACTCAGCCGAGCAGCCTCGTAGGGCAAGCATCGGGATCGAGAAGAAAGGCATCGTCTCGAGCGCTGCCTTGAGCCGGTGCGCCTCGGTCGCCTCGGCCGACTCGGTCGCCTCGGCCGACTCGGTCGCCTCGACGGATGCGCGCGCAGCGGCCCTCTCGCACTCCTCGGCCTCCTCGGCCTCCTCCGCCTCACCACTTCCCAATCTCCCCTCGATCTGCTGCTCGAGGTCCAGCGTAGGCTCCGTAGCGAGCTCATAGGCGGCGGCTGCGACGGCGGTTCGCTCATGCCGCACTGTCGCGCTCATGGGGCGAACCGAACTCAACTTGAGGGTGTCGAAGGGCGCGCCGAAAGCGGCCACCACCCTACCAACTTCCTCGAGGCCAATCAGCTGCTCGAGCTCCGGCCGCGTGATCTTGAGGCGCAGATCGTGCCCCTCGTTAGCCTTGGCGTGTTCGTTCAGGTGGCACGTGAGGGTCGAGCAAGCCAAGGGCGAGAGCACGTGCTTGAGCAGCTCGCCGGTAAACGACTTGACCGTTGGGTCCTCGACTCTTGGGTCCTCGACAGGTGCCTCGACGCGGCTGCGGATACCCTTGTCGTGCTCACCCGGGTCGTCATACTCTTCAGCACCTCCCTCGTCGCCGTGACCCTCGCTTTGCTCATCCACGTCGCTGCGAGCAGGCGACACCTCAGCTTCGTCACTCAAGACAGCTTCGTCACTCAAGACAGCTTCGTGGCCATCGCTGGCCTCACTCAAGACAGCTCTCAAGACGTCCGAGTTACGATGGCTGCTGCTCGCCAGCGTCGTCTGGAGCACTAAGCGCTGCCGAGCCGCCTCGTCGGCTTCCGACGCGCCGCGCGCCGCGCTTGCCTCATTTGAAGTACGTGGAGATCCAGCGTCGACAGCCACGTTAGAAGCCCATTCAGCCTCCGCGGCAGCAGGAGCCCTGCTCTCGCCTGCTTCGACATCGCTCCGCTCAGCCTCTCGTTCGACCTCCCTTTCGTGCCACGCGGAGGCTGCCACGCGCACGCCACCAGCAGCCGGAGTTGCACTCGAGATTGCGATCTCGTCCAATCGCATCTCGTCCCATTGCATCTCGTCGACGCTCGCCTCAAGGTCGACGCCCTCCGATGGACCTCGAGGCGTCACGATTGGCGTCACGATCGGAGAGTCGACTATGTCGTCGCTGCTGTGCAAAGAGAGGCGCGGCGAGGCGGGCTGAGGTGCAGAGGCGTGCGAGAGGCGACGAGAGGTCGAGGCGGTACGAGAAGGAGCGTTGTCCTGGGTGCTACGTGCCGAGCCTTGCGGCGACTGATCGTGTGAAGGCTGCTGCCGCTGCTGCTGCTGCTGCTGGCGGTGGATGCCGAGCGGATCGAGCTCGAGCCGCCCCCCACGCGAGGCTGCGGACGCGGGCGGTGGTCCGAAGCGGGACGATGATGGGCGCGACACGAGCGGCTGGAGGCGAGCGGCTGAGGAGGGGCGGGAGAGATTGCGAATCATAGAGCCGTTGGCATGGCTTGTAATCACCTCGGTGCATCCCGAGCTGCCACTCTGTAGCCCCTTGCGCGGGCTGTCGAGAACCCCGGGCTCGTCCAAGTGGACGAGCCCTGTCAGAGCGGCCACGCTCAGGCTACGTGAGAGGCCAGCGGAGCCCGGGCGGCTGAGAGGCCTCGGGAGCGGCTGGCCAGAGGTCGAGCTGGGTCGGGCAAGGGCCGCAGCGGGGGGCTGGCGGGGGGCTGTGGAGGGCTGCGACTGTGGGAACGGCGGCCGGTTCGAGCCGTCGCGCAACGGCGGGAGCTCGGGTTGTTGTGGCGGCGAGGGCGGCGGCGAGGGAGGAGCGGCGAGCGACGGAAAGGCGCTCGTCGGCGTGCCCGGCCGTGTGGACGCTTGGGAGCTGCCGCCATCGGCTGCCCACGCATTCGCGCGCGAGGCGACTACTGTGCTCGAGGCGGGGCGCGAGAGAAAGCCAGGGTCTGCTTGGCTCATCATGCGCCCGCGGATGAGCTGGCCGCTCAGTGCGAGCCGGGCACGGATGCGGGCCGGCTCGTACGCGTAGCCCTCGTACTCCGGATGCTCGAGAGAATTGGGGTAGTGATCGATCTGCACGTCGAGCAACGCCAGGTTTGGGTTGGGTTGCGAGGCGGCCTGCAGCCGCTGTGGAAGTAACCCAGGCGAGCTCTGCGGCCGAGGGAGTGAGCCAGTGCCAGAGCCAGTGCCACTCGGCCCGCCCGTACCGGTACGGCCAAGGGCTTCGGCGAAGGGTGTGGGCCCTCGGCAAGCAAACGAGGTGGGCCCCTGCAGTAATTGAGGGTCCATGGGCATGCGCCTACGGACGAGCTGGGGGGCTCCACTGCCACACGCTGCCGACGAGGGATCGGAAGGTCGCTCACAACCTGCCGTTCTCGGGCGTATGCTCGGGCGCTGGCCTGCGCCCGCCGTCTGGGGGCGATTGATGTCAACGGGTAGAGGGGCCATCTGCAGGCGCTTACGCGAGAGCTGAGCCTCGGCACGCGGTGCCTCGGCACGCGGTGCCTCGAGGGCGGATTGAGAGCGCGAAGTACCGAGCACTGATGCAGCAGACTGAGGACGAGATTGCACCTCGGGCAGCTCGGAGCTCGGAGCTCGAGATGCAGCTCGAGACGTTACGCGAGATCGGGGCGTCTCGCGGGCGCTGGAGCCGCTGCCTTCACTCGTGCTCGCGACCTCTGTCTCCGAAATGCCGCGCGCTGAGTCCAATGCGGCCGAGGTGGGTCGGGCAGCCCCCCATGGATCCTGCTGGAGAAACGCCGCCATAGAGATGCGACCCGTCATCAACCGGGAGCGATCTGGGCTAGCCCGCAGCACAGCCTCCTCCCACACGCCAGCCTCGAGGCGGGCAGAGTCAGGCTCAACCAGCAAGCCACCGCGTAGCTCGGCGAGGTCGAGTGTGATGATGGGCGTGCGCGCCTTGGTCAGCTGACCGTTCACCAGCTCAATTGGCCGACTGGCCATGTGCATCGGGACCGCATGCACGCGGGTGCTGCTGAGCGGCGGAATCGCCAGCCCGTGCCGCTGCCCATGTGCATGTCCCTCCGCAATGATTGCGGCGATGAGAGCGTCGCGCTCGTCGCGAGTCAGAGGCCCGTTGACCACCTCGCCATGAGCGGCGGCCGGATTCGACGTGCGCGACGAGCGGGCGCGCTGGATCGATTGCAGCTTGACCGCGGCAGCCGTGTGTGCCGCCAAGTGCGCCGCCGCCGCCGCCTTGTCCGCCGCCTCATTGAGCTCCTTGAGCAGCGCCTCCTGGTGCTGAAGCTCTGTGCGTCCCTCGAGCGTGAGGATGCCATTGGTGAGCTGCTCCTGCAGCTCGACGACACGGGCGCGTACTGCGTCTGCCTTGATGGCCTTGGCTTCCGCCTCTGCCTGCAGCTCGCGCACTGTCGTGTCCTCTTCCGTCGACGCCATGTACGGGGATGGGTACGTCGGCCTCTGAGCGCGGCTGGGCCCGTCCAGCGGCAGATCCTCTTTGGCCACCTCGTCTTCGACATCACTCCACCTCCATGAGGGTGAAACCATGGCAACTGGGCCCTTCTTCTGCTTCGGATAGGATACGTATGCCTTCTCCCTGCGCTTGAGCTCCGCTTCCATCTTCCGCCTTCTCTCGTCCTGCACCCTGCGCTGCTCAGCTGCCCGCAGCTCGGCTGCCGCCTTGCGCTCGGCTGCCCGCCTCTCCCTCGCCATACGACGTCGCTCCTTCGCTGCCTTGTACGCGGCCTTGAGCTTGAGCACCTTGGCTTTGATGGCATTCGTGATGTACATGCCAAGCCAGTAGATGGCCAGCATGGCGTTCGTGACCGTACGTTTCGACTCGAGGGCGATCAAGACGGTGAGAGCTTTGAGGCCGAGCGCGGCTGTAATGGCACTGCCGCGCACTAGATGAATGCAAGCGAACGTCGTCTGCTTGGTCCACATGCCAATCCAAAAGACGACGAGCATCACGTTGGTGACTGTGCGTTTCGTCATAGATGCCGTCTCCACCAGGCAGCCCCAGATCCAGCATGCGATCGCAAGCCCGGCGAGCACTGAGGTGATCGCGCAGCGTTTGAGCAGCTCCCAAGTCCATCTCCGAAACTCGATGCATGCGAGCACGACCGTCGTCAGGACGCGCTTGCTTGCGTACACGCCCATGAAGAACCACAGCACCAAAATGTCCGACCACATCGGATCTTTCAAGCTCGCGGGGAGCAGCGACTGGCGCCACTGACGAGCACGACGAACGGTGATCCCATTGAGGAGTGTGCAGAGCACGATCGCCACGGCGGACGCTCTCGAACCGTCAAAGAGACTTGCAGGAGGAAGAGCGACGGCTTCGACTTGCGGCGAAGGTGGCGGTGTGGGCGCGCCGAGGACGCAGACGCCGGCGAATGCAGTCGCCGGCACGTCGTCCGCTTCGCATACAATGGCCTGGCCGATGGTATGGAGTGTCGTCATTCCTTGCATGGACCACTGCCACGTGAGCTCATCCCAGTAATGGCATAGGACGATGCCCGAGCAGTTGGCACCGCAGAAGCCTGCGGCGCACTCGCAACGGCCACCCACGCACCGTCCACGGCCCTGCGCAGCAAGGCAGTAGTCGTGCTCCGAGCAGTCGCCACGTCCATACAGTGGATAGCAATAGGTGGGTGGCTGGGGCGGGGGCGAGGGGGGTACGGGTGGTGGCGGTGAGAGCGGGGGGGCTTTCGGCGGCAATGGTGGGAGTGGCGACGGCGGTAGGTATCTGAACAGATATGGCTTGTGCCACGGCGCCGGAGGCAGGGGTGGCGGCGGTCGGCTAGGCGGGGAGGGCGGAGGCGGAGGCGGCGATGGCGGTGGCGGCGGGGGCGGCGCGGGCGGCGTGATGGCCGCTGCGGTTTCGAGGATGGTGAACAAGTGGAGGCTGGTATTAGTCAAGTTGCTCAGTGCGATGAGAATGGGAAGGCTGGAGGCCTGCAGCTGCCCGTGGGCCAGCCGCGACTGCACTTGTGAGCCTCGGTCGACAATGAGCAGTGTGAGCTGAATGCTCGTCAGTGCCGGCTGCTGGGGTAGCCCGGCACAGCCGTTGGTGCCAAAAGAGCCCTGTGGCATGCTAAGCTCAGATTCGAGCATGGGCAAGCTGAGGGGCGGTGGTTGGATCAGAGGCACCGTTGGCCCAAGGACTCGCGACGTCACGGTGGCAAAGCAGTCGCTCGAGTGCGCTTGTGCCGCCTGTGTGCGTCTATGTCCGGCTGCGTGCTGCTCGGAGAGGCGCCGCTCGAGCCACCACGGCGGCTGTGAAGGTGGCGGGGAGGGTGGCAAGCCGGGGGGCGGTGGCACACGCGGAGACGGTGGCGGCAAGTCTGGCGGTAGTGGAGGCAGACCAGGGAACGGGAACCGAGGGGGACGTAGTGGCGGCATCGGCGGAGGCACGAACGCAGTGACTGTAACCGTGCAGCTGGGGTCGTCGCCACAGACCGCTGGAAGCACCGCATCTTGTGTGGCTCCGTTGCCCAGTATGAGGCCATCGGGCAGCCTGAGTCCACCGGTGGCCACCTGGGTGATGGTTGTGCTGACCTGAGCAGAGGCGGAGGCAACTTGGCGCCCCTGAGCGTTGACGAGGCGCATCAAGTCCGAAGCGGTTAGACCCGGGCTGAGGGAGGAGATGGGGATTTCGATGGAGAGTGAGAGGGAAAAGGTCGCTGGGGCGTAAGGCGGCGGTGGAGAGGGTGGCGGCGGAGAGGGGGGCGGCGGAGAGGGAGGCGGTGGTAGGGGTGGCGGGGGGCTAGGAGGCGGCGGATTGGGAGGCGGAGATGGCGGCGGTGGCGATGGAGGTGGTAAAGGCGGTGGGGATGGAGGCGGGGATGGAGGCGGAGGAAAGGGAGGCGGTTTGGGCGGTGGTGGCGAAGGTGGTGGCGGCGATGGAGGAGGAGGAGACGGTGGTGGCTTTGGCGGTGGGCTGGGCGGCGGAGGTGAGG
>Ga0210245_100596_pt1 | contig 32665 bp, 23 predicted proteins | sample ChrtobMetaP3_4mM_FD_155450 | JGI IMG/M metagenome (GOLD analysis project Ga0210245, IMG submission 155450) | Chrysochromulina tobin associated microbial communities from unialgal haptophyte culture, Seattle, Washington, United States - P3_4mM | ecosystem: Host-associated > Algae > Haptophytes >...
GCCGCCGCTGCCAGTCATGCTGTCGGTTCCGCCCATGCAGCCAAGGTTGCCATAAAAAAAGTTGGTGCCCATGAGTGCTCGTATGACATGTAGTAGGGCAGTAGGGTAGTGGGGCATATACCATTGCGTTCTCCCAACTCTGGAGACTGTGTACTGTGTTTTTGGTGTGTCTACTTGTTTTTCTCACCACCCCCCCTGACTGGGTATTCACCCCTAGCCTCGGCCAAGGCTAGGGTGGACCATTAACAGGGGGGTTTTCAAAACTGCCACATAACAGTTTCAAAACTGCCTGGTAGATAACTGGTTGAGAAACGTTGAGTTTTGGGGCTGGGTGTTACATCCCAGATACTGCCAGATAATACCCAGAGGATAACTGGCAATCATCTGGGCGTGTTCGCACGTGTCTGCGGAAACTTGATTCGGCAGGTGCGCGTGACGACCTGAGCGGCCCCTCGATCAGCCCTGAAGGGAAGGGACACTCGAAACTTCCAAATCGATGATTTTCTTGTATTTCTCGCGCACTCGCATGAAGAAAAAGCGCGGTCGACCGATAAGCAAGAACGGCGCGCTGCCGTCGCCGCCGAAGCTGGAGGGCACGGGCAAAGCGCACACCTACGAGCGCCTTCGACCCGGCGGCCGGCAAGGACATCTATAAGCCGGGAAAAATCATTTGGCCAGCGCCTCAGCACAGGCGTCACGACGTTCAATGTGAATGGTACGCCGACAAAGACAACACGTGGGAGCCCATCGAGCACCTAGCAGGCTGCGAGGACATGGTCGCTGAGTTTGAGGAGAGCGTCAAAGGACGATCATAGCGCAGCACGAAGCCGCCGCACAGGCCAAGCACGCGGAGAAAGCGGCGGCAGCGGCACAAACCGTATCGGAAGCTGCTGCTACAAGTGCGGCTGCTGCTCGGGTGGAAGCGCCAGCCGATGAGGATCAGCGGCGATCGCCGCGCAAGGAAGCTGAGAGACTCGCGGCCGTGGTGGCGGGCAGCCCCTTTTCTGCCGGCCAGCATGACTCGGGTACCAGGCGATCGGCGCAAGTTTGGGCTGCCTTTGACACGACGACGGGCGCACCCTGTGTGGCCAGGCGTGCTGCAAGCTATAGAAGCAGTGAACCTTGCAGAGAATGGCGTGTGCGGGGCGTCCATCTCGATTGGGGTGGTATCTGAGGTCACATGACCTAGAGAGCACGTGAGAAGGGAGAAGGGATCATGAGGTCTGAACTGCCGTCCACGTCAGACACGTCTTTTGTTATGTTATCTGGTTTGGGTTCTTGTTAACTTGGTTGTGTGGTGGGGTTTTGGCAGATGCCAGATAGTGGTAACAGTTTTAAAACTGCCACATAACAGTTTAAAGCTGCCAGTTAGTGCTTGTTAAGCAGTTAACTAGGTAACTGGTTCATCCCCACCCTTGCCTTGGCCTCGGCCCCGTCGGCGCCGCGTGTAACGCGGGGCGCAAGTTTCGGCGCGCGATCACTCGCCGCAAGTAAACATCGGTGTTGAGACGAATTGTGCAGGTATACTTTTGAGCGTAAAACAGAATCACGCCTTCGTGCCAATGAAACTTTGAGCGAACCGAAAGAGCGTTTGTCCAGCGTATACAGACGAACCGGTACTGCGCGAGTAACCGGCGTGTGACCATTTCTCGTCTCACGAAGGGGCCCATGGAAGGGCCTCGCTGGTCCCCGTCCCGGGGTGCGTGGGGATGTGGGGCGCAGGCCGGGATATCCGATCAGAGCATGCGCACGGCCACCCCAAATCCGAGGCGCGAGAGCCCTTCGCCCCGCGAGGCTCGCCGGGCAGAGTCGCGTCAGTGCCACCACTGCTGGGCAGATGTGCGAGCTCCACTCTCTTCAGTACTTGAGCCAGGGCGGGCGCTGCTCGTACTCCTCGAGGAAGGACTGCGTCAGTTGTTCGGGCCTCTTGATCTGCGGCGCCGCGGGCCGCTGCTCCCGCTCGGGCCATTTCCATGAGTAGCTAGCAGCAGCAACCTGTTCGGCAGTCGCGTCACGCTTCGGCGGGATGAAGGCGGGCGCGACCGTCGGGCGGGTGCAAGCCGTCTGACGTAGATTCCCCCACGTCTGCTGCGCGAGCGCGAGGTAAGATGGCTCTGTGGGCTTCCCCTGGAGGCCCACTGTCCAATTCGTCGTGTTGAGCCTCTCCCCCTCGGCACTTGGGTCCATGTAGATCGAGCTCTTGTAATTGCGCTCCCAGCAGGCGAGCTGTGCTGGGCCGTTCTGGGGCGGAAAGTTGAGCAGCAGAGCCTGCGGATTTCCGATCGCATTTGCGCGTGTCGCCTTGCGCCTTCCAAACGCTGATGGGCCTCGTGTATTGCCGATTGTGCCACCGAAAGGCAGGTGGCCGCCATCGTCAAAGTGCGGCGGCACAGAGCCTGGGGTCGTCGAGATGAGCCTGGACTCCGCCAGGTCGATGATCTTCGCGATGTCGCTCTGGCTCCGCGAGGCACTCTTCGTCATCTGGCAGAGAGCCCAGCAGGAACTGTCGGTCGCGGCCTGTCCTTCCTGACGACGCGAAAGAAACGACTTTTCACAGGTCACATTGGCGAGGCAACAGGAGGCACGACCTTATATGCATAATACAAGCTTGCTCTGCTACATGTAGGTCATTACAGACAGAAAGGCCAGAAGGCAACCTCGGCCCGTGTGCCCGGGGGGCCGGAACGCGGAAGCCGCTGCGAGGACCGAGGTGCAGGCGCCGCGAATTTCCATCAATCTGCTCTCCAAGTGTCCACTGCCTCACCAAGTGATCTGTGCTCTCCTTACTCCAAGCGTCTCTGCCGATTGCTCTCTGCTCTCCAGTGTCCACTGCCTCTCTGCAAACAAAAGATTCGTTCTGACGCCCGCATGGCCTCGACATGGCCGGCACCCACGCGTGACGCTCTCAACCGCTCCTGAACAGGAACTTGTTGTAGAGGATCCCGGTCGATCCCTCGTAGCCGTTGATGTCCTCCCGCGGGCGCACGTCATACTTGGCCTTCGCAGCGAGGTCGAGGAACTCGCTCAAAGCTTTTTCGGCAGCCACGAGCGCGTCAAGCTCGTTACCCGCATCGTTGGCCCTGCAACCCGCATCCAGCGCGGCCAACTGCTGCTGGTAATCGGAGACGAGCCCAGCCGCAACGCCCGCCGGAAGCGCGCTCGCCGCGTTCTGCATGCTCTTGACCTGTGGATCCAAAACCGAACGCGCAAACCTGAAGACGTAGGCATCATCCTCCGCATCAGCTGCCATTTTGATGCGCTTACGCTTGACCTCGGCGACCTCGATGATAAGGCCGCGCAATTTGGGTTGCGCGGTCGCGATCTGGAGGAGCGCAAGCTGCAGCGGACTCTCAAAGATGGCGCGTGCAGGCGCTGCCGGCAGAAGTCCAGAAAGGCCGATGAGCGCCGCACGACGAGACACCGCAGCGGCTTGCGAGCTTCCGGCGTGTGGCAACGTCGCTGCGCCCCCCAGCAGTACAACAAGCACAATCAACGATACGTTTGCCATCTGCTTTCGCTCGTTCGACGACGCTCAGGCTTTTGCCGGGGTCTCGGGGAGTCGGAGATCGTGTCGAGGTTCTGGTCGAGGGGCTGTGTCTAAGCAACAGGGCCGCAGCAATCCACCACACACACTGTCAAGTTCGAGTGCTTCTGTGAAGAACCGGAGGGTCTTGTGAGCAGTGCTGGCATGCCCCGCAAGCAGCCAGCGGCGCCTCAGACCTCGTCCGAGGTCGCCTTGGATGGCAACGAGTCCTACCTCGACAACTTCCTGAACTCCGTGATCGACGAGGCCAACCTGCCGGGCGAACTCAAACGCTATCTCGGGCAACTCCGAGAGCTCGACACGCAGTCGCAGGAGCTCTTCGAGCGCATGCAGCGTCTCTCCAAGAATCACATCGCCAAGGCAAAGCGCTCCGTGCAGGACGGCCGCGAGCCCGACGAGGAGTACCTAGCTAAGGCGCGGCGCACCTACCGGGAGCTGGTTGACATTGACGAGGAAAAGGTGTCGCTCGCTGAACAGATGCACGTAGAGGTGACCAAGCACTTTTCTCACTGCTCGTCGGAGCTGCGTAAGTTCGAGGAGGAGCTTAAGGAGAAGGGCCAGCTCAAGACGCCGCAGATGAAGACGCAGCTCGCGCGCCAAGACTCGGCGAGTAACGATGCTGACGCGGCTGGTGCGGCCAGCTCGTTTGCAGCCGCTGGTGACGCAGTGCCGCTTGCGGCTGCGGTTGCCGCGGGCCGTCGCGGCCGTCAGGGCTCGATGGGTGGCACGGGTTCGGGGGGGCAGCCAGAGCAGCCGACCTCGGCCAACTCGCACAAGCGCGGCCGCGGGCGCAAGGTTTCTTTCAAGGAGGCTGAGCGCCAACGAGCGGTTGCGGAGGCGATGGCCGAGGAGCGCGTGGCGCCCCCCCCGAGCGTGCAGGGCTTCCACTACAACGATTCCGAACTGCCCGTCGCGCCACGCGAGGAGTGCAACCTGCCGCTGTGCGGGGCGGTACCCGCTGCGCCCGATTACATGATCCCCGACGGCTCGAAGGTGAGCACCAAGCCTGCAGTACCTCTATCCCTTGTCCTTGCAGTGCCTCTTTCCCTTGTCCCCCGTCCAACCGCTGCTCGCGGGCACTATGGCGGGCGCCCCCACGCCGCTGGCACGCTCACCTCATCACGCAACCATCCCTCTCGATCCCTCTTGATGGCTCACCTCATCACGCATCCGCCCCTCTTGATGCTGACACCGGGGGCTCTCTCTTCGCCACGGTCCCTCTTGCCGCCTTCCCAGGTATGCGCCAAGCCGCCCAGCAACAAGATGCAGCCTCAGGATTGGATCCTGGCGACGATACTACGTTACTCGCCGGCGACCAACAAGTACACCATCCTGGACGAGGACGATGCCGATGCCGACCCATGGGCGGAGTCGAGTGCGCGGGAGCACATAGTCTCGCGACGCATGGTGATGCCGCTACCACTGACCGAGCCGTCCGTGTACACCCCATATAACGAGTTCCCGCGTGGCCAATGGATTCTCGCGCTCTATCCGGACACGACGTGCTTCTACAAGGCCATGGTGCATACGCCGCCCTCGGAAATGGCAGGCGGTCCGCCCAAGGACTACCTCGTCGAGTTCGAGGACGAGTCTGAAGAGAGCGGCAGGTCGGCCCCAATGCGCGTGCCGACCAAGTACATCTTACGCATGCCGGTGTGACGTTGTGAGCGCGGCATTGTGTGGAGCTCGGAAATCTCTCTCTCGAGCTCCACAATCTGGCTACGTCATCTGCTTCCGATGTTTTGATGTGTATTTCCCGTTCCCTGAAGGATGGCGGGTCCCCGGGCGGGCTGGCCACATTGGCCGTTGTGTGCCTCGAGAGGTTTCAAAGAGCCCGGAGTGCGGAGAGAAGAAGCAAGAGAACCCGGGCGACGTGGAAAGTCATCGTCGAGAAAATGAGCAACGCACCTAGACGACGCGTTTTGACGAAACGCAATTTGGACCCCCGATCGCATCCACTTCGTGGAGTGTGCCGACCCCGCTCTTCGCCAATGGGCCGTTTCGACCATCAGAGAGTGATTAACGAAGCAAGCAGATATGGATGGTCCTACGTCGACTACCAGTGGAGTCAGGGGGAGCTCGTCATTCTCGAGAAGAGTGATGGTAACGATCGCATGAAGCTCAACGTCTGGTGCACCACCGGCACCGTGGGTTCATTCCTCAAGCACCCTCGCCAGGGCAAGACGCAGCTGTTTCGCCGCGAGTGCCACACCTGGGATGATCTGTATGCCGTATTTGCAAACCCGCGCACGCACGGTCTGGGCGGTTACCACGAGCGCCGCGAGCTCGATGCACGCGAGCAGACTCCCGTAAAGCGGGCCCGGACGGAGGCATGCGAGCAGACTGCCTCGAAGGTTGCCCGGACGGTGCCATGCCTTGCATGTGGACGCATGTATCGGTGTATGGCAGGCATGGCAAATCACTTCGAATCGGGCTCGTGTCCTCACTGCCCGGGCGCCGACAACGCCCGTCGCCAAGCATATGCTTTCGTGCGGCAGCAGGCTCCGGGCTACACCAACGCTCCTCCTATGCTGCTCACATTCAACGGAGCGGGTGAGCAGGACCTGACGCAGGGATACGTCAACGGCGGCCAGAACTATCGCTGCCCGACCTGCCAGAAGAGCTTCAGCGCGCTCCACTCGATGCTCTCTCACATCCAAGCGAGGGCGCAGTGTAAGAGTGTCAACGGCGTGCGGCTGCTCGCCTTAAAGTGAGCGTCGACTGATATGAAAGCGATTGGCGGGGCAGGCCACTGCAGGCTCGTATGGGACGCATCATGGTGGTGCAACCACCGGACGAGGAGGCGGACGCGGAGGCGGAGGGGGGGCGACCGGCACGCACGGTATTTCGCGTGTGCGCTGTTCCGCATGGCATCGTCCGATGTATCTCGAGATGTATCGGCAATTGTGACCGTGGCTGGAAGGGGCTATTTCGAAGGTGTGTGTGACAAGTGACAGATTCGAAGATCAGATGCTCTGTATAACGATGGATACTATTCCGTTCCAAAATATCATCTCGAGTCGGGCCCCGCGCGACCGCGAGACCGAGAGGAACCAGGCATCACTCCGCAGTCCCGCGCTCCCCCCCAGCGCAGCCTGACCCTGCTTGAGGCCAGTCAGGACGCCTGACGGATCTCTGCCGTGCGCGCTGCACCGGGATGCACAGGGACTGCCCCACGCCTCTTCTGGCCGCGATGACGGGCTTGCACAATCTGAGTCTCTCCAAAGGGCTGGGATCCCCTTGGTCTCTCACGGATACCAACGACGCCCGAGAAGTCGAGCTGCGTGTGCACGTGGAGCCGAATCTGACGCACTGCCAGCCGCCCGAGGCGGAGAGTTTCGTCTAAGTTTCGTCTTTGATGATGAGGCCCTGCGGGCGTGGGATCTCGTGGCGACACCTGCGATGGCGCCCGGACCGCCGAGCGCATCCACGCCAAGCCCAAGCTGCAAGGTGCGCCAGCGACGAGGGTTGCCAGCCTCACTTGCCCCGTTGGCGCTTCTTCGCATCATCATCTACGGGTGGTCCCCGCCGCTCGCGACGCGTGCGCACGGCCGCGGCCAGCGTGTGTACGATCTGCTCTGTGGCGAGCCAGTCGACGCACGGCTCAGTGAGGCTAAGGCCGCGGATGGCGGGTGCCCCGACCAGGGCGGCGCCTGCGAGAAGGTACGAGTTGAGCGAGAGACCGCAAGGAGTGGGCTGGCCCGCAGCGACGGCGGCGGCAACGGCACTCGCCATCTCTATCTGTTCACGATCCGAGGCTCCACCGCCGGGGAGACTGCCTTCACGCAAGGCGGCCGGATCGGAGCCACCACACTGCGCAACGACTGGCGCCGTCGAGCCTGCACATGCTGCGAGCACGGCCGCGGCCCGCTGGGTGCCGACGCCCGATCCGCCATCGAGCGTGATGGCGATGTCGCTGTTACCGGTCGACTGAACGATGCCCGCAAGCCCGTGCGAGGTGACGCCGAGGAAATGTCGGCCGGTGCCGCCGCCGGCCACGGCCGCGGCGGCGGTGCTGACGTCCTCGGCCGTGCCGCCGTCCAGCTTGGGCGCGCGCACGCCTACCGGCATCGAGAGGCCCGAGACAAGTTCGCGAAGCATCTCGGAGCCCGCGTCGACGCTCGCCCACGCAAGCACATCCGCAAAGAACTGCGGCGTGATCGTGTCACGGAATTCGAGCGCGCACGGCAGCCCGAGCGCGTTGAGCTGCAGCAGCAGCTCGCGCGACTGTCGGATGCCCTTGTTGATCTCATACGAGCCATCACGCGCCGGGTCGAAGAGCAAGCCGGGCCATGGACCAGTCGACGGAGTGACGGGCGTATTGATCTCGACCCGCATGACCACGAGCAGCTCATCGGCGACCTCGCGCGCGAGCTGAACGAGGCGCGCCCCGTACTCGAGCGCGACGGCCGGGTCGTCCACCGCCGCGGGCCCCAAGAGCACGACCAGCCGATCAGACGCGCCAGTGAGCACCTTGTGAATACCCCGACGCGCATCGCCCACTACCTTGGCGCTCGACTCCGTTCGAGGCAGCTCCTCCAGCAGGCACGCGGGCGGCAGCAGCGGGCTGACAGCGCTGATGCGCAGATTGTGCGTCTCCGTCGGTGCGGCCGCCGTCGCCGCCGCCAGCGAGTGCAGCCGCGAGCGTCGGCGTTTCGTCACTGACGCCGCGAGCGCATGCAAGCGCGCGGCATTTAGCGCGCCGCCCGCGCTTGCGCCTTCGACAGCGAGCCGCATGTCGACGCCGACGAGGCGCGCCCCGAGCGTACCGTCGCGGCAAATCTCCTCGCACGCGCGCGTGACGCTCGCGTCGTCCGCGCCCAGCTCGAGCACCAGCGCCGTCTGCGGCCGCTGCTCGTGCAGACGGCGCAGTGCACCGACGAAGCCGTCGCCGGCGGCGGCACCGTCGACCGGTAGCATCGCGAGAACGTCAGGGTGGCCCGTGCTCTTGACCACGCCACACACGCCCTCGACTGACACGCCCAGGAAGTGATGCGCACCACCGCTAATGTCGATCGCGCGCACAGCTGATGCGACGTCCGAGCTGGGCGCGCGCACGCCAACGGGCATGGAGAGACCCGAGACGAGCTCGCGCATGGCCTCGCTGCGCGCTGAGACATTGGCCCACGCGAGCAGATCGGCGAAAAATTGTGGCGTAATCGTGTCACGAAACTCGATTGCTGTCGGCACGCCAAGGCCGTTGATTTCAAGAAGCAGCTCGCGCGCACAGCGAATGCCCTTGTTCACCTGGTCGGCCGTCGCAAGGCTCATGCACGCGTCGGCGCGCAGCACGATGACGAGCTCCGAGCTCAGCGAGGACGACAGCGACGATAGCTGCGCTGCGAGGGCTCGTAGGGCGCTCGAGTCCGCCGTCGCACCGGCCGGCCCAACGACCACGAGTAGACGATCGTCCTTGCCTGCGACCATGTTGATGATGGCCTGCCGTGTGTCGATGACCTGCGTGTACGTGGCAATGTTGCCCGGCAACTCCTCGAAGACGCACGACGGCGGTAGCAGCGCACGGAGCGATAGGACACGCTGGTTGATTGACTCCATGACGAAGCGCCGCGAAATTTCATGTTACGTTGAAATCGGAGGTGGCCGGACGAATTTGCATTACAAGTAAGACTGACTTTAGTGCGAATAGCGCCGTTTCGCCTCCGTTGCCAAACAACAAACTTGAGTCACATGAGGGAACCCATGTGGGACTGCACCGCCACATCACCACGTGGCGAGAAAGGCCCGGTCTCTATTCCGATGTCGCCGTGTGCGAAGCGCGGCAAGGGTGAGAGCTGCTGGAACCACTTCATTACGTCCTGCACGCCGGTCGAGCTGCAGGCTCACTCGCTCAAGGAATACGCTGGAACTCGCGATTTCCGCGTGGAGAGTGGCAAGCTGGCGTGCAAGATTTGCGATGACGGGGTGCTTCGAACTGTGCTCGGCCACGACCAGCACTACCGTGTCGCGCACGAGGGTTTCGACACGATCTACGACTCCTTTGCGAGCGAGGAATCCAGCGCCGGCGGCAGGATCAACCCCAACGTGCCTAAGGGTCGCGATCCGCATCGTGCGAAATTGCTCAAGGAATTAAAGGCGCTCGGCGTCACCGCAAAAGAGCTCGCCGGCGAGGGCTACTCGATTGAGGAGCTGCAGATGGCCCACTTCTCGGTCAAAGAGATCCTGAACACGGGCAAGTTCTCGCTGCCCGAGTGTTGCGAAGCCGGCGTGACGCGAAACCTCAAGGAGGCGGGCGTGTCGCTCAAGGGCCTGCTCGACGCGGGCTATTCGCTCGCAACGCTCAAGAAGGCTGGCTTCTCGTGCAAGACGCTCAAGACGACCGCAGAGGCGAAGCTGTCCGACCTGCGCTCGGTGGGCTTCACGCTGCACGAGCTGCGCGAGGGGGGCTTCACGCTGACGGAGCTCAAGGAGCTGCGGCGGCCGAGCGGGCAGGGTGTCGACCCCGCCTTCTCGCTGCAGGATCTCAAGGCGCTCGGTTACACGTGCAAAGATATGCGACGTGCCGGGTTCACACTGGCAGAGCTCAAGAACGGGTACACCGCGGCCGACATGAAGTTGGTCCACGCGACCACCAAGGCTGAGCTTGCGAATGATGGCTTCTCGCTCGCCGAGCTCAAGCTTGCCGGCTTCCACGCCGCAGAACTCAAGATTGCGGGCTTCTCCGTCAAGGACCTAACGGCAGTCGGCTTCACCAAGGCAGACATCAACGGAAATTGAGGTCCGCCTCGGATTCGTCTTGTCTTGCACGCCGCTCCAGGCGCCGGCATCACGGCATAAGGAGGGCAGCCTTGGTGTGAGATGCCGCACGCGGCCACACGTGTGACATGCCGACACCACCTACGTCGTCGAGCAGCATATTTCGCCGCGCGGCGGGGCGGTTCGCATGCAGCGAGCGCGCCTCGTCGCCTCCAAACGACACACAACTGCATGATTGTACCATGCTGTTGGGAATGGGCCCTCCACTCTATGCGAGGGCGCGCTCGTTTCGCTACACTATACGTAGTATTACAAAGTACGGTCATAATAAATACGCATGGTACGTAGTGCGGTTCGGTTTTAGTTGAAGGTTAATATACTCCAGTATTATAAGTTTGTTTCGCCGTTTCGGCGCCATCGCAGGTTCGGACGTCGACATCGAGAACGTAGAGATCGGTCGCGCTACCATCATCGCACTCGCAGGCGACTAACATGTGTTTTCGGGGTCGGACTATTCGTCATTCGGCAAGCCGGGGAACACGAGACAGCTAGAGACAGCCGCACATCTCGTACACATCCGATCCCGTCCTTATATACGCCTAACTTACGGCTTGCCGCAGACGCCAGGGTGAGCTGTCCCTCGGTCCCAGCGCAAGCCACCGACTTCGAAAAAGGCTCGGTACAGTAAAGGCTCGGGCACAATGAAACATCACGAGCTTTTTCCGAGGTGTTGGTACCTTATGTGTGGAGAACTTTTACAGCTGCTACATGTAGCTAGTATGTGAAACATCACGAGCTTTTTCCGTGTTGGTACATGTACCTTTTGTGTGGAGAACTTTTAACACAAAACATTCAAGTGAAACAGTTGAAACAGTTGACGTGCTCAAAAGGGGCACTGTTCCTGGATTTGCACCTGGCGTTGTTGCGCGATCTGGACGAGATGGCGCAGGAGCCCCGCAACCAGGGTGCAGCGCCCTCGTTTACACAAGCAGAAGAGGGGCAACATGAGGACGAGGATGAGGACGACGAGGACATCCTGGTCCAGTCACTTACGAGCCGGCGCTCAGCCGACGCCGTCGGCATTGATTGCAAAGACGAACATGAGAACGATGATGATGGCGACGATGATGATGACGATGATGATGATGGCGACGTGTGCTTCCCCGAAGCTCAAGAATGTGATCATGATTCACCTCTCGGCGAGCAGTTCGCAAACGAAGCACAGGAGAATATGCAACGCATCATAAATGAGGAACTGCAACAGTCGGCAAATATGGCGGCGGAGGCAAGCCCCCGGGAGGAGCGACGAAGGCTCGAGCGCGAGGCAGTTTGCTATCGGTGTGAAAGCGGGAAGGAAATGCCCGACAATCAGGTGATGCTGTGCGATAATCTACTCTGCGCAACAATTGCATGGCATCAGCTATGCTTGGAGCCACCCATCTTGGAGATTCCAGACGGCATCTGGTTTTGCCCTATTTGCGCCGATAATGGCGTCGCTGAAAGAAGTGTCACGGTCAACGAGAAATTGCGTGAACAGGAACCGGTGCCGGGTCCGGCATCGGTACCGGTGATACCACCTCGGGATGGGCCACGCGGTAAGTCCGAGAAGCGGCTGGGCGGTGCTGGTTCGTCCTCGGATCCACTTCAGGCTAAGCAAATGCCGCCTCCCCGGCGTGTCGCAAAGCGCGTTGATAAGGTGGAGGCGGCGGCGTTGACGAATGGCGAGCCATCAAGACACAACGGCGCGAAGGATTCTGTGGAAGCCCTCGAGGCTGAAGAGGCGATGGCGCATGAGACGGCAACAGTATTAGCAACAGTAAAGCGGGCTCCTTTGTCGGCTCGATCTGCACCTCGGCCACCTTGTCCGTCAGAGTCTGAGCCGAGTGCTAGTACAGCACTCGGGAAGCGGAAAGCCGCTTGCAAGCCACCAGCATCATGTGCGGTGGCGGGCTCCGCGGCACCGTCTGCTGTGAGGCAGCGCCGCGGGATGCAGCAGCTCGAATGGAGCGGCGAGCTTGCAAAGGGGACTCGCCTCGAGATGCTCTTCGATCCTGGCTACCCGCATGAGAAGTGGTATAAGGGTAGCGTCGAGAAGTGCGAGATGCACTGGGACCAGATAATGTACTGCATCCACTTCGAGGACGGTGACCAACGCTGGATGACACCCAAGCAGCTGAGTGCGAACCAGGCGGACGGGATTGTTCGGGATATTCGTCCTTGACAATACGCACAACTTACGCAGTTCGACGAGAACCTCCAGATCCAGTGTTAGGTCCAGTGCGGTATGCAGGTACGGGACCAATGCACGATTCATTTCGATCATCCTGAGCAGAAGTACCTGTGTACATGCGATGTACAGTTGTACACACGACGACGGTACACCGCTTGCGGCGGCGCGGATTGTGGGCGCTGGGCCCCACCCTTGACCCTAAATACGTTTCGATTTTTTTACCACCGGGCCTGCGCCAACGCCACTCATGCGCCACATCGTTCCTCTCTAAGACTCTGTGAGGGCGCCGCGCTGTCAGTGACTCGACATCGAGCCTACGCCACATCTCGGTGCTTGTAAGCTTTCGGCGTAGAGCCCTCTGCAACGCCCTCGCCGCGCGCACGGCGCGGCGTGGAACCGCCCACGCGCGGCGTAGCCATGGGGGTAGTACGCAGCGTCGCTCGGGGCGTCTTCACGAGCGTTCGGGGCGTCGCACGCGGCGTCGCGCCGTCCTTGCTCGAGACAGCGCGCCGGCTCACCTCTGAGCGCTCCTCACCACCTCGACGCTTGCGCAGCGTCTGCCGGGCCTCGTGAAGACTCTGTGTCGAGAGCACGTGGGGCGTCCCTGGCTTCACCGCCACACCGCCGCTGGACGGTCCAAACACCGCCCCCCCCGCACGTGGCCGCACTGCCTGCCGGATACTGTCGCGATCGTGCGGTGCCCAGTACTTCTTCCTCGCGGCTGCGGCGCGCAGGCCGCTCGTGACGTCCGTACCGACGGACGAGAGGAAGGCCGAGACCGTCTGAGCTTTGGCCGCCGCCTCCTCGATCTTGGTCTTGGCGGCAAGGTCCGCGGCCGCTTCAGGCGTGTCTGTGAGCGGCCGGCGTCGACGCCCATCGTTCTGGGGTGGGAAGAGGCGGAGCATCGTCTTCTCCAGCGGCTCGTGCTGGTCCAGATGCGCAGCCTGCTCCTGCAGGATGGAGCTCTGCCCCGGCTCAAAGCCCTGGCGCAGCTCACGCGACAGCTGGATCGCTGCCTTGCGGCAAGAAGCCTCTTCGAGCAGAAAGAGCACCGAAGGCGTAAGGTTCGACGCGGGAAGCGACCACGCCGTCTCGGGCGATGGAGCGACATGCTCCTTGCGCAGCTCCGCACGCCAAGCAGCCTCCGTGTTCTTGTCGTCGTGCTTGAGCAAGCGCGCCTTCGAAGGGCTCATCGTGCTCGCCGCCGCTGAGGACTTGCTGGGCGAGGAGTCAGTCGGAGTAACAGTCGGAGCGACGGCAGAGGCAAGCGGGCCCTCGTCCGTGTAGAGCTCGGAGCGGCCGAGGGCCCGCATGGCAGCGTTGTGCAGGTGGCGCCCGAGGTAGGACACGTATGCTTCGGCCGCGACCTCGGCCGAGGCGCCACCAGCGGGCACCCAGCGCTTTCCAAGGGTCCCTTGATGGATCTCTGCATGCTCCCCGAGCTTGGCCTGCAGACGCGTCGGTGAGGTGCTCTCCTCGAGGCTGGTTGTGATGCGCTCGAGGCGCACGGCCATCTTCTCGACGCGCTCGGCGGCGGCGGCATCGCGCGCGCTCGTCAGGATCGTCGCGCCGTCCTGTTGCATCAGGCTGAGGCGCTCGGACGTGCGCTCGTCGAGGTACTCCTGCGCCCGCATCGCGCTCGGCTTCGGATGCTTGAAGCACGCGGTGTGGTACGCCTGCTCGCAGTCCGGATCGCCGCGATAGGGGTAGTGCAGATCGGCGATGAAGTCCTGGGACTGCTTCATGTCAATGACCTTGCCACGCCGGTCGTTATTTGGTCCGCCACCCGCCGCCTGGAAGTCAATGTCCAGAGACATGTCTCCCCAGTGGCGTTCAACCCTCCGATGGGCCGGCTCGGTGATGGACAAAGGCAACCCATGGGCCATCGAGCGCTCGAGGAGTTGATCGTCCTGATTTTTGTACGTGCCACGTCTCTTGGGCTTAGCCGTGTTGCTCGTCGCCTTCGGGGTAGCCTTCGGGGCGAAGCGTGATGGAGACTTGGAGTCTGACTTGGTCTTGGAGGCGCCATCTGCTGCCGGCGGCGGCTGCGAGGAGCTCTGCTGAGGGCGATTGGCGCCCACTAGCGAGGTGGAGGCGTCCTCGAGAACCTCAACTCCTCCAATGACTGCTCGCTTGGAGGCCCGCGACGCTGTCATGTGCACGAGAGTTGACGAACTAGGTTGCGACGCCGCCTCGTCCTCCAGCACTAGAACCTCAAGCTCGAGTGGAGCATCCCCGTCGCACGCCGCCTCGTGCTGCTGCTCCACCTCGACTTCATCTTCGCTGCCCACGTCCAGGTCGTCTTCGCTGCCCACGCTATCCACAGAGGCCTGCACGGCGACCACTTCGGCGAACTCTTGATCACCAGCCACCTCCAAGGCCATCTTGGACGACCACGTTGAACTGTCCGGGAAGACAGGTGCGATCTGGGCATCGGGCGCATGCATGCACATCGGCTCATGCGATTCAACTTCTGCAAGAGTGCCACCGAAATCGCAGAACTCGCACTCGTGACGTTCGGGGGCTGGTCCATCGTCTGCTACCAGTGCAGGGAGTTCCGTGTCAGGGGTGCGTGGGCGGGTGAAGCTTGGGCTCGTGGGTGCAGAGGCAACTGGGGCGATTGCGGATGCAGCAGGAGAATTTGCTTCATGAGGGTTCTCCATAAAGTTTCCTGTTGTGCTGATGAGGGACGCGCTCCGCGGCTCACCCACGTTAATGTAGACCAGACGCACGACTCCGTTGATTTTCATTCAGTTTTCATTTCGAAGTTTATTTTGGAAGCAACGCCCAGTTCCGAAGTTATTTTGGAACGCATGCAAGTCAAATCAATAGTCCTAGTCAAGTCCGGCATAACTTTGTCAACTAGGCTTCCTGTACATGTAGGTTGTCTTTTGTTTATGAAGTGACTTGACTTGACTCATCTTGACTTGTCATCATACACACGACAGTGCTTTCAGTGTCTGAGTCGACAGCATCGGACATCCAAGCAAGCACAAGCAAGCATCCTTTCACCTTTGCTTCGACACCCAAAGCTGGGCGAGCTCGGAGCCATCTCTGTTTGCTCTCTGAGAGGCCTCTCAGTCTATCTCCGCATGACACAGACCGCACGGCGGTCCCTCCTCGCGCGCGACGGAGTGAGAACGCTCTCACAGAAGTTCTGTGTCCGGAGACGTCACGAGAGGCGAGAGAGCAAGAGGATCTCCGCGGCCCAAACAATGCGCGGTCCCCGAGTCCAGACCCCCCGCCCCCTTCAATGCGCTCGCTCTTCGGTCTCAGTGGCCAGCCAGTCCTTCGCGGGCCTGTCCTGCAGCGCAAAGATGTGGGAGCGCATTGCGTAGAGCCACGCAATGCCGAGGAGCGTCGAACCGACGGCAACCATATAGAAGCCCTTGGCAGAGCCTGGCGTGTCGTTGATGGCGCCCTTTAGCGCCAGCACAATGGTGCCAGGCCATTGACCGCCAAGATTGGCCAGGGTGTTCAGCATCGTCAGGTAGGTGCCGCCGATGCGCGCGTCGCTGACGCGGTTGAAAAAGGCCATCTGCGCGACGAACATCGACGAGGAGGCGACCGCGCCGAGAGCGAGCACAAGGAGGCCAAGGCCGAGCAGCCAGAGAGGCACGCCGGCGCCTGCGGGCACGCACGTGCGCAGGAGGAACACCAAACCCGTCGCGAGCGCGCCTTGCAGAAGCCTCGCGTACGCAGCACCCACGAAGATGCGCATCGGAGAAGCACCTTGTCGGAAGAAACGCGAGACGACCGCCTGAGAGGCCATGCTGATGGGCAGAAGCATCGTCGAGAGTAGTGCCAACTGCTGCTTCTTGACGCCGTTGGCTTGCAGCTCGAGGGGCAGCAGCACGTCGAAGGCCGCAAACGGCGCGCCTCGCGTGAGGAGCACTACCGCAAGGGAACGGACGCTCGGGAGCGCGAGCACCTTGGCCATCACGCCGTACGTATCCACCAGGTTGCGCGCCACGTTGCGCGTGGGGCGTGTGTGCTCGTCGTTCTTCGTCATCGTCACCACGGCGCCAATCGAGCCTAGGAAGAGCCAGCCCCACACCTTCATAAAGTTGCCAAGCGTTGTGAGCCCCCTCGAGTGCAGGATGATGAAGCCCACGTACGCAAGGAAGAAGCCAAGGGACTGTCCGATCGCATTGCACGTCGCGCCGAGCTCGCGGTTGGCCGGCGAGAGAGCAGTGAGTGCGAGCCCGTCTACGGCGATATCCTGCGTCGCCGCAAGGAAGTAAAAGGCCAAGAAGAGCGCGGTGAGTGCCTTCACGTTGACTGGAGTAGCGCCGCCAACCGGCCCAAGAAGCAAGTCGACTCGCCCTCCCGCCGTGATCATGATCATGCCAATCGCAGCTTGCACGGGCAAGATCCACGTCTTGCGGCGGCCAAGAACTGTCGAGTACACCGAATCAACCAGCGGCGCCCACAGCAGCTTGAGTGCAAACGGCAGGGTCACTGTCGAGAAGACTGCCTGCTCCATGGTACCCACGCCGCGCTCAAGCATCAGCATCGGCATCGCCCCTCCCAACCCCATCGGAATGCCCTGCAGCGTGTACAGAAGTATCAGAAGAGCGATTGCGGGCAAGTCCGATTTTGCTCCAAGTGGCGCCGCACGGGACTGTGACTTGCCAGACCGTGCCGCCAGCAGAACGTCACGACGCGGCTCAATCGGCTTCGGCGATGGCAATAGCTCATGGAGTGCAGGCCTGCGAATCGAGGTCGGCCTCGGACGATCTGCTCGTTCGGACGCCAGAACGGCTGGCACCGCGAGCACAAGAAACACGATGACGCCACGACGCACTTTCATCATCTTCATGATTGGTGATCGAAGCAAGTCAAGTCAAGTCAAGTCAAGTCAAGTCGAGTCAAGTCGAGTCAAATGCGTCTCTCACGAGATGCTCTCTCCCGTGATGAGGGAAAGACTGCCAGTCTCGTCTGTTCTTCCTGGAGGAGGATGCGCTCAGGAGAACGCGCCGCGTACTTGTACCGGTAACTTGCGAGGCGCTCTGGGAGCGGGTGGAGGCAGGGTCGGGTTCGCTGGGGGCGGCCTCTTCTGAGTCGGCCGCGGGGAGCGGTCGGCTCCGGGCCTGCGGCTGTTGAGTCGGCCGCGGCTTCGGTCGTCGCGCTGACGTGCGAGGTGTGTGTTGTTGGTGGGTTTCGATGGTTGTGAGGTTCGTCTGTGTGGTCTGTGTGCCTATGTGCGTCCGCGTGTTCCGTGTGTCTCGTGAGCGTCCCGGCTCCCCCCGGTGTCTTTTTACCGGTAACTTGCGCATGGGACGCTCGGTTTCTTCCGGACTCCCATTTGGCGACATCAATGGCGATGGAGCTTCGTCTAGTGGCCGGAACTCCCGCGCGCCCGGATCGCCCAGAAGTCATCAGGCTTCGTGACGGGCTGACTATTGGGCGCCACACCAAGCCGCTTCCGAAGCCTGGAGATAAAGGCCCACTTTCGTGTATGCAAGGGTGCGAGTTTTGCGCCAGGCAATCCTACGCCGATGTGGGTCTCGGCCTGTGCAGGGACTCTATCATCGGCCGGCTGCAGGCGCGGGTGGCCTTGGACTCCAACGGCCATCTCCGGCTGCACCAGCTTAGCCAGGTCAGCCGCACGCGCGTCGGCGACAAGGTGCTCAAGGCTGACCACTCAGAGCAACTCCTAGATGGGTGCTCAGTCATCTTCGGCGGCTCGGATACTGAGTACGCTTACGTATGCCGCTCAAGCGTGATGATCGCGGAGGAAGAGGACGGGGGCGAGGAAACCGATGTCGAAGACGGACTGCACGCTTCGGCGGCGGTGGCGGCAGTGGCCAAGGCGGCCGCAGAGGCCAAGGCCGCCGTGGAGGCGGAAATACAGGCGCTTGCCGAGGCGAAGGCGGTCGCCGAGGCGCAGGTTGCCGCGGAGGCGAAGGCGGCCGCCGAGGCGCAGGTCGCCGCGGAGGCAAAGGCGGCTGCCGAGATGGAGGCAGCCGCAGAGGCGAGGGCGGCCGCGGAGGCGAAGGCGGCCTTGGCCCGCAAGCGGAACGTATGGAGTGTCTTCGACGAGGACGATGATGATGAACCGTTGCCGTCGCCGCCACCGCCGCCGGCTGCTGCCTCGAGCGGCGCCGGCGTGGTAGTGCCATCCGTGGAGGCGCCGCTGGACAACGCGGGTGGCGCGGAGTTCGATGCGGGCGGCGCAGAGAGCGACGTGGCGCAGGCGTTCGCCGAGGCAAAGTCGCCACAGCCTCCTGCGCCTTCGTCCGTGACTGCGCCGGTGGTCGCGTCTATGCCGGCAGCAGCGCCTTTAGGTCCTAGCGGAACGCCTGGCATGTGGCAGGTCTTGCTGGGCAATACCCTCCGCCCGTACGAGCCGTCGGTGCAGCACACGCTCGAGTCGGCCTTGATGGCCGGCAAGACGGTCGCCAAGATCACTGTGCGAGGCACTGACTACGTCGTGAGCCTGCATGAGCCACGCAGGCAGACGAGCGCGGCAGATTCGACCAAGACGCGACCAGTGCGTCGCGAGGGCGGGCCGCCGCCACCCGCTTTCGTCGACTTGTGTATGTCGCCAGAGGACGAAATGTCTGCGTACAAGATGCCGAGGCGCGAGCGCGACTACGGCTCTCCATCAGCCATGGCATCGCCCTCGACCGACGTGTCCGACTCGCCAGTCAAGCGCAGGCGAGTGAACGACTCCGAGGACGCGGGCAGCCACGAGCGCGCTGGAGCGCCCATGACCGCTACCGGTCAAGCAGCTACCTCTGGCTCGCAGGCCAAGCTAAATTTCTTAACGGCGGGGCAAGTCGATGCATTCCTCTCGAGCTGTGCCTTCACAGCTCCGCCAATCGGCGGCAGTCCTGCAGCGGTGCACGCCTCGGTGCACGCCTCCGTGCCAAGGGTTAGCAACAAAGACCAGCAGCGCTGGAAGTATAAGAACTTCGAGATCCAACGCGCGCCAACGCTAGTGATCAACGGCACCAAGTACACTGATCCGAAGGAGCTACCGAACGAACTGCCTCGCCGGAAAAACTCGAGTACCTTCTTTGTCACTGTGAATCCCAACAAGGTCGTCCCAGACGACTTGAAGGCTGTGGCCGATGATGCATGGAAAGAGGGCTTACAAGCCCTTGAGCAGGGCGTTGCTGAAAACGGCACGTGCATCAAGTTTGGACCCAACGACCCCGCCACATTTGCAGCAGACCGCTTCGAAGACGTCATCATTGGGCGGCCGAAATTCGTTGCCAAGACCGAGGTTGGCCCGAAGTCCGGCCGGCTGCACGCACATCTTCGTGTGAAGGTCGTCCATTACTCTCAAGTTCACCTCTCGATACCGAAGATACAAGAGATCTTCAAGAAGGCGTATGACGAAGCAGTGGCTAAGGCCGCCCGGAAGCATACAGGCGGCGACATGAGGCGCACTGCTCATGTGAAAAGCCAATTGCAAATAAATGGCTTGCCATATGTCGACATTGAGCTTCTGTCACAGTCCAACGCATCGGAGATCATGCTGCGGTACATGTTCAAGGACGACGTAGCTGCTTGCCCAGATGCAGGTGACGATGACGATGAATGAGACCTGCCGCATGCTACGCGAGGACTTAGTAAAGCTGTCGCAGTGACCTGTGTGCCGAGTGGGCGCACTGCAGCGTTCAGTAGCGCGCGTGGCGGGCGCGGAGCGACCGATCAGGTGCCAGAGGAGCCCACAGCTCAGGGTCGCGGCAGGCGCCGCCCGCCGGTGCGTCGCGTGCGGGAGGCGAGGGTCGAGTCGCGCTGCGAAGCCCGTGCCCCGCGCGAGAGATTGAGGCTATTGAGCATCGTGACGGTTTTTCGAATTACGGGGTCGAATTATTTGTAACTCGCACAGTACACACTATGACAACACCCCGGCTCTACCGTACCGTACATGCGTCGACCATCCTTGAAATCTAGACCTAATACATCGTCGAATATCTTCGAGTACGAAAGACGTGGTGCTGGTGGGGTATTGCACGAGATGCGCGGGAGCGGGCGGGGCAACCCCCGCCGCCGCACGAGCAACCGCCGCGCGCCGCGGCAGTCGCAAGTCGCGCTTCGGCTCGGCCACGCGGACTCTCTACCTCGACTACGTCCTGTCGCGTGGGCAGTGCGATCTCACTCGTCTCTCTCCCCGCTCTAACTCATCTTCCGCCGAGGCGCTGGCCGTGCCCTCCCGAGAAGCTGCTCGAGCTCTCTAGCCCACTGCGAGCTCGAGATCTCCCTCCGCCATGGGCTCCGTCCTCGAAGACAGGCAGCCCGGCGGCCCGCCACTCGACCTCGAGCGCATCACGTATGCGCTCTCGCTGCTCTTGGCGCGCGGTTGCGCCAATCTCGTGCAGGAAGCTGTTAGAGGCGTACATGCTCGTGCTCCACGCGTTGAAGCGCTCCTCGACCGTCGCGTTGAAGGCAGCAGTGTGCGTGCGCGGCGCCGAGCTCACCCTCGAGGCAACCTTCGAGGCGACGCCGTGCTGCAGCGGAGGCAGCGGCTGCATGTGACCAGGGCTGCGACTCGAGCCTGGGTGGCCACGTATGCCATCCGCAGATTGCGCTCGCCTCAGGGCTGCGGCTGCTGCGGCGGCTGCCGCCTCACCTGGTCTCTCCTGCTGTTCTGCGCGTGATCGAGAAAGGCCGAGGGCCAGCTGGTAATCCTCCTGCTGCTGCAACGCCCTCTGGCGCGATTCGGCCGTGCGCATCGCATCGCGCTCGCGCATGGCAGCCTCGACGTTCGCCGGTTTGAGCTTGCCTTTCGACAGACTACTGATGCCGATCGGCGGCAGCTTTTGGCTGCGAGTGGCTGGTGACTGCTGCTGCGGAGGTGGTTCCCACTGCGATACCCCGAGGGTTGCATTGACATAGTAGTGGCGGCTATACTCGGGGCTCCAGCCCATCGCCCATCCTGGAGGCAGGGCATACTGCTGAGGCTCCGAGGGCCGTGGCCGCTCCTCGCGGTCCGGCGCAAAGTGGACGCGAGAAGTCCTGCGCCTTACTTGCACCGCTGCGGCAGTGTCATCCACGGCGGGCTGTGGAGCGACCCTCGCATCCTGCTTGCGCTTCGGCTGGTCACCTTGAGGACCAACGTCCGGGCCTCTGCTGCAGCAGGCACCCATGCCGCAAAGTGTGTGCGGAAATTTGCGTTAGATTCCCCACAGGCGAGTCTCGGCGCCGTCCTGGGGGCTCCACGCTCGGCGTGCGACTCTCACTAGGATAAACGAGGGCTCTCTATCCGGAGGCATATGAAAAAACGACTTGTCTGAAGCAAAGTTGATGCCGCCCCACAGGCGGACCACGCCAAAGCGAGCCGCGCGTTCGCCCGTGCGACGCCGCACTCGCACTCCAGCCGCAGAGGCCGAATCTGTGCCTACAATCGCGCCGGAGGCTGAATTGCATCCACTCTCGAAGCGGCCGCAGTACTTCTCAGATGATGACACTAGGCCGTATTGCCGCGGCGCATGGTATTGGGCGATACGTAAGTCGGGTATCGCGTGGCTGGTGCTAGGCGCGTACGCCTGCTTCGCACTGTGGGATGCCCGCAATGGCCGTCCGCTTCTGCAGCTCTGCCGGCTGCTGCACACCGTCGCACTCGTGCTCAATGTGCTGTTGAGCGACGAGCTGCACAATTTGGACCGGCACATGGGTAGCGCATACCTGCGCGATCCCGATGTCTCTATGCGCGAGCGCGTGCTCCACGCACGCGACTGGCGCGCAGCCCTTGCTGTGCCAGCGTCCTACAACGTGCTGCTGGTCTTCGGCATTATGGACTGGCAGAGGGTCGGCACAGAGGAATTGGCGCTGCTCGGGGCCAACCTCGCGGCCTTTGCGCTCATGTACGTGCGCATCAGCGCAGAGCGCATTACGCCGAAGCGCGAGCTTTTCCTCTCGTTTGTGCTCACTTTCGCGACGCAGATGGTGATTCTGCTCGTCGCCTTCTACCGTCAGCGCGAGCATCACAAGTTCTGGTTTCCCCTGTGGTTTGTTTATGCAATTGGCCTCGTCGCCAAGGCGCTCGAGTTCCCCGACTCCAAGTACTTTGGGCACCACGAGGTGCCTTGCTTGAGAGCTGAACCTGGCCTCGCACCCGACCCCTGAGCTGAACCCGATTCTTGATTGCGCAGGTGTTGCATGCGAGCTGCATTATTGGTCACATGCTCGGCCTGCTCGTCGACGTCAGTACGACGGTGCCGCCGCCGCCGCCGCCGCCGCCCCCTCCGACAGGGGCGATCACGATGCTGATCTCGTCTACGACTGAATGGGTGGCGCGAATGAGTGGCGCATGAGCTTCGATGAGGCCAAGCAGGCCGGGCTGCAGCGCACGACGAGCGTGAGAGCGAGCGAACAGAGCGAGCTCCTCCTCGTGCAACCGCGGAACACAGATCAAGCATCACGTCATGGGAGGCCCATTATATGCGCACGTGCGATTGCGGATGGATTGCTGAGTGGGATTTGGGGAAAGAGCTGTACATTGTACATGCTAGGATCGGCGATTCGGATGTGGGCGGGGAGCCCCCGCCGGGGACCCGGAGGTGCGAGGACCGTCGAGGGCTGTCCGCAGGCTCCTGCGGCCTTCGCCTTGCTCCGTCGGACGATACAATTATTTCCGAAGCCATACCTGGGCGAGCCGCCTGCGCGGTATCTATACCGTATACTAATTCCATAACCATTTGCGTGCTGCGCGCGCTCGGGGCGAGTGGCGGGGTGATTCATCGTTTCGATCGCACGCCCGCCCGTCCGCGTCGCTTCCGCCACCCGCGAAACGGCCCGGCCGTGATCGGTGATGGCGCGGGCCCGCGGAGACCGAGATATCGCCGCGGGTCTATCAACTATCGAGTATACCACTCTGCTGTAGAGAACGGTCCCCGCCTGTTGTGCGCATCCCAGTGCGCTGCCTCGCAGCCTCGTGGGACCGATCGCGTCCTGGCGGCGTCTTCAACGTCCAGTAACCGTTTGCGCCGCCGCCTCGGCGAGCGCATCTACAAAGCTGCGAGCCTCGGGGTTTGTCGCTAGGTCCGCGTTCGGGTAGATGGCACGCAGTAGCGCAAGAAGGTCACGAGCGGGCAGCGCGTCAAGCTTGGCCAGTTCCCACTGCTCGCGCACGTGCCGTAGCCGATCAGCGCCCAGCACCCGCGACAGCTGCTTGGCCATGCGCAGACTCGGGGCGTACACATCACCGCCGCCCTCCGCCTCGGCGGCGGCGTTGGGGTCGGAGGCGCGACCGTCGCGGTCGCCCAGCTCACCATCGGCGCCACCGTGGCCGGTTGCGGGCGCATCCTCTGGTGCTGGCTGCAGCAACGCGTCGCACGCAGCGCACAGCGGTGTGAAAACCTCCGCCTGGAGCGCGCGCGAGTCAGCGTCCGAGATGTGCCGCAATCCGAGCACCTGAGCGCACAAGCTGCCCAGAGGCGCCTCGACAGCACGGCCGAGCAGCTCCATGGCCGTTGGCCGTGGCAGCGTCTCGAGTGCCATCCGGTGCAGCCTGCGCGTGTGATGGATGAGCTGTCGCGTCGCGGCGCTTGCGTGCGCATGCGCCTCAGCGTCCTCGCCTACGCGAACGAAGCCGCGCGCACCTGAGAGAGCCACGAAGAGCTGCTGCTGCACCTCGTGCAGCACAGCCTCAAAGGTGCGCGCTGCCAAGGCCTGGAGCTCGGGCGCCAGATCGACGAAACTCGCGCTCCCGCCGGCGCCACCGATCGGCGGGGGCAGCCGGCGAGCATACTGCAGGCCCAGCGTGAGACACCGGTGGCGGAGCAGCCGCGCGTCGTTGTGCAGCAGCAGCGCCACGTGCGGCACGAGTACCTCCGCAGACCGATGCGGCGCGGCCGCGAGGAAGAGGTCGATCACGTCGCGCGCGCGCGCGTAGAGCAGCCCGGCGCCCTCAGGACCACACGCGCACGCGTCCTCGAGAGTAGCATCGAGCAGCCGCAGCAGCCGCGTGGCTCGAGTGCTCACTCGACAGCGCGGGAAATGCAGCGCGCCCAGCCGCACTTCACAGTGCGCCTCAGAGCGCGCCGCCACCGCCACGCCGGCCGCCTTGGCCGGTGGATCGCCGTCGTGCTCAGCGGCGGGTGCGCCGGCCGCGCCCGCATCGCAGGCCGCCATGCCGGAGAGCGGCGCGGACGATGCTGGAAGCTCCACCGAGTCCGCGGACCTTTCGTAGATGATTCTCCGGGCGTCGTGTAGCACCTCCTCACACCGCATGGCGGCCGCCCGCGCCTCCAGGCGCGCCGCCGCTTCGACGAGCATCCCGAGCTCGGCACTGAGCGCGGCGGCGACCATCGGTGATGTGGCGGCGACGCGCCGTTGCAGTCGCTCATGCAGCGCGACCACCCGTGTCGAGACGCTGGCCGCCATGGCGTGGACTCTGCCGCGGCTCGTCGCGATGGGGGCCGCCGACGCGCCGGGCGCACGACTGGCCGACGGCATCTCGCCCATCGGGCGCTCGGGAGCGCGCGCGTGCATCATTTCGGTCGCGAGTGCGGGCAGCAGGCAGTCCTCAACTACTGCTCGCCGTAGCTCGCCCCAGAAGGTGGGCCCTAGGGCGAGGATTGAGAGGGTCGCCGCCGCGGACGGCACGGCGCCTGGCAACGGCTCGGATGCTGCACTGCCGCTCACGCCCGCGAGGAAGTCATGCAGCGCGCCGAGCACCGTCTCGATGGCCTCGCATACCTGTGCCGCGCGCTGCGAGAACCCAAATGAGATCCCCAATGAGGCATCGTCGTCGGCCTCCGCGGAGCTACAGACGACGAGGGCGACGGCAAGATCATCTTCGGTGCGTGCGGCACGGATCGCCACGTGCGACCGCTCGAACGCAGGCCGGAGCAGCCGCGCCATCGCCGCCTCGCCGAGCTTGCGCATGCACCCGTCGATGGCCCCGATGGCGCTGAGCGCTCCGACGAGCATGTGCAGACGCGACGAGTCGGCGCTCAGCACGAGCGTCTCTGCCGAGTGGGTCGTGGGGTCGCCGATGACAATCTCGGTCCGGCCGAGCGCAGCCGCGGCCCACGCCGCAAGTGCGGCCTCGTGTAACCGGCTTTCGGATCGCTCGACCTCGCTGATGATGACGTCGAGCAGTCCCGTTGCCGCACGATCGCGGGTCATCTCGGGATGCTCGAGCAGCACCGGAAGGTCGCGCTCGCGGAGCGCTGCGACCAGGGCTGCCGCGCCACGGAAGTCGTTGGCACCGAGCGCTGTCTCGAAGCCGCCGAGAGAGCGGTGCACCGCTGCAAGACAGCGCAGCAGCATGAGGGAGTCCTGCGACGCGTGAAGGCGCTCGCGCAGTGCTGGCGCGCGCAGCACGCTCGCCTCGAGGCGTTCGCGCAGCGCGTTACACTCTATGGCGAGGACGCCGTCCTGGAGCGTCTCGACCTGCCCGCGCAGTTCGTCCGCGCAGCCAAGCACGCGCTCGACGGCCGGCTTCTCTGCCTCGACGATCCGCACGACCTCTGCCTCAGCTTTGGCGATGAGTTGGCCGACACGCACGAGCGCTGCAGACACAGCGGCAGGGTCGCCTACGTCCACCGCTGCTCCGAGCGTGGCCGCAATGAAGGTGCTCAGCTCGGCATCCGACGCAGCATCCATCGTGGTGATGTCGTCATGAGAATGAAGCGAGAACGAGCCACGATGAGCGCTCCCTGAACGCAACTTCGAACTTGACCAATCACACACAACTCACCCTTCGCACTCTCCTGTCGGCCGCTCATCTTCGACTCTTCCCACACCTAATCCCTCTCCGATGGCCGGCCCGACGCCTGCCGCGCCTCGTCCGCGCTTGTGTCTACGCTCTACTACAGGGCATCGTCAGCAGCGGGCGATATTCGTCGACGCTGAAGGGCCTTGCAAAGTTGGCCGCGACCAGAAAGGAGCGCTGCCGCTCGAGGTGTGGCGACCCTGAGTCGCGCAGATAGTCGGACGACTGGATCTCGGTGCCGAAATCGGCAAAGTCGCCTGCAAAGCGCTGCGCGCGGTAGTAGCCCCACGTGCACGGATGGAAGACGGGCTCGCCGAGGGTGGGCAGCGGCGCCACCTTCGTGTCGTACCCGGGATTGTAGAAAAAGGGCGCCGAGTACCGCCGGTGAGTTGGATGCGTGAGGACGCGATGGAGCGGCGCATGGTAGCGATCGTTGCTCCAGATCTGCGCCATGTCGCCCGTGTTGATAGTGAGGGCGCCCTCGATGGGCACCATCGTCACCCACGCGCCCTCGTCGTTCGGGTCGTCGCCGCGGCGGACCACCTGCAGGGAGTGGCAGTCCAGATCTTGCTCGAGGACAGTGAGAAAGCCGGCGTCCTTGTGAGGCGAGATGCCGAGCGGCGGAGGCGGCCCGGGCTCCTGGCACGGTGGATAATAGTTGAGGCGCAGATACGACGTGTGGCTTGTGTGGAGGAGGTCGTCAAAGTAGCTGGAGTTCATGTCGAGGCCCTCAGCCATTCGTGCAGCAATCGTTGCCGACAGGACAGTTAAGCTCTCAAAATACCGCACCATGACATCGCGGAAGAGTGGCGCGTCGGCCACAGACGGGAAGCGATTGAACCCGTCGAGGCACGCGTTGGCGGGATCGTTATCCTTGACGCCCCAGTCCCGGGACCCAGGCACGCCAAAATCGAGTGCCTCCTTCCAATCTCGTCGGCGCTTCGTAAGCTCGTCATCAAAGAAGCCACGGGCATTGCTGCCATCCCGCCGAAGTTTGCCCTTTTTGTGCGCAGGAAGATTGAAAAAGGTGACCATCTGCTCGCGAAAGGCCGCCAGCAAGGCAGGCTCCACGCCATGGTTAACGACCTGGAAGAAGCCGTAGTCTGAGCAGGCTCTCGAAATCTCATCGCGGACATGGTCTGTGGGTTTGTGCAGGTCAATGACCGGCGGCCCCATGGCAATTGTGCTGAATCCCGGCAGCCGTCCGCTCAGGCGCCGCATCAAAACATGGAAGGATGAAGTGGGGGACGTCACGAGTTTTCGTTATTTTCCGAAGTCGCTGATGATGCAGCGCAAATGCTTATTTGTGCTTACTCAAATTTCTCTCATATCTGGGGTTGGGAGATCGTTGGAGCTCTCGAAACTTGGAGGTTTTGCACAGCGCCCGCCGCGGTGGTTCGCCTGGAACGCTGTGCTGCTGAACCAGGTAAAATAGCAGCTACGTCGCGTCCGGGAACGCCAACAAGGGCTTCGCCCTCGTCGCCTCGAGCCCTAGACGAGGGCGCCGAGCTCGAGCGCCTCGAGAGAACTGGTCGCCTCGAGAGGTGGGCTCGTGGCGTTAGCCCCGTGTCAGAACGCAGCAATGGTCGAAACCTTGTTGCCGCAGCAGTGGACGAGACAGCGGAGCGCCTTGTTCGCCGCGCAGATGACTACGGCGAGGATTCATCCAAGGGAGGCGCGGAAACAAAACGCCTCGACTTTGGCTTTGACGACGATGAGGAGGAGGGCTATTACACAGCAGATGAGGGGGAGGATATCCTCTGGATGAGCACAGTCGCGCCTCCCGCTGCCGCGCCGCCGCTGCCGCCCGCAGCGAGCCTCAATGCAACTGTCCGCACCGATGTGGCGTCCGTCGGCGCCGACGATGCGGTCACCTTTTGCGGCTGGTCCCTCAAAAAGGGCGCCCTCTACGGCGCGTCCGAGCGCTTCTTTACTATTCGACGCGACGGCACGCTCACATGGTATGTCAAGGAAGATGAGAGCCTGCTGCTCGCTGGCTCGCTCGACTTGCGCCAGATTCGCGAGATCAAGCGCGAGAAGCCCAAGATCGATAGCGACTACAGCTTCCGGATCGTCACGCAGACGAACGCGCTGCGCATAGACCCCGGCTCCAAGGCCAACTTCGACAAGTGGCAAGAGGCCCTGCTGGCCGCGATGAGCGGTGTCATTTCGGCCGAGAAGGCCGCCGAGAAGGAGGCCGCCGCAAAGGCAGCGAGAACCGCACTGACCGGCACACCCTCCAAAGCGGTTTCGGAGCCGGAACCAAAAGCGCTTAAGGCCGCGGTGCCCGCCTCTCCGACGACGCCCTCTTCTCCCCTGCGGCGTACGGTCGCCTTCGGTCCGGGCCCTCTGGGGATGGTCTTCGGACAAGGAGTTGGGTTCGTCACCATCCACCATGTAGCTGAGGGATCCCAAGGAGAGCAGCAAGGTGTGGCGATCGGCAGCAAGGTCATCAGCGTCGCAGGTGAGTCGATGGAGGGCGTGCCGCGCCCTGCGGTGATGGCCCGCATCAAGGACGAGATGAAGCGCGCGGCAGAGAAGCCCATGATGCTGGAGCTCGAGATTCCATCGGCAGTGCAAGCTGCTCCTGCAAAGGCCGAGGCTGCCAAAAAGGTGGCGGAGGAGAAGGTGGTGGTTGATCCGACGGCGGACGAAAAGGTCGAGAAGCGTTTGTCATTCTTCGGCGGGCTCGCGGCGGCGATCGCTTCGCCGTTTGAGAGCACACCCGAGGTGCCTGTGGAAACTGCAGCACCTGCAGGGGCGCCTGCTGCGCCTGCTGCACCTCCTGCGCCTCCTTCGCCGAATACCCTGCGGCGCATGGCCTCCTTCATCCCGGGCCCACTGGGGACGGTAATTGGCCAAGTAGGCGGAGACCTTACCATCCTTGATGTGAATCCGGGCTCGCAGGCCGAGCAGCAAGGCGTGGTGGTTGGCAGCAATGTCGTCAGCGTCGCAGGTGAGTCGATGGAGGGCGTGCCGCGAAGTGAAGTCTTGACACACATCAACGAAGTGATGCAACGTGCGGCGAGCTCATTGGATCTGGAGCTCGAGAGCCCGAAGGGAGAGGACGCAGCTCATGCAGTACCTTCAGATAATCAGCAGAGGGTCTCACAGGACGCCCCGGTGTCCTATTTGACCTTGCGGCACACGGCTACTTTCGGCCCCGGCCCTCTGGGGATGGTGTTTGGCGATGCGGACGGTTACGTCGCCATCCTCAGTGTGACTCCAGGCTCGCAGGCTGAGCAGCAAGGCGTGGCGATCGGCAGCAAGGTCATCAGCGTCGCAGGTGAGTCGATGGAGGGCGTGCCGCGCCCTGCGGTGATGTCCCGCATCAAGGACGAGATGCAGCGTGCGGCAGAGAAGCCCATGGTGTTGGAGCTCGAGATTCCGTCCGTCGACGAAGCTGCTCGTGCCGCAGTCGCAGCTGCCGAGATAGAGGCGGCCAAGAAGGCGGTCGCCGAGCAGGCTGCGGTTGAGAAAGCAGCTTCGGAGAAGGCGGCCGCCGAGATGACGGCTGCTGAGCCGGCGGCGGCCGAGAAGGTCAAGAAGCGTTCGTCCTTTTTCGGCGGGCTCGCGGCGGCGATTGCTTCGCCGTCTATGAGTGCCAAGGAAGAGCCTGTGGAGACCACTGCTTCTGTAGCGGCGCGTGCTTTGCCGACCACCTTGCGGCGCACGGCCACCTTCGGTCCGGGCCCTCTGGGGATGGCGTTTGGCCATGTGGACGGGTGCGTCACCATCCTCAGTGTGACTCCAGGCTCGCAGGCTGAGCAGCAAGGCGTGGCGATCGGCAGCAAGGTCATCAGCGTCGCAGGTGAGTCGATGGAGGGTATGACTCGCCCTGCGGTGACGGCCCGCATCAAGGACGAGATGCAGCGTGCGGCGGAGCAGCCCATGGTGCTGGAGCTTGAGAGTCCGTTCGTCGGTGAAGCTGCTCGTTCTGCAGCCTTAACTCCAGAGGCTGTCAAGGCCGGTAAAGGGGCGTCCGAGCAGGCAGCGAATGAGACAGTGCTTATGGAGCAGGGGGCGGCCGTGCCTTCGGCGTCCGAACCGTCTGCTGCTGAGCCGGCGGCGGCCGAGAAGGTCAAGAAGCGTTCGTCCTTTTTCGGCGGGCTCGCGGCGGCGATTGCTTCGCCGTCTAAGAGTGCCAAGGAAGAGCCTGTGGAGACCACTGCTTCTGTAGCGGTGCCTGCTTTGCCGACGACCTTGCGGCGCACGGCCACCTTCGGTCCGGGCCCTCTGGGGATGGCGTTTGGTTATGTGGACGGGTGCGTCACCATCCTCAGTGTGTCTCCAGGCTCGCAGGCTGAGCAGCAAGGCGTGGCGATCGGCAGCAAGGTCATCAGCGTCGCAGGTGAGTCGATGGAGGGTATGACTCGCCCTGCGGTGACGGCCCGCATCAAGGACGAGATGCAGCGTGCGGCGGAGAAGCCCATGGTGATGGAGCTTGAGAATCCGTCCTTCGACGATGCTGTTCGTTCCGCAGGCGCAGCTGCCGAGATAGAGGCTGCAAAGAAGGCGGGGGCCGAGCAGGCTGCGGCTGTGGTTTTGGAGGCGGCGGCTACCGCGCTTTTTGCGGCCGAGCCGGCTGCAGCTGAGCCTGCGGCGGTCGAGAAGGTCGAGAAGCGTTCTTTGTTTGTGGCTTCGATTGCTTCGCCGTTCGAGAGCGCAGTGGAGGAGCCTGCGGAGCCCGCAGCTCCGGCAGCGGCGTTTTCTGCGCCGTCGACTCTTCTTCGCTCGGCCACCTTCGGTCCGGGCCCTCTGGGGATGGTGTTTGGTTATGTGGACGGGTGTGTCACCATCCTCAGTGTGACTCCAGGCTCGCAGGCTGAGCAGCAAGGCGTGGCGATCGGCAGCAAGGTCATCAGCGTCGCAGGTATTGTTGTGGAGGGTATGACTCGCGCTCCCGTGATGTCCCGCATCAAGGACGAGATGCAGCGCGCAGCGGAGAAGCCCATGGTGCTGGAGCTCGTGATTCCATCCGTCGACGAAGCTGCTCGTGCCGCAGTCGCAGCTGCCGAGATAGAGGCGGCCAAGAAGGCGGCCGCCGAGCAGGCGGCGGCGGTCGAGCAGGCGGCGGCGGTCGAGCAGGCGGCGGCTGAAAAGTCGACGTCTGAGCAGGCGGCGGTTGAGAAAGCAGCTTCGGAGAAGGCGGCGGCCGAGATGACAGCTGCTGAGGCGGCGGCGGCCGAGAAGGCAGCGGCCGAGAAGGCGGCGGTCGAGCTGGCAGCCGCTGAGCAGGTTGCTGCCGAGAAGGCAGCGGCCGATGTGGCGGCGGCCGAGCAGGCAGCGGCTGAGCTGGCAGCGGCTGAGCTGGCAGAGGCCGAAACAGTGGCGGCCGAAAAGGTCGAGAAGCATTCGTCATTCTTCGGCGGACTTGCGGCGGCGATCGCTTCGCCGTTTGAGAGCACTTACGAGGTGCCTGCGGAAACTGCAGCACCTGCAGGGTCGCCTGCCCGGTCGGTTGATGCGCCCGCATCTCCTCGGCGTACGGTCACCTTCGGTCCCGGCCGACTTGGGCTGACCTTTGGCGACGTGGACGGTTGCACCATCCACAGCGTAGCCCCGGGCTCGTCGGGGGCGGCGCAAGGGGTAGTTGTCGGCAGCAAGGTCGTCAGCGTGGCAGGTAAGCCGACGGAGGGCGTCCCGTACGCCGAAGTCGTTGCTTTGATCAAGGAGGAGATGCAGCACGCGGCGGAGAAACCTATGTCCTTGGAGCTTGAGTCAGAAGCATACGCCGAGCCCGCCACCGCCACTGAAGACATGAACTCCGTTGCGCCTGCGGCTTCCGAGCAGGCCGCCATCCCGGCTGACGCTAACCCGCTTTCATCGATACTCCAAGCCCAGGAGGGAGATGATTACGCCAACATGGAGAAGGCTGTGAAGGCGCCGGCCAACCACGTAGCGCCCTTGAAGACGGGGACGAAACGTCCCTTGTCGCTTCTTGGTGGCCTTACTGCCGCCGCCAATGCCGCCGCCACTGTGATGGCGGCGCCCTTCGAGAACAAGAAGGAGGCAGTTCCAGCGACTCCACCCGCCGGGCCGCCTGCTGAGCTGTTTGCCGATCTCGACGCCACGGTGCTCACTTCAACCTTGCGGCGCACGGCCACCTTCGGTCCGGGCCCTCTGGGGATGGCGTTTGGTTATGTGGACGGCTGCGTAACCATCCTCAGTGTGACTCCAGGCTCGCAGGCTGAGCAGCAAGGCGTGGCGATCGGCAGCAAGGTCATCAGCGTCGCAGGTGAGACGATGGAGGGTATGACTCGCGCTCCCGTGATGTCCCGCATCAAGGACGAGATGCAGCGTGCGGCGGAGAAGCCCATGGTGCTGGAGCTCGAGATTCCGTCCGTCGACGAAGTCTCTCGTGCAGAGGCTGCAGCTGCCAAGTCTGAGGCGGCCAAGAGGGCGGCCGCCTCGCCCGCCTCTCCGAAGCCATCGCCACCAGTAACGGCCTCATCGCCATTCGACGACCCACCAGGCGGATCGTCAAACCCCTTTGGAG
>Ga0210245_100603_pt1 | contig 32394 bp, 21 predicted proteins | sample ChrtobMetaP3_4mM_FD_155450 | JGI IMG/M metagenome (GOLD analysis project Ga0210245, IMG submission 155450) | Chrysochromulina tobin associated microbial communities from unialgal haptophyte culture, Seattle, Washington, United States - P3_4mM | ecosystem: Host-associated > Algae > Haptophytes >...
TCACCACTGGACAAACACTCTTCGACTCGCGCGCGGAAACCCCGCGCGCCCTTTCACCGGGACGGCGCTTGACGTAACTCTACGTGCATGCGACCGGAACGTCCCGGACCCGGTTTACCGACTCGCAACATGCACTTGTAGCTATACATGTACCTCTTCAGACTGTTGTTCACGCTGACACTGTCTCGATAGATGTGCGAAACACCGGCCCTCGCACACACGTGTATGAAACAGGTGTGTAACGGGTGAAGAGCGAGGGGTGACCGCGACGAAAGCGACTCTGGCTAACTAGCTCTTCACTGTGAAGCGCTCGCGCGAGGTCCGGTTTCGTCATCGTCATCTCGCGAACCGCTCGCACGACCGCAGACCGATGGAGCTCTCGACCTACTGCTCCTGCGTCGCGGCTGCGAGCGCCATGCTGATCGCCGCCATCGCCACGGGCGCACTGCTCGAGGAGCTCGCCTCGCGCTCGCTCCTCGGCCTGCACAAGGTGCCGCTCGGTCCCAATGGCGGCGCCGACGTGCTCGTCGAGCTGCCGGCACCTTATGGTGAGCACGGCTGGCTGCCGCTGCCGCTCGGGCTGCTGGACGTTGCGCTACTGTGGAGCGCCCAACCAGCGTGGCGCCCCGATTCGTGGTGGGCCGGCTGCCATGGCGCCGTGCGCGGCCTGTTGCCGCAGCTCGCCGTCATGGTGATGAGCGTGCTGCCAGCGGTGCTGAGCGCGTGGCTGCTGTGGATGCCGTACCGGTGCTCCCCGCTGCCGTGCGGGCTCGCACTCGTCGCCTTCGCGGTCAGCGCCCAGGCCGCCCTCTTCTGGTCGGATGCTCTACCCCTGCTGCCGCGCGCTCACGTCGGCGCGGCGGCCGCAGCACCAGCCGTGCGTCGCTCGATGCTGTATGCGCTGCAGCCGCTGTACTTTGTGATGCGCCTCGCGCTCGCGCCGACGCCGCCGCCGGGCGCCACCGCCGCCGTGCCCTTTGAGGGCTGCGCAGCGCTCGCCTCGGACCTCAGCGCCGCGCCGAGCCGTGTGCTGGAGACGCTCGCCGGGGAGCTCGCCTCGCACACGGCTCAGGGGATGGGCGGCGCGGGGCAGATGCTGCTGCAGCTGCTCGCCGCGTGCGTCGCCATCCACGCCGTCGTCGACGTGCCCACGAAGCTCGGGGGATTCTTCGAGGTCGAGCGTCGTCTCGAGCGTCGAAGCGAGCTCAAGGAGGCGTGAGCGTGTGTGTGTGTGAGACTGTGAAGAGTCGACTCGTGTGCCGCCGGTGGTGACGACGCTGTCGTTCCGGGGTGAAAGTCTCACCGGCATGTCGACGGAATACTTTTACACAATTACGCGAAGTGGCACCTGTGGAATGTCAAAAACCCACAAGGGCTCGCTCGCGGCGCCAGTCAAGAGGGGACAGTCAAGCCACATGTCCCAGCTGCTATGTGCCTACTGCTATCGCGGCCTCGGCGGCGGCGGCCGCACCTTCCTCACAGCCCCCTGTGGTCACACGTTTCATGACGACTGCGCGGCCACGTGCACCATCGGGCGGAGATATCTAGAGTGCCCCGAGTGCGGCGAGGGCGAGGAGGTGGAAAACTGCGGCGACGACGGCAAGCCGTGGCGCACCTTCTGGGATTCGAGCGACGGGCCGAGCCAGCGAGCCGTCGCTGGAGGCGGCGACGAGGGTTCGCGCGAGCCGCCTCCCGCCGCCTGCTGGCGGCGCGTCGCGCGGCTGCAGCGGCAGTCGGAGGAGCTCGAGAGCGGCGCGGCAACGAGCCGGGCGGAGCTCGAGCGCGAGCGGGCGCGGCTGAGCCGCACGACCGCCGTCGAGGCCAACCTGCACCGCGAGCTCGCCAGCCTGCGGCGCACGCTCGACGCGTGCCATGCACGCTCGATGCGCCACGTGGTAACGACAGGCGCGGCGGCGTGCTTCAGGGCTCTGCTGGAGTCGCGGGGCGAACCCGAGGTGAAGGTGCAGCTTCGTCAGCTGCAGCGCACGCATGGGCACGCGCTCACGACGCTGTTCGCCGTGCAGCATCGCGTCCTCCACCAGCTCCAGCAGCGCTACGCCGCGCGCCTCGAGGTGTGGCGATGACCTCGGAGGACCTCTGATGACCTTTGATGAGCTCTTGATGACCTCTGATGACCTATGATGACCTCTGATTAGCTCTGATTACCTCTGATGACCTCTGATGACCTCTGATGACCTCTGATTACCTCTGATGACCTCTGAGGACCTCTGAGGACCTCTGATGACCTCAGATGGCCTCTGATGACCTCTGATGACCTCTTGATGAGCTCTGATAACCTCTGATGACCTCTGATGGAGCCGTTATGATTCCCCAGGAGTGGCGAACGCTCCGCGACGCTGTGGAGAAGGCAGAACGGGAGGTGGAGAGGGAAGCAGAGCTCGCCGAATGGCAAGCGGAGCACGAACAGCGAAAGGCGCAGCGGCACGCGGCGAAGGAGGCGACAAAGGAGGCGGCGAAGGAGGCGGCAAAGGAGGCGGCGAAGGAGGGGGCGAAGGAGGCGGCGAAGGAGGGGGCGAAGGCGTCGGAGCCGCCTGCTTTGCTCGTGCCGCCGCCGCTCGCCAGAGGCGGCCACAGCACCACCAGCACCACCAGCAGCAGCACCACCAACAGCACCACCACCACCACCACCACCAGCAGCAGCAGCAGCAGCAGCAGCAGTGGCAGTGGCGCTGGCGGCACTATCTCACTTGGGCGTGTGGGGCCTAACAAGCTCACTACGTTCACAGCGCACAAGTCCTCTACGTTCACAGCGTACAAGCCCACTTCGTTCGCTGCGAGTGCCACACGTGTCGCCGCCGCCGCCGCCGCCGCCGCGGACGCCTCACTCGCCCAGCACGGCGCCTCACTCGCCCAGCACGGCGCCTCACTCGCCCAGCACGGTGACGCCGCTGCCGCCAGTGATGGCGTCATCAGTCGCACCGCCGCCGCCACCGGTACGATGGCGGGCGCCCAATACAGCGCCGCGGGGACGATGGTAGGCGCCCAACACGGCGCCGCGGGTACGACGGTAGGCGCCCAACACGGCGCCGCGGTTACGACGGTAGGCGCGGCGGCGTCGTCGGCGGCGGCAGCGCCAGCAGCGGCGGCCACGACCTCGGCGGCGAGGGCGGCGGCGGCGGCGGCGGCGGCGGCGACACTGCCACGCTCCTTCCTGGGCGGCGCCGTGCTGGGCGCGGGTGGCGCCGTGCTGGGCGCGGGCGGCCGTGGGATGCTGGGGCGCTCGGGGGGCCTCGGGGCGGCGAGCGCCGTGCTGGGCACCGCTCGCGAGCCGGGCCTCGGTGCAGCGGTCGGCGCGGGCGCGGCGCCCGGCACGGCGCCTACCGTCCCGATGCTCGGGGAGATGGCCGGGGCACGAGCGGCGCCCGGCACGGCGCCGGCGCCCGCACGCCCCTTTGGGCCCTGGTCGGCGCCCAGCACGGCGCCGTCGGCGCTCGGCACGGCGCCGGCTCGCCCACCCCTCGCTCCCTGGTCAACGGCTGGTGTGAACGCCGCTGGTGTGAACGCCGTCCCTTCTTCCCATCCAGCCCTCTCGCGCGCCACGGCGCCCGCCGCCGCGCCGCCGCTGCGCGCACCGCTCATGCCCGCCGTGGCAGGCGCCGTGTCGGGCGCCGTGGTGGGCGCACTTCAAACCCCGCTCCATCCGGCGCCACACAAGCGGCCGGCAGCCCCCGCGGGCAAGCCCAAGAAGAAGGCCAAGGGCGCATGCAAGGGCGCCGCGAGCCACCTTGACCCCACCGCCGGCGGGCAGATGCTCACGATGCTCTCCTTTTGGGCGCCCAACATCTAGCCCTTAGTTCACACCGAATGAAGTTTAGCTCTAAGTTTCATGTAAGTTTTGAGCACGCGCGACGCTGCGACGCGCGAGACATGAGCGATAATGAACGCGCCGCCATCTTGCCCACCCCCACGCGACTTCCCCCTCCGGATCGTCCCCCGGTCACCGTGTCGATTGGCACGTCGGAGCTCGCCAGATCGTCCGTGTTCGTGAGCGAGCTCGTGTCCATGGTCAATCGGGCTTACGGCAAAGGGCGCATAGGTGACGAGGAAGCGCGCCACCGGCTCCGCGCCGGCGATGAGCGACCTCACCGGAACCGCGTGCTGCACATTGCGATGCGCGACGGCCAGCTGGTGGGCTGCTGCTCCTCGTCCCTGTTCGTCCCGTGGTGCGGCCCGGGCTGCGGCCATTGGGGCTTGCTCGCCGTGGACCCGGCGGCACAGGGCTCCGGAGTCGCCGCGGCGCTCGTCCACGCGGCTGAGCTCCGGCTGCGGTCCGCGGGCTGCTCCACCGCCGGCATGGAGTTCAGCTACCACGTGGGCGATCCGTTATCCGAGCGGCTGCTTGCCTGGTACGAGGGCCCGCTGCACTATGTGGGCCCTTCTCATCAGAGGGATGGCTTCCGCATCTGTCGAAAGCGACTGCCCGCCCGCGACGACGCTAAGGACACGAAGGGGGGCGGGTGGCTCGTGGCGGCTGGCCAGCTGTGCGCCTCGAGCGCCGCCCAAATCGTGCTCTTCGTGCGATGGTTCGTCGCGATTTGGCTGTTCATGTTCGGCGTGTATTGACGCGAGAACGAAAGAGCATCATGCTGGAGCATCATCTGACTCTGGTGGCTGGAGAGTGCAGCCCACCCCGGTCGGATGTGGGGGGCGTGAATGGACGAATTCGGGTCTGATGTGTTCACATTGTGCCTGCGGAGCACACTTTACATCCGAGATCCTCGGATCGAAAAAGGGAGGCTCTCACGCTTGCATGCACGCCATGATGCACGCTTGGTGATCTCAGTTGCGCTTGCCAAATTGCAGCCCACCGCCGTCGCTCGTGAACGTGTCGATGCCCACCGTGCCGCTTCCGCCTCCGGCGAAAGAGCCGTCGGGCGGAGCATTGAATAGAGCATTGCCCACCGACAGAGCGATCAGAAGCACAAAGAACGCGACCGTCGCATTCCATTGCTTCTGATCGAGGAGCCCATCCGCGGCCGGTCGGCCCGAGCCGAGGTCGAGCAGACCACTCACGCTCTTGGAGACCTTGGATGTGAGCGACTCGAGGCTGCCCTTGGCCTCATCAGCAGCGCGCGCGGCGTCCGTGCGCAGCTTGAACTGCGTCGCACCGCCCTCCTTGGCAAGGCGTGCTTGGAACGCAGCCTCCAGGCTCAAGCCACCCGCGCCCTCATCACCGTCGGCATCAGCGCCACCCTCGGCGGCGCGCAGCACAGGTGCACGGTGCGCTCGCGCTCGAACGCGAGCTGGCAGTTGTAGCGCCTGACACGCCGCGAGGAGGGCGAGGACGGACCAGACCCGAATCGGCATTGCGAAGATTCTTGGAAAATCTTTGTCTCTCAAGGGACAGGGGGCGAGATACACCGCGCCGCCGCTCTTGAAGGACGCGGCCCCCTCGATAATTGCCTCTGATGACCATTCTGTTCAACTTGAACTCCCTCCCTCCCTTTGGCGTGGCGAGCCGGCCGCTGTCGGCGCCGAGCCCACGCACCGAACGGTCAGCTGGACGAAGCCCTCTTGGCGATGGCGATGGTGACGGTCAACGTCCCGGAAGGCGTGTACGAGGGTCAGGAGTTTCTGCTCACCTACGAGGGCCAGGAGCTCATGGTCTGCTGCCCTGACGGCTGCGGGCCTGGGGACGAGATCACTCTCGAGGTGCCGGCAGTCGAGGCGCCGACGGGCGCCTGCAGCGAAGCGCCGGCGCTGGTCGACGTGTGCGTGCCCGAGGGCTGCTTCGCTGGGATGGTATTCACCGTCACGTTCGACGGGACCAGCTTCGACATCACGGTGCCCGAGGGCGTGCAGCCAGGCGAGATGCTCACCGTCGAGGTGCCGGCGAGCTCAGGCTCGACGGCGACGCCCTCGCCAACCAAGCTGGCGTCGATCCCGGAGCAAAAAGTGAGCTGTGCGCCCATCCAGGAGATCCCCGACTTTAGGCACACCTCTAGCAACACGTCGGCCGGACCGCAGCGAGTGAAGCCGCCCGCCGAAAAGTACCTCAAAGGGCTTGATATTCCGGTGAGGGCTCTCTCTCTGCCACGCCTGCGGCACCGCACGCACCCCAAGGCCCACGCCTTCCGCGGAGTGCCATAAACTGGATCCCTCTGAGTGCTATTGGAGTGCTAATGAGTGCTAATGAGTGCTAATGAGTGCGACCAATGCCTACAGGCGTTCAAGGGGAAGAAGAAGGGGGTCACGGCGAACTCAGTGAACGCGGATGCAAAGTGGAACACGGTGGCGGGCGACCTCTTCTCGGCGCTCCCGAGCGAAGGGTTTGGAAAGGAGGCGGGTGACTTTGCGATTGGGCAGCTCGTGCAGGTGGGAGATCGCACCCAGATTTAATCACCGAAGGCCCTCCTCACCCCGAGATTGCGGAGCTCGTGCAGGTCGCGCGCTCCGATGGCAGCCCTCCCAGCATGCAAGTGCTCACCACGGCGCCCGCTCTTCCCCACAGGTCGCGCGCTCCGATGGCAGCTGGACATACGGCAAGATCATGGACTATGACCCAAGCGGCGACGTGTACTCGGTGATGACGAAACGCGGGCCCGGATTGCTCCTGATGACTCCCCTGATTGCCTCCCTGATTGCCTCCCTCATCATCTCGCAGGTGATGACGAAACGCGGCCCCAAGTATTTCGTCGAGAAGAGCGACATCACGGAGGACGTGTGCATCAACCCGGGCAACGGTGGCTGCGCGCAGCAATAGGGCGAGGATCGCACTAGTGGTGCCATGGCGTTACTCTCAGGCTAATGAGGTGCTACTGAGATGCTAATGAGGTGCTAATGAGGATCGCACTAGTGGTGCCATGGCGTTAGACGGCGGGAGGCAGGCGCGGAGCATTGTTGTGCTGGCCTTTCCAGCCAGGTGCTCAGGCTTGTTCCACTTTGTTCGTTCTTTCTGATACCCTTCCAGATTCAGATTGGTGCTCTTGCCCAGCTCTTGGTCTTGCCCAGTTGTGGGTGTCGGAGACTCTTGCCGCTTACTGCGCTGCGCGTCGCGCATGCTCTGTGCAACTGCGCGCGAGTGAGGCGGAATGGTGTACACCTCAGAAAAGTGCGAGACGCAGATCGCAGTAACGGACCGCATTCGGGATTTATGTTGCATCTGTAGCTATAATGACATATGATATTACTGATTAGCACTAGCCCTGGTGTACATTCAACATTGTACACTGACCTCTTCATCAGAAGAGTGTGCTGTGCTTGCGGCATGGCGCATCAATGGCACATCTTGCATGCACATCTTGATCAATGACGTGATCTTGATGTTGATGCCATAGCTATAGACATGAAAATACTAAATAGTGACCATTCCCCCTTGGGTTAACACAGGTCGCTGCGAGGCGTATACGTATTCACAGAGGAGCTCGGCGGCCGTGCCTGGGTGATGAGGGAGACAATCAATTGCAATCAATGGCAATCAGTCGGCGGCCGTGCGATATGAACACTCCGTCTGCATGTGTCTCATCTGAGGCCTGGCCTGTATTGTATTATGTATTGCATTGTTCTGTCTTCACGGCTGTGCTGCTTACGTGTTGTGTGTATTAACATGAACACTGCATTCACAGTTCGAAGTTGCCTCCAACTCAGGGCCGAACTCTCCCCGCCCCGCGCGATGGACCTGAAGGAGGGCGACTACGTGCGCTTCAAGCATAAGAGAGTCGAAACTGCCGGTACCGACATCAAGCGCTCCGATACACGCATTCGTTTGCGGCCCAAGGACGGCGGAGCGACTCTTTGGAAGGAGTTGAGTGAGCTTCTGCCGCTTGCTTCTCCTGTCGACGAGGCATCCGAGGCACTTGGCCCCGTGCGGCCTGATGCCTGCGACGACGGGGACGATACCAACCTCGACGACATCGACGACGGTGACGACGCCGTTGCAGTGGCGGCGCAATCGGCTCAGGCAGTTGAGGCGGAGGCGGCAGGGGAGCGACTGACGGGGATGGTGCGCATCCGAGGGGGCATGGGTGCGGTTGCCTCTGCTTTGACCGTCGAGAGCCCAGACGCGGACATCAAGGCCGCCTACAAAGGTGCATCGGCGCAGGAGCGGTCGGTCTTCCTCGTCCATGTGGGCGAACAAGAAAAGAGGAAGCTAGTGAGTCTCGGCCTTGACGTGCCGGAGGCAGCTCCATCTGAGAGGCTGATGCCGGAGGCAGAGGCGAAACTTGCTGCTTCTCTCAGTGGTGAGAAGTATAAGCAAATGGAGGTGGGGGCTCCGCCCGAGGAGATAGTTCGCGTCCTCTCGGGGCTCGACGACCGGCTCGCCGACGCGCTCCTCGCCGGCGACATCAAGCTGCTGCGTGTCTCGTGGCTGCGGCGGCTGCGGGGGCTGCTGCGGCAGCCAGACTGGAGGTCGTTGAGGCGGCGGCAGGAGCTCGAGGCGCTGAGGGCTGAGTCGCCCTTCCTCTCGGCGGAGGAGGCCGTCGCGCTGCTCCGGCGTGGCACCCGCGGCGTTGGCGCGCTCACCCACGGCTGGCTGTCGCCCGGCGAGTGCGACCCGGACGGCGCGCGCCTGGACATGGTGCTCGCCGCCCTTGACGAGCACCCGCACATTGAGGGCGTCTTCTGGGACTATGCCTCGCTCTTCCAGAACCTGCCCGACCGCGAGCGCACGCCCGACGAGAGGGCCGCCTTCGAGCGCGCGATCATGGTCATGGCCGACGTGTACGCCTCCGCCGTTGGCACCACCGTGCTGCAGTCGCGCGAGATCCCGCCCCGTCCGAAGGCGTTCGACGGTGCATTGTGCCTCTTCGGGCTGAAGCGCACGACGGGCGAGGCTGCCGTCCGCGAGACGCTCGGCGGCTTCGGGACCATCGTCGCGTTCGAGCTCACGCGCAACCCGCCTGTCGTGCGCTTCGCGTCGCACGAGGCGGCGCTCGCCGCCAAGCGCGCGGGGCCGTGGCCTGAGCTATGGGACGCCGTCGACACGCTATACAACGAGCGTCCGTATGACGAGCGCGGCTGGTGCGTCTTTGAGAACGCCGTGAGCTACGAGCTGCTCGCACGGCTGGGCGCGGTGCCGCGTGTGCGGGAGGCGCTCGACGCGCTGCCGCCCAAGGTGCTCGTGCTGCGCAGCGGCCAGCCCACCGAGCCGGGCGTCGCGCCCGCCGGCCAGCTCGAGACGCGCGTCGCCGAGGTGGTATCCAGCATCGAGCGCGCTACCTTTACCGGCAAGGGCGACAAGGCCACGGTGCCCGCCCTCTACCGCAAGTACGTCGCGCGCATCGTCGGCGTGGTGCAATCCGTGCTCGTGCTCGCGTCCGGCAGCGCGACGGCCGCGCCGGCGGAGCCGCTGCCGCAGGTCGATGCGCCCGCCGCCGCGCCGCTGCGCCTCGCCGAGGGACAGCCGCTGCTGCGGCTCTCTTGGCAGGGGAACGGCGCGGGCGGCGGGCCGCGCTTTGGCGTCGTCGATGCGACCGGGGGGCGTGTCGCCGCCGCCGTCACGGGCGGCGACGACGCCGAGCTCGCCTACGACCGATGCAGCCAGGCGGTGTTGCCGTGGCGGCCGCCCGCTGCCGGCTGGGACGCCGCGGTCGTCAGCGATGCGCGTGCGCTTCGAGACCTCGCCGAGCCCGCACGCCGCCTGGCGGACGATGCTCGGCGGATGGAGTCGGAGTCGGCTCTGCGCGCCGTGGGCAAGCGGGCGCGTGAGATTGCCGACCGCGCGGCGCGGTGCCAAACGATCGCGCACGCGGCGCACGAGGCGGGCGGCGCCGTGCTATCGTGCGTGGATGCGGCGGCGGCGCTCTTCAAAACACAAGAACAGGGCGATCCGACGCAGCTCCAAGCCGCGCTCGGCATGGTGCGCGCAGCGGTCGAGAGGCTGCAGCCCGTCGCGCTCGAGGCCGCGCTCACTGCGGCGCTGCGCTCCAGCGGCGCCAGCGGCGCCCGGCGCTACGCCGCCGGCCAGCCGCTCACCGTGCGTACGGCCGGCGGCTGGCGCGATGCCGACGTGGCCACGGCGGGCGCCGAAGGCCTCTACCACCAACTCACCTTCTTGGGGGGCAGCAGCGGCGAGCCACCAGCCACGCTCACGCTGCACCCGTGGAACCACGCGCCGCGCGAGCTGCCGTACGCCGCCTTCGAGGCGCTGAGCGGGTGGTGGACGCGGGAGCTGCGCAAGCAGCACACGCAGATCTTCGATGTGCTCACGGGCAAGCAGCTGGATGCGCTGAAGCAGTGTGTGGCCATCACAGTGATGGGAGATGCCGATCTGGCTGGCGTGCGCGACGTGCGCGGCCTGAGCGATTGGCTGCACTCGCTGCACGCCGCACGAAGCCTCGGCGAGGCGATCACTGCCCCGGGAGCCGCACTGCTCACCGCGCCGCCCGCAGCGGGCAAGACGACGCTCATCAGCCAAGCGGTGGTACTGGCGCTCGATCGCGCCGAGCTGGTGCCCATCGTGATCAAGGTGCAGCTGCTCCAGGCGAGGCTGCGCGATGCACCTGATGCGTTCGCGTCGCACTGGAACTGGGTCGACGCGTACCTCTGCCTCACTGAGAGGCCCGAGGTGCACCGCATGCTGCGCCAGGCAATGATGGCGCGGCGCGCGCTGCTCCTCCTCGACGGGCTCGACGAGGCCGGCGCCAAGCGCGCCGAGATTGAGCAGCATATCGTCGAGGTGCTGGCACCGCAGGGCCACGTGATGCTCTGCACCTCGCGGCCGGCGGGCGTGGACGAGGCGCGCTTTGCCGGCTTCCGCTTGCTGAAGCTGGCGCCGCTGACCGAGGCGCAGCAGGAGCAGGCGCTGCTGCAGCGGCTGGGGACTGAGGGGGACGTGAGGCAGCTGATGGCCTTTGTAGAGCGCATGCCAACGAGCACGGACCCCGACGCGCCGACGACGCAGCATCGCGTCACGGCCAACCCGCTGATGCTCTCGATGGTCGCGTCGGTCTTCGAGATCCGCAAAGGGCTGGGCATGCCGGAGACGGTCGCCGAGCTGTACGCAAGCGCATCGGACGCGATGCTCGCGCGCGGCGGCGGCGTGACGGCAGAAGTGCGCACGCTGTTGGAAGCTGTGTTCTTCGAGGCGCACGTGGCGCAGGCGCGCGTGATCACCGACGTGCAGCTCCTCCGCGCGGCGCTGGGCGCCTTTGCGCCGGCTGGGACGCTCGCCGACCTGGATGTGGACGTGGTGTACCCCTCCCAGACGTTCAAGGGCCGTCTGGAGGTGGGCCACTACGTAGAGCTGTTGGACGGCGAGCGGAAGGGCCAATGCGGCGAGATCGTCGATATTGACGGATCAAGCTATACATACAAGGTCGAGCTGGAGGACGGCGTCACAACGGGGTGGCTGGAGCCCAAGCAGCTCGGCGCAGCCTCCAACCGTTTCGGCTTCGGTGCGAGGCCTGCGGCGACGTCCTTTGAAACCGCACCCGCGGCCTCGCCCTTCCGAGCCCTCTCGCCATTCTGCTCCGCTCCGCTGTCAAGATCCGCAATAGACACCGGAGACGCGGCGGCCGAGAAGGCGGCGGCGGCAGATAGGGCGGCGCCCGAGGCGGCGGCCGAGAGGGCGGCGTTACAGAAGGCTCTCGCCGAGAGGGAATCGCCTCTCGTTAGCCGTGACTTGCCGAACGAAGAAGCTTTGGCCCAAGCTCTGGCGCTCTCCACGCTGAAACCCTCGCGCCAAGCGAGAGAGTTGCCATCCGTGAGTGACCTGCCGGAGGCGACGCTGACCATCTTGCTCAAGGTTTTAAGCAACGTGATCGAAAATCCCGACGAGCCAAGATTTCGCTTGCTGAAGTCTAAGACGAACAAGGCGCTTAGCCAAAAACTGTTCCCTCATCAAGACGCCGTCGCCTTCCTGTGCGCGTGCGGCTTTGAGGAATCAAACGAGGGTGTGCACCTGCCCGATGGTGCAGACCTCAAGCTCGTGGATGAGGCTCTGAACAGCGTACGCACCGCCCTCGAGCCCGCGGGAAAGTCGACGACGACGCCACCGCCACCACCTGCGGCAAAGTCGCCGACGACGCCTCGACCACCGCATCCGGGCACGCAGTACTCGAAGCTGAAGCCGCGCACTACTATCATGCCTTCTACCTCGAGCAGTTTGCCACGCCCTCTACTACCAAAAAGTGAGAGCAAGCCGCCAGAGCAACCAGCCAACTACGATCTTGTCAAGGTGCCCCCTAAGGTCTACGTCCTCATGGACGTCAATGAGGCAGTCCGACCCGCGGCGGCCTCGCCGCGCAAAAGCCCGGCCGAAGAGGTGGCTGATGCTCTTCAACTCGGCGCGTACGCTGCCGAGGACCAGAAGAACGAAAGATGGAAGGACGCAAGGCGTGGCTTCTTCGCAGCGCACGGTGCTGAGTTTTACGGCGGCGACCAAGTGCTCGTACATGCACCGAATGATAAGCAGGTGGCCGCGCGCTCGGAAGCTTCCGCGTTCACAGGCGAGGGTCATTCGATCGCGGGGCCACGGGACGAGGGAGTGGTGGTCGTACCGCCGGCGATCCACCCCCTTGCTGCCGCAGCCCCCTCGAGGGCCGGCGCCGCACCGCCTCCCACACCCGCCGCCGCCAAGACCAAGCCGTCGAAGGCCGGTAAGTTGAAACGTTTCGACGTGCCCGAGAACGAAAGTTGCTACATACCCCCGCCGCTGCCGCCGACTCGTTTCCAGGTGGGGGAACGTGTCCAATGCAACATGGGGCTGAAGGACGGGACCACCTCGTGGTTCGCGGGCATCGTCGAGGCCATTGATGTGTCGAAAAGTTTGGACGGATCTGTTCCCAAGCAGTACAAGTACCAGGTGAAACTCGACGACAGAACTATTGGGTGTGCCTTCGCACCAGAGGATACCGAGTACTGTATACGTGCCGAAGGCGGTACGCCCGCAAGCCCTGAGAAGCCCGCGCTGCCAGGCTCGCCCATCCCGCCCCCGACGCCGCCGTCTGCCTTCGGATCCTTCCGCTTCGGCGTCGGTGACAGCGTCGCGTGCTTATTGCGGGCTGACGATCACCGAACGCCCGCGTGGTTCCCGGGCGTGGTGACACACGTCGATGGGTGGACGCAAGGCCGTTACTATGTGTACCTCGTCCAGCTCGACGACGGCGTGATCGCTTACGTGCCCGAAGATTCGGACGCAATCTGCGTGAGCAAGACGCCCAAGGTAGTAGTGACGGCGCTCGGCACGTTCAGCACGACGCACGAGAACGCGGTCGCACGCGACGCCCTTGAGCTGGTGCAGAAGCTCCTACTCAACGTCATCAAGAATCCAGACGAGCCCAAATACCGGATCGTGAAACTCGCCAACCAGAAGCTTCAGACCAAGCTCTTTTGCCTGTCGGGCGGCATCGAGCTCATGCAGAGCCTCGGCTTCGAGAAGCACGCAAACGAAGAGCTCGAGCTTCCGCGCTTCAAGCCCATCGCAACGCTCACGCGGTGCCACGTGGCCGTCCAAGATGCACTCGATCTACTCGCCCGCCGCGCCGTCGCGACGACGCCTGCTCCCGCGGACTCGGCACCCGAGCAGCCGATGGTCCCAACGCGCCAGTCGACGATTACAACAGAGATGGAGAGCCTATGGAAGGCCCAGGAAAGCGCGAACGTACCCATGCTGCCGAAACGTGCCAAGAGCGTGCGCTCCCAGCTCATCGAAGACTTAATCGAGGAGCTCAAGCCGATCATCTACTCAGGCTCGAGCCAATCGGAAACGTTGGCTATCTATTGTGCGGCCAAGGCCGAGATCGAGCGGTTGGAGTCCCTACCCGCGGGCTACTCGGCTGCTGACCTGCTCCACCAGCGCGTCGACGCGCCTAGTCCCGCCCAGTCAAACGTTTTCGGCACCCCCGACGCCATGGCTGTCGTGCGCAAGCTGCAAGTGCCGTACAACTGGCGCAAGGGAATGACGCTCGCATTCGAATACGAGGGTGAGGAGATCGAGCTTGTCGCCCCTGAGGGAACCCAACCCGGGGACATGGTGATGCTCACTTTGCCGAGGCGTGCCGAGCCGAGAGCCGGCGGCGCGCCCCCCTCGCCTATCATCTCCCCGGAAGCGCCACAACCGAACCCGGAAAGCCCGTTCAACCAGGTTCAGGACGACGGGAGGTCCCTCGCACGAGCTCTCGTTGATAGGATACTGAACCAGATCAGCAAAGTCTCATATGGACCCGTCTACCCAGATGAGACGCTCCTCCCGCAGCGCTCGATGTCCAAAGTGGTGTCAATCGCGGCGGCGGCGGTTCAGAAGGAGCTCGCCGAAGCTCCTGCTACGGACTCAGTGTGGGTCGGCGACTTGCCCGTTTCGTGGTCGACCTTTCTGCTGCCTGCCGACGCCGCCGCGCGTCATCTCTTCCCGCTCGCCAACCTGAGCAGCGAGACGAACATTGTCGATCCCCTCTCGGGCCGCTCGTGCCTTGCGTGGCAGCCGCCCGTCTCGTGCGCCGGCACAGTGGAGCCCGAGTTGCTGCGCGCGAGCGAGCTTCACCCTCTGGCCACATTAGGGGACGGCAACTGCCTGCTGCACGCGGCGGCGCTCGGCGCTTGGGGTGTGCACGACCAAGCTGGCACGAAGAACGTGGGCGCGCTCCGCGCGATGGTGTTCAATCTTCTCAACAATGAGCAGTTCGTGAAGGTACTCCTCCCTCGGATGCGAGCCGAGCAGGTCAGTGTGATGACAGATGCGGCCACGCAGCCACGCAACCCCCCTATAACCCCGACGCCCACCCAACCCACTGACAGTGCCCCTCGCGCCACTCGCGTCCCTCGTGCAGATCCGCGAGTACGCGGGCACTGAGATGGCCATTTCGGACCCTTCGAATGACGACGAGCTGCAGGAGGAGGTGCAGAAGGCTCAGGGACGAGCACACCAGTCGGGATGCTATCTCGATAAGCTTCACATTTTCGTGTTGGCCCATGCGATGCGCCGGCCGATTGTCGTGTACCACTACGATAGCGACCAGCCCCGAGGCTCGCTCATCAGCGGCATCTACCTTCCAGATTTGTGGGGGGAGCTCGGGCATCGTGACGTCTGTTCTCGTGTGCCGCTGTGCCTCGTGTTCACCGGCACCGCCACCGGCCAGGGTCACTTTACTGCGTGCGTGGGCGCCGAGGGGCACGCACTCGTGCTGCCGCTCTCCGATCACGTGCATGGCGAGCGGCTACTCATTCGCTACGGTCCGGACCACGTGGACATCAGGCCGTCGGGAGCAGCGACGACGGTAGCGCCGGTGGGGGCAGCGACCCTGGTCGACACGCCTTCGGCTGGGCCGACGGACAGCTGGGCGGCGCAGGCGGCGCTGCATCTCGAGCTCACATGGTCGGCGGCCTCGGGCAGCGGAGACCTCTATGACGAGGAGGCGAAGACTGTCGCGCCGGCACGCGTACGCAGCTTTCCGTTTGCATTTGTGTCGCGCTCGCCAGCGGATTCGCGGCTCATGCTGCGCAGCGTGGCTGAACTTCGCGATCAATTCGTGGCTGAGGTTACGCGGAGCGCTGTCGAGTTGCGTACTGCGCCAGATGGCATCGCCTACACTAAGAACCAGTTCGTGGATTTCTTTGGCGGAACCCGGGAATGGGACCAAGCTATGCCAACAACAGCACCACCACCGCCACCGGACACAGTGCCTTTCCCACAAGTGCAATCGCCCGGGGACCTGCAGGGTCTCTTAAAAGGAGCGACCTCTATGGAGGATCTATACGGCATCGCACAGAACATTATCCGTCTCAAGCTGACTCACTATGAGCGCGTGCAAAAGGCGCGCGACGACTTTCACGAACAGTGCGCTAAGTTTGGGGCTGATGAAGCGACCTTCTCTGGCCTCTTTGATGTCTGCGATGAAGCGCTCCGTCATGCAGACGACGGTGAGTGCGCTGGAGGCGTTGCATTGGCTCCACTGCCATCGCTAGACCAGCCCGATGTTGTAAGGAGCTCCTCTGCAGAGGAGCTGCAAATCGCACTGGCGATGTCGATGACCCCCACGGCCACGCCCGGCGAGTCCCAGTACGATCGTGTAAACCATGGCCCGATCGTCTGGAAGAGCACCGCCAACGAGCTGGTGGCTGCCGAGAAGGCGGCGGCCGAGAAGGTGGAGGCCGAGAAGGTGGAGGCCGAGAAGGCGGCGTCCGAGCTGGCAGCGTCCGAGAAGGCGGCGGCCGAGAAGGTGGAGGCCGAGAAGGTGGAGGCCGAGAAGGCGGCGGCCGAGATGGCAGCGTCCGAGAAGGCGGCGGCCGAGAAGGCGGCACCCGAGGCTTCCCACACATGGCATGGAAACCGACGTGGCTTCCCACACATGGCATGGGTACTGAACTCCCGCGTCGAGCTCGCTTCGGGCGACTACGGCCGCGTCGTGCAAGCCACGGAGACGAGCACCGGCCGGATCGCTTCCGCCAAGGTCATCTCCACATCACGCATGAAGATCACAGCCATCCGAAAAGAGGTCACGCTCATGTCCAAGCTGAAGCACCCAAGCATCATAGAGCTTCTCGGCTACGAAGAAGTGCCCGAGCAGACACACGTGGTAATTTACATGGAGCTTGCCGCGGGCGGCCAGCTCTTATCGCGCGTCATCACCGCTGGCATCCTAATGGAGGATCAGGCGCGCGTCTACTTCAAGCAGATTTTGGAGGGGGTGGGATTCATGCACTCCATGGGTGTCGTGCACCGCGACCTTAAGCTTGAGAATGTGCAGGTCGACGCTCACGACCACTGCAAGATTTGCGACTTGGGGCTGGCGCATGAGTACCAAGTGCTGAACGGCGAGACTCAGGTCACCTTGCTGCGTGAGGTGTGCGGCTCCAAGAGTTACTGCGCCCCCGAGGTTCTCGAGGGGCGCGGCTATGTGGGGTTCCCAGTCGACGTGTGGTCCTGCGGCATCTGCCTCTTCGCCATGCTCGCGGGCTTCTTCCCTCTCGTCGAGGCGGACGGCTCGGACTGGCGGTACGAGCGTGTGAAGATGGCGGCGGCGGCGCAGTGCTCGGCGACGCATACGATCTTCGGTTTCTACGTCCGTACGTGCACCCTGACAACGGACGCGTCCGACCTGATTGACGGCATGCTCATCATCGACCCAGCGAACCGGCCCACCATCCAGGAGGTCCTGCAGGGCCCGTGGTGTAGTTGCATGAAAGGGGGCGAGAGCGAGCGGGAAGACGGGCGGCCTGTGTACGGCGAGCTAGGGGCGGGGCTCACCGCGGCGCAGCTCGAGGCCATGTATGGTATGGAGGACAACGGGGCGTTGAGGCGGCCAGTGATACGCGGCGGGCCTACTCTCGGCCCGCCGCCGATGCTCTGCAAGCAAGAGCAGATGTTCTGTGGTGACTTCCATACCGAAGAGCACTCATCCGCGAGCGCGGGCCCTTGCGCCTCGGAACCTATGGCACAAGAGGCGACCGACATGGGGGCGTCTGTGGCGCAAGCTCAACGCCCCGCAGACGCCGATTACGTGCACTATTATGCCACATTGGACGGTAGAGACGCTCAACGGCTTGAGGGCGAAGCCTCCGCGTCGTGGCACGAGACCAACGCCAACGCCCAGGGTGGCGCCCAGTACGCCGGCCCAACGAACTTCGGCGTTGACAGTGCACTCGGGGCCGGCTCATTAACGTTCGCACCGCGTCTTCAGCGCATGGTCCTTCCTGCCCTGGACGCCGCGGTCCAGAAGCTGCGCGATGAGGAGCGGGCGGCGGTCGCGGAGGTTCGCGAGCGCGTGTTGCAGGATAGCCTCCCTCTTCTCAGCCTGCTGCAGGTCGAGCCGCTTGAGATGCAGTCGTCGCACCTCTCCTTCCAAGAGTACTTTGCCGCACGCGCCATCTGCACAGGCAAGTACCGCCTCCCTCAGGGGTCGCCGCCGCCGTGGCAATGGCCGGCGTTTTGGGCCAACGCGGTCACGCTCGGCAGCGAGATGGGCGACGCCTTTGGCAAGGGGCTGAAGCAGACGGCCAGGCTGAGCGACGAGCTCGACCTGAGCAAGAAGCTCATTGGGGGAGATCGGCCGACGATGGTCGCTGTGGTGGCGCAGCTGATGCGTGGGCTGGCGTCGCTCTGCCTGCGAGAGAACAAGTTGACTGATGGCGAGGGCCTGAAGATGTTTGCGACGCTCCAGACGAACACGACGCTGACGCACCTCGACTTGAGTGGCAACGAGCTCGGCGCGGAGAGCGGTAAGGCGATGGGCGAGGCGCTCAAGACGAACACGGCGCTCACGCAGCTGAGCCTCAAGAACAACAAGCTAGGCGATGCGGGCGGCTGCGCGCTCGCGGTGGCGCTCCAGACGAACACGACGCTGAAGCAGCTCGGCATGGGCAGCAACAGCCTCGGCGCAGATGGCAGCAATGCGTTGGTTGCGGTATGGAAAGTGAACAGGATGGTGACACAGCTGGATCTAGGTTGAGGTTGCGGTATGGAAAGTGAACAGGACGGCAGCTGGATCTAGGTTTTCGAGAATGCACGGAACTCGAGTGTAGTGTGTACACATGATTATGACCTCGAGAGCACCAGTCGTCCTCGAGAGCGCCAAGTCGTCCATTGCATGCTCCGTCTAGACGTTGGCGTGGAACTGGCTGGGCAGACACCCTGGGTTGTGACTACTGACTTCGGGTGGTTTGTGAAGTTGCCCTTGTGAAGTTGCCCTTGTGGCTATTATGGCGACAATCATTTGCCTGATGCTTATCAGGCACGTGTTCAGTAGGGTCAGGGTTAAGGTTAGGGTTAAGACGAGACATATCCTCGTTTAGCAGACCTACAGCGGTGCGGCCGTGCCTGATGAGGGAGGCCATCAAAAGATTCGAGACGAGGAGAAGGAGTTTCCCAATTCGGGGCGGCATCGCCCTGTCACCCGCGATGGACCTGAAGGAGGGCGACTACGTGCGCTTCAAGCATAAGATAGTCGAAACTATCGGCACCGTCATCAAGCGCTCCGGGACATGCATTCGTGTGCAGCCCAAGGACGGCGGAGCGACTCTTTGGAAGGAGTTGAGTGAGCTTCTGCCGCTTGCCTCTCCTGTCCACGAGGTATCCGAGGCACTTGGCCCCGTGCGGCCTGATGCCTGCGACGACAAGGACGACACCAACCTCGACGACATCGACGATCATAACCCTCACCCGCCTGCCACTCTCCCACGCAGGTGCTGCTGCGAAGACTCGTTGAGCCGAGAGCTCATGAAGCGGTTGACGGCCTACCCCGCGCTCCGGGAGCCCCTCGATCAGCTGCAGCCCAAGGTCTTTGCGCTGAGCAGCAACGCGGACGCGACACCCGTTAAGGTTAATGCGAGCGAGCTCGGAGTCGCTGCTGAGTTGGCAGTTGAGCGGATCAAGAAGTCCAAGTTCACGAGCAAGGGCGACAAGGACAAGGTCGTCAGACTTTATGAGGAGTACGCGCGCAGCACCGTCGGCGCGCTGACAAAGACGCTCGGGTCGCTTCCGCTTCAGATGCTCGCGTCGCACAGCGTGACGGCCGCGCCGGCGGAGCCGCTGCCGCAGGTCGATGCGCTCGCCGCGTCGCCGCTGCGCCTCGCCGAGGGACAGCCGCTGCTGCTGCTCTCTTGGCAAGGCTCCGAAGCGGGCGGCGGGCCGCGCTTTGGCGTCGTCGATGCGACCGGGGGGCGTGTCGCCGCCGCCGTCACGGGCGGCGACGACGCCGAGCTCGCCTACGACCGATGCAGCCAGGCGGTGCTGCCGTGGCGGCCGCCCGCTGCCGGCTGGGACGCCGCGTTCGTCGGCGATGCGCGTGCGCTTCGATGCCTCGCCGAGCCCGCACGCCGCCTGGCGGACGATGCTCGGCGGATGGAGTCGGAGTCGGCTCTGCGCGCCGTGGGCAAGCGGGCGCGTGAGATTGCCGACCGCGCGGCGCGGTGCCACACGATCGCGCACGCGGCGCACGAGGCGGGCGGCGCCGTGCTATCGTGCGTGGATGCGGCGGCGGCGCTCTTCAAATCACAAGAACAGGGCGATCCAACGCAGCTCCAAGCCGCGCTCGGCATGGTGCGCTCTTCGTTTGATAGGCTGCAGCCCGAGACCATGGTCACTACGGCGCTGCTCTCCAGCGGCGCTCGGCGCCCGGCGCTACGCCGCCGGCCAGCCGCTCACCGTGCGTACGGTTGGCGGCTGGCGCGATGCCGACGTGGCCACGGCGGGCGCCGACGGCCTCTGCCACCAACTCACCTTCTTGTGGGGCAGCAGCGGCGAGCCACCAGCCACGCTCACGCTGCACCCGTGGAACCACGCGCCGCGCGAGCTGCCGCACGCCGCCTTCGAGGCGCTGAGCGGGTGGTGGACGCGGGAGCTGCGCCAGCAGCACTCGCAGATCTTCGATGCGCTCACGGGCAAGCGGCTGGATGCACTGCAGCAGTGTGTGGCCATCGAAGTGATGGGAGATGCCGATCTGGCTGGCGTGCACGACGTGCGCGGCCTGAGCGATTGGCTGCACTCGCTGCACGCTTCACGAAGCCGCGGCGAGGCGATCACTGCCCCGGGAGCCGCACTGCTCACCGCGCCGCCCGCAGCGGGCAAGACGACGCTCATCAGCCAGGCGGTGGTACTGGCGCTCGATCGCGCCGAGCTGGTGCCCATCGTGATCAAGGTGCAGCTGCTCCAGGCGAGGCTGCGCGATGCACCAGACGCGTTCGCGTCGCACTGGAACTGGGTCGACGCGTACCTCTGCCTCACGTACGCTGAGAGGCCCGAGGTGTACCGCATGCTGCGCCAGGCGATGATGGCGCGGCGCGCGCTGCTCCTCCTCGACGGGCTCGACGAGGCGGGCGCCAAGCGCGCCGAGATTGAGCAGCATATCGTCGAGGTGCTGGCACCGCAGGGCCACGTGATGCTCTGCACCTCGCGGCCGGCGGGCGTGGACGAGGCGCGCTTCGCCGGCTTCCGCTTGCTGAAGCTGGCGCCGCTGACGGAGGCGCAGCAGGAGCAGGCGCTGCTGCAGCGGCTGGGGAATGAGGGGGACGTGAGGCAGCTGATGGCCTTTGTCGAGCGCATGCCAACGAGCACGGACCCTGCTGCGCCGACGATGCAGCATCGCGTCACGGCCATCCCGCTGATGCTCTCGATGGTCGCGTCGGTCTTCGAGATCCGTAAAGGGCTGGGCATGCCGAAGACGGTCGCCGAGCTGTACGCGAGCGCATCGGACGCCATGCTCGCGCGCGGCGGCGTCGTGACGGCAGAAGTGCGCACGCTGCTGGAAGCCGTGTTCTTCGAGGCGCACGTGGCGCAGGCGCGCGTGATCACCGACGTGCAACTCCTCCGCGCGGCGCTGGGCGCCTTTGCGCCGGCTGGGACGCTCGCCGACCTGGATGTGGACGTGGTGTACCCTTTCCACACGTTCAAGGGCCGGCTGGAGGTGGGCCACTACGTGGAGCTGCTGGACGGCGAGCGGAAGGGCCAACGCGGCGAGATCGTCGAGATTGACGAATCAAGCAATACATGCAAGGTCAAGCTGGCGGACGGCGTCACAACGGGGTGGCTGGAGCCCAAGCGGCTTGGCGCAGCCTCAAACCCTTACGGCTTCGGTGCGAGGCCTGCGGCGACGTCCCTTGAACGGCGACGTCCCGCGGCGGCCGAGAGGGCAGCAGCCAAGAAGGCGGCGGCCGAGAAGGCGGCGGCCGACAAGGCGGCGGCCGACAAGGCGGCTGCCGAGAAGAGAGCGGCCGAGAAGGCGGCGGCCGAGAAGGCGGCGGCCGAGAAGGCGGCGGCCGAGAAGGCGGCGGCCGAGAAGGCGGCGGCCGAGAAGGCGGCGGCCGAGAAGGCGGCGGCCGAGAAGGCGGCGGCCGAGGAGGCGGCGGCCGAGAAGGCGGCGGCCGAGAAGGCGGCGGCCGAGACAGCAGCGGCCGAGGAGGCGGCGGCCGAGGAGGCGGCGGCCGAGGAGGCGGCGGCCGAGGAGGCGGCGGCCGAGGAGGCGGCGGCCGAGGAGGCGGCGGCCGAGGAGGCGGCGGCCGAGGAGGCGGCGGCCGAGAAGGCGGCGGCCGAGAAGGCGGCGGCCGAGAAGGCGGCGGCCGAGAAGGCGGCGGCCGAGAAGGCGGCGGCCGAGAAGGCGGCGGCCGAGAAGGCGGCGGCCGAGAAGGCGGCGGCCGAAAGGGCGGCGGCCGAGAAGGCGGCGGCCGAGAAGGCGGCGGCCGAGAAGGCGGCGGCCGAGAAGGCGGCGGCCGAGAGGGCGGCGGCCGAGAAGGCGGCGGCCGAGAAGGCGGCGGCCGAGAAGGCGGCGGCCGAGAAGGCGGCGGCCGAAAGGGCGGCGGCCGAAAGGGCGGCGGCCGAGAAGGCAGCGGCCGAGAAGGTGCAGCGGCGCGTGGCGGCGCGGCGCGAGGCCAACCTCCTTCAGGAGGAGAGGGATGCTATCCGACGACTTGACAGCACAGAGATTCCGGAGGGCGGCACGTGGTTCTTGGTGGATGCAGCATGGCTCAAGCATTGGAGAGACTACTGCTGGGACGGCATTCGGCCCGACCCCCCCGGCCCAATTTGCAACAGTCGCCTTCTCCGTTCAGACGGCCGACCTCATCCAAATCTCCAAAAGGCAACCGATTATCGCGGGGTCAACGAGGCCGTGTGGCGATTCCATCATGGGAAGTATGGTGGTGGGCCAGCCATTTGCCGTTCGAAGCTGGACATCTACGCACCACCAATCCCTCCGCCCGCCGACCTCGCGACGCCAACCACAAGCCCTCAAGCCGTCGTACTGGAGACTGATGATGTTGAGATCCAATTGGAAGATGTTCGATGTTTCGAACATGAGCGTCTCAATCGAAGTCTTGGTCCTGCGCCATGGCGAACGCATCGAATGGGGATCGATGAACGAAGCATGATAAGCTGGGACTTCCTTATCGAGGCCAAGGCGGCGGTCGAGGCCAAGGTGGCGGTCGAGGCCAAGGCCAAGGCGGGGGTCGAGGCCAAGGTGGCGCCTACAAAAGCTGCGTTTCGGGTGCCGCCGGCAGTGTGCTTGGCCCCATCGGCACCACCACCGCCGCCGGCGGCCACCCATGCAGCAGCTGCTGCAGCACCGCCCGTCGTCGCGCAGTCGATGGGCAAGGTACACAGCACGCGGCTGGGTAAGCCCACTGCCGAGGCCAAGGCGGCGGTCGAGGCCAAGGCCAAGGCGGGGGTCGAGGCCAAGGTGGCGGTCGAGCACGTGGCGCAGGCGCTCGGAGGGCGTGACGGAGGGGGTGATAGAGGAGGAGACGGAGGTGGCGAAAGTGAAGGTGGCGAAGGTGGAGAAGGCTGTGGTGATAGCCGAGGTGATGGTGGAGGCGACGGTGGTGGTGCCGCCGGCCGTACGCCATCGTGCTGTGCATTCGGGGCCGGCTCATTAACGTTCGCACCGCGTCTTCAGCGCATGGTCCTTCCTGCCCTGGAAGGTGCGGTCCAGGCGCTGCGGGATGAGGAGCGGGCGGCGGTCGCGCAGGTTCGCGAGCGCGTGTTGCAGGATAGGCTCCCTCTTCTCAGCCTGCTGCAGGTCGAGCCGCTTGAGATGCAGTCGTCGCACCTCTCCTTCCAAGAGTACTTTGCCGCACGAGCCATCTGCACGGGCAAGTACCACCTCCCTGAGGGGTCGCCGCCGCCGTGGCAATGGCCGGCGTTTTGGGCCAACGCGGTCACGCTCGGCAGCGAGATGGGCGACGCCTTTGGCAAGGGGCTGAAGCGGACGGCCGGGGTGGGAGATGTGCTCGACCTGAGCCAGAAGCTCATTGGGGGAGATCGGCCGACGATGGTCGCTGTGGTGGCGCAACTGATGCGTGGGCTGGCGTCGCTCAGCCTGCGAGAGAACAAGTTGACTGATGGCGAGGGCCTGAAGATGTTTGCGGCGCTCCAGACGAACACGACGCTGACGCAGCTCGACTTGGGGGGCAACGAGCTCGGCGCGGAGAGCGGTAAGGCGATGGCGGACGCGCTCAAGACGAACACGACGCTGACGCAGCTGAGCCTCAAGAACAACAAGTTAGGCGATGCGGGCGGCTGCGCGCTCGCGGTGGCGCTCCAAGCGAACACGACGCTGGCGCAGCTCGACTTGGGTGGCAACAAGCTCGGCGCGAAGAGTGGCAAGGCGCTCGCGGTGGCGCTCAAGACGAACACGACGCTGAAGCACCTCGGCATGGGCAGCAACAGCCTCGGCGCAGATGGCAGCAATGCGTTGGTTGCGGTATGGAAAGTGAACAGGATGCTGACACAGCTGGATCTAGGTTGAGCGGCTGTCGAGAGTGCTCTGGACTCGAGTGCACACATGATTATGACCTCGAGAGCACCAGTCGTCCTCGAGAGCACCAGTCTACCAGCAGTCGACCTCGAGAGCACCAAGTCGTCAATTGCATGCTCCGTCTAGACGTTGGCGTGTGAACTGGCTGGCGTGTGAACTCTTGACTGGCTGGGCAGGCACCCTGGGTTGTGATGACTACTGACTTCGGTTGTGTGGAGTGCTCCTGTTGTGTGTGTGAAGTTGCTCTTGTAAGTTGCCTAATTTTGACAATTACTTACAAGGGCAACTTCACACATCTTGACAATTATAATTCGTGCTGTGTTCAGTAGGGTCAGGGTAAAGGTCGTAATATTAGGGTTAAGACAAGACAATATATCCTCATTTAGCAGAGCCAGAAGACCTACACGCTACAGCGCAGTAAGAGCATGTTCGCATAAAAAGGTGGTGACTGGCAACTAGTCTACCCTAGATCCCTAGTGCGCCCCCGGCGGCGGCGCGGCCGCTGCTGCTGTCGCCTAGGGAGCCTTGCGCATTCACGTTCACACCTTGCGCCTAGGGAGCCTCGGCGGGAGCCGTGTGCGCTCTCGCTCTCGCGCCGCCAGTCGCTCACTCACCCTCTCGCCCACTCGATGGGCAGCTCCGACGGAGGGTAGCGAGATCCGATGGAGATCGGACGAGATTGGATGAGATCCGAGGGAAGGCAGCGAGATCGAGCTTCCGAGCCTTCCGCCGCCAGCGGCACCGCCTGTCCCCAAACCCAAACCCACACCCACTCCGGCGGCGGCGGCGGCGGCGGCGGCGGCGGCGGTGGCGCCGGCGCCGCCCGCCACGCCGTCCTCCTTGTTGCTGCCCACCACGACGCCCACCTGGAGCATCTCGTCGGCGAGGAGCATCGAGATTCGGTTGAGATTGCGAGCTCGGCTGTGGAGCTCGCGAGCTCGCTCGGGCGCGGGGGGGCGAGCTCGCGATCTCCAACGCATCTCCTCCTCGGGAGGTGGCATCTCGGGAGGGGGGCTTGATGACGGCGAGAGCCCTCCCATCGAGATGCAACCTCCCATCGAGATGCGTGCACACGAGTGACCTGCTCCCCCGGTGCATGCACATGAGTGACCTGCGCCGGCGCCCAGTACGGCGCCTGGACCTGCTGCGAGCGCGATCTCCGGTGCAGCTCCGGCACGGGGCGGCGCTACGTGTAGCCGAGGCAGCGACGGTGGGGGCTGGAGCGCTGTATTGGGCGAGTCCACAGCGATGAACGCAGCGGCAGCCGGCGCGGCGGTAGCGGCGGCGGCGGCGGCAGCGGAAGCATCCGAGGATGAGTCTGCACCGAGGAGGTTGTGTAGCGCCGTGTTGGGAGGCTTGGGCCTCGCGTCGGTCATCAGGCCGCGGAGGGCATGGGATTGCATGTGAGTGTACAGATTGCCTCTGGCGGCCTCGACTTGGCGCGAGTGCTCGACGAGACCTGAGACCATGCCTGTGCTGACGAGACCTGAGACCAAGCCTGTGCTCGAACGCGCCGGGCCGCGTGCGGGGGCCGAGGTTGACCACGCTGGCCCGAGATTAGGCCCGAGATGAGACCCGAGATTAGGCCCGAGATTAGGGCCGAGATGAGGCCCGAGAGAGGGGGATGTGGGCGGCGACGCCCGGGCGTGCAAGAGCGCCTTGAGTGCATGCACGTCGCAATCTCGCATGTTTAGGACGAGCTGCGTCGCTCGCACCTATGTGCATGCAAGTAGGGAGGCAATCAGCATGCAATCATGTTTAGGACGAGCTGCGTCGCTCGCACCTATGTGCATGCAAGTAGGGAGGCAATCAGCATGCAATCATGTTTAGGACGAGCTGCGTCGCTCGCACCTATGTGCATGCAAGCAAAGGCCGTTCTTCGACATCGGTGTGTGTGGCCGCAATCCGTGGCGATCAGGTGGCAATTAGGTGGCGATCAGGTGGCAATTAAGTGGCAATCAGGTGCCTCCAATTAGGTGGCATTCACAAACCTCCAAGGAAATCAAGACTCCATCAGAGGCACTCGGGTGACACTTGGGTTGCGTCACGTACCTCCTCCTCCAAGGCCGCCATCTGGATCGTGCGCCGCGCGAGCCGTCCCCGCAGCGCCGCCAACTCGAGCGTATGCGCCGACGCCAGCCGCGCGCCTCGCAGCACCTTCGCCTGCAGCGCCTGGCACTCCTGCTGTTCACGGCTCAGGGCTGCGAACAGGCGCGCCACCTCGGTCGTCCGCTCCGCGAGCTCAGATTGCAATCTTGCAGCTTCAGATTCGAGCTCCGCTCGCAATCTCTCGATTTGAGATTCGAGCTCCGCTTGCGAGCTCAGGTGTCGCGCGGAGGCGATTGCGAGCGCGCTTTGGGCGGCCTCTTTGGCTGAGGATTCGTCAATTGCATGCTGCACGGCCGCTGCCTCCGATGCCTTGGCAGCCGCGAGGCCTTCCTCGAGCAGGCGGGCCGCACCAACCTGCATGCAATGAGGGTGGCAATCAGCAGGCAGCCGCGAGGCCTTCCTCCAACAGGCGGGCCGCGCCAACCTGCATGCAATGAGGGGGGCAATCAGAAAGGTGGCGATCAGATGGCAATCGTAAGGCACTCAGATCGGAAACAGAATGAGGGCCACCAGTGTGTCATCAGTGGGCCATCAATTGGTCATCAGTGTGCCATCAGAGGCCCATCAGAGGGCCAATCAGAGGCCCATCAGAGGGCCAATCAGAGGCCCAACAGAGGGACCATCAGAGGCCCATCAGTTGGTCATCAAACCTGCGCTGCTTGGACTGCAGCCGCACTCTCTCGCGCCACCGCCGCGGCCCGCGCCTCCGCCTCCGCCTCCGCCTCCATCACACGCAGGTTTGCGTCCTCAATCGCCGCCGCCGCCGTCGCCTCCGCCTGCGCCATCTTTGCACCCCATTCATCAAGGCAACGCTTTCGCTCTTCCTCGGCTGCCTCGTATTCACACCTTCGCTCCGCCTCGGCGGTCTCGTATTCACAGAGGAGCTGGGCGGCCGTGCCTGATGAGAGAGGCCATCAGATGCAATCATAGGCCATCCATGGCAATCAGAGGATAGCCCCTCAGCGGCCGTGCTTTATGAGGGAGGCCATCAGAGGCGATCGTAGGCACATTCAAACTCATGATGGCCTCTGATGCCCACAGTGATTGCCTCCCTCATCACAAGCACATTCAAACTCTTATGCTCATCACGGAAGCTGGCTCACGTGCTGCCTCCTCCTCTGCGGCGGCTAAGCGGCTGGCCGTCATCTCCTCCGTATGCACCTGTGATGAGGGAGGCAATCATTGTGGGCATCAGAGGCCATCATCAGAGCTGATGAGGGAGGCAATCAGACGTCATCTCCTCCGTACGCACCACCAGCGCCTCGGCCGCGAGCGCCCGCGCCTCGGCCGCCTCCGCCGCCGCCGCCGCACGCCCCGCCGCCTCCTCCGCCGCCAGCCTCGCCAGGACGTCGGCCTGCGCTTGAGCTTGGGCCTCGCTCAACTGACCTTCAGCCCTTCGGAGGGTCTCCTCCAAACGCTCGCGACCCGATGCGGCGACGGCGAGCCTCGCCTTCGAAGCCATCACCTATGAAGGCATGCAAGTAGGGAGGCAATCAGCATGCAATCATGTTCCTTCGAAGCCATCACCCAATGTCACAAGGCCCAGGGGGGCAGGCTCAGGATTTTGCTTCGGGTGAGGGTTTGGAATAGGGCTCGGGACACAAAGAATCGTAATGCCTGCCGCGTGCATGCAATGAGAGAGGCAATCAATGGCAATCAGGCTCCTCACCTCGGCCTGCCGCGTGCGCGCCGCCGCGTGCGCCGCCAAACGGCACGCCTCGAGCTCCTCGGCGGCCCGACGCTCAACCTCCCGCCGGAGCTCCATCGAGATCGTGAGCTCCGCCGATCTCGCCTCGAGCTCCGCCGATCTCGCCTCGAGCTCCGACGATCTCGCCTCGAGCTCCGACGCCATCAGCGCCGCCTCGCCTTTGGCCTCCGACGCGGCGGCACGGGCAGCGGCGGCTTCGGCCGACGCGGCCGCCTCGCGCGCGGCCGCTTCCGACGCCCTCGCAGCCGCCTCGGCCGCGGCTTCCTCCGCCGTCGCACGTGCAGCCTCCTCATCGAGCACGCGGAGCCGCGCCTGATGAGGGAGGCAATCAGCATGCAAGTAGGGAGGCAATCAGCATGCAATCACCTCGTCGAGCACACGGAGCCGCGCCTGATGAGGGAGGCAATCGTAGGTCCTCAGAGCTCATCAGCTCATCAGAGTATCATCAGACCTCCGCGCCATCTCGTCGAGCCACGCGGAGCCGCGCCTTTTCCACAGCGACCTCTGATGAGGGAGGCAATCAGCATGCAATCACCTGTTCCACAGCGACCTCGCTCGCAGTACGCGCCGCCTCGGCTTCTTGCAACGCCGCGGCCTGTCCGCAGTCGACCACGGCGAGCGAATGAGTGAAGCACTCAGATGCATTCAGGGGCACTCAGCGGCACTCCGAGGCATACAGGCACTCAGGGGCACTTAAGGAAGGGGCACTCAAGCGCAGCCGGCAGAGGCATCAATCAGAGGCGATTACCTTTCCCCACTTGGCAACAGCCGCCGCATGCATTGCCGTGCGTGCACGCTCCGCCTCCGCGGCCACCTGTGATGAGGGAGGCAATCACTGTGGGCATCAGAGCTGATGAGGGAGGCAATCATCGTGCGTGCACGCTCCGCCTCCGCGGCCACCTGTGATGAGGGAGGCAATCAATGTGGGCATCAGGGGCCATCATCAGAGTTGATGAGGGAGGCAATCATTGGTCATCATAAGCTCATCAAACCTCCGCCAGTGCAGCCTCCAAGGCCGCCTTGCGAGCGTTCGCTTGCTCCTCAGCCTCAAGGCGAGCCGCCTCCGCCGCCGCCGCCTGCTCCGACGCCACCGCTTGACGGAACATTTCGGCCGCCAAGGCGGACGCACGCCGCCGCTCCTCGACACCTGTGCATGCATGCAAGTAGGGAGGCAATCAGCATGCACTCATATTTAGGACGCACGCCGCCGCTCCTCGACTCCTGTGCATGCATGCAAGTAGGGAGGCAATCAGCATGCACTCATATTTAGGACGCACGCCGCCGCTCCTCGACACCTCGCTGAATCTGCTCCAGTCGCTTCGCATTGCATGCAAATAGGGAGGCAATCAGCATGCAATCACCTCGCTGTATCTGCTCCAGTCGCATGCAAGTAGGGAGGCAATCAGCATGCAATCACCTCGCTGTATCTGCTCCAGTCGCATCGCATTGGCGGTGAGTAGGGAGGCAATCAGCATGCAATCACCTCGCTGTATCTGCTCCAGTCGCATCGCATTGGCGATGAGTAGGGAGGCAATCAGCATGCAATCACCTCGCTGTATCTGCTCCAGTCGCATCGCATTGGCGGTGAGCGCCGCCCGACCAGCGCTCTTGAACAACGAAAGTCCCTTTTTGGGAGTGGCATGCGGCTCGGTGGACGCGGCGGCGGCGGCCGCCTCCGCCGCCGCCGCCGCTGTAGCCGCTGCTGCCGCTCGCGCCACCACGACCTTCTGCATTGCGGCGTCGGCCCTGGCCGCTTGCGCCTCCGCCGCCGCGGCGGCGATGGTCGACTGCTCTGCGAGGAGCCCGGGCGGCGGTGGCGGCGGAGGAGGTGCTGGCGGTGGAGGAGGCGGTGCTGCTCGAAAATCCGCGAGGTCTCCCAAATTAGGATCCGTGAGGTCTCCCAAATTAGGATCCGTGATGGATCGGCTCCGGGCACCGTTCCCACCTCGAGCGCCGTCTCGAGCGCCATCAGCCTGGTACTCAGCCTGGTCCGCCGACGCCACGACAAGGTTGAAGAGCACGAGCGCGATGCAAACCGAGGGTGGGCCCGGGCTGGCCGTCGCCGCCGTGGTGGGCACTTGCATGCTGGGCGGCCCGGCGCCGTAGTGAGCACTTACAATCGGGCTGGCCGTCGCGAGAGAGGGCTGGCCGTCGAGGGTGATGAGGGCGGGCGCAGCTCGTCCCAAATTAGGTAATGACGTCATCTTCAGATGACTCATGCGCCTGAGCTGCAAGCCCATGACGCGCCGCTGGTGGCGCAGATAGCGCAGCTGGACCTGCCAGGCGGACGCGCGCTGCGATGAGCACTTGCATGCAAAGGCCGGTCATCAGTGGCAATCAGCGATCGCAGCTGTACCCGGGAGGCGGCACGATGCCAGCCGAGCAGGTTCGTCAGGCATGCATTCGCCGCGACGGCGATCCCGTCCTGGCCGCACATCGTCAGCGATCGAAGCCGCTCGGTGCCGCCGCATGTGGAGAGCATGGCGACGTGCGCAACGTCCGAGCGGCACAGGTTCTGCAGCGCGCCGCACGCCAAGGCGACCGTGAGCGGCACGTCGGAGAAGAGCCGCTCGACCACGCCCTCGAAGCCGCGCGGGTGCGCCGACACGATCGCTCGGTTCAGGTGCGCGTCCGGGTCGACCTCCGTGGTCGTGAAGCAGACGAGCACCGCGAGCGCCGGCTGATGCACCCGCGCGCTCTCGTGGCGCACGGCGTCGCAGCAGAGCTGCAGGGCGCCCGCCTCGCGGGCCGCCTTGCTCAGCTTGCTTGCATCCTCGAGGTCCGCCATCGCCGCCACTTCGGCGAGCTGACCGAGGGCGCTCGCGAACACGGCGGGGTCCTCCTCCCACGGATGCGGGCTGCACAAGGTGCGTATGGCCTCCATGGAGATGGGCCCCCTGCCGTTGAACGGGCCACCAGCTAGGGGCGCCAGGAGGGCCCGCAAGCAAGCGGGCCGGAGGGTTACCTTGTTCAAGTGGAGCCCCGGTCGCAAGAGCGGTTTCCGGGGCAGGAGCGTGTAACGGAAAGGTCCAGAAAAGTTGTCATCGCCTCGGTGAATGCATGCCAAAAAACTAAGCAAGGCATGCTGTGAGAGGGGCGGACGCACGCGCAGCGGTCCTGTGCTATTGTTGACTCGGAGATAATTCAATCGCGGGATAAGACGCCTCGTCTGAAAATAGCCTCGAAAGTTCTAATCAAGAGATTGTGCGGTGATAATTGGGTGATCATGAACCGACATCTTCGATTCGGCAGTTTTTGTGTGAAATCTTCGATTTTAAGGGCCGGTCGTGAGCCGGCGCTGTTGGTCCGGACCGGTGAGGCAGGGCAGGCTCCGAGAATCTGTTCCCGCGCGTCGACGGATGCGCGCCGCACGCGACGTGCAGGCGCGGAATGCGTTCGTCGACCAGCACTGCGATAGGCTCGAGGCGGCTCTCAGCACCGCCATCAATGCGCTGGCTGACGCGCGGCCGGAAAAATGGCCGCTCACCTATCTGGGGCGCTGGCTGCTCGAGCAGGGGGCCAAGCAGGGCGAGACGCCGCCGGTTGGCGAGGTCGAGGCCCGGTCCGAGGTGCCCGAAGCGCTCCGGCCGCTTCAAAAGAGGGCGGCCGAGGCGCTGGGCCCAATGAAGTCGACGGCGGCCACGGAAGGCGACGACGAGCACGCGGCCAAGCTGCCCGAGGCGCTCAATACCTTTAAGACACTGGCCAAGACCGAAGCCATCGAGGCAGCGTGCGCCCTGCTGCACGGCCTCGAGCTGAACGTGGCGCGCGCCCCAGACTCCAAGGAGGCCGTCGACGCGCTGGGTGCGCAGCTCGCCGTGGTGGATCAGGTGATGGCCACCGAGATTAAAAGGCGCACCGAGGGCGTGGGCGAGGAGGCGGCGAAGGCGATGGTCAAGGCGTGCCAGACGGCGATCGATGCGGGCAACAAGGACTTTCAGTCGGTCTACGGGAGCGTGTTCAATGTGATCAAGAGCGGCGACGCGGACGGCATGGCCAAGTACGAGGCGGCGGTCGGCGACCTCGACGCCGCGATCGAGAAGCCCGCCGTCGCCGAGCAGCGCGACGAGGCGGGCGTCGCGGCCGTGCTCTTTTCCGACGCGGCGCGCGTGAAGTCGTCGTTCGATGTGGTCGTGCGCGAGCTGAAGGCCGCGACGGGGGCGGGGCTCGAGCTCGCGGTGCTCAGCGCGAAGGAGGACACTGGCGCGTCCGACGGCGGCGGGGCCGGTCGGGGGGAAGAACGCAAGGCCAAGACGGGCCTCAAGAAGACGAGCCGCGTGGTCGAGAAGAGCGCGCTCCGGCCGGGCGAGGGGCGCGGCCGGAGCAAGTGGGTGTGCGACGTGGTGCGCGCGATGCTCGTGGCGACCAGCATGTCGGCGGTCGGGTCGATTGTGAGGGGGCTGTTGGCGCTGCACGAGGCCGGGGCGCTAAGGG
>Ga0210245_100609_pt1 | contig 32216 bp, 11 predicted proteins | sample ChrtobMetaP3_4mM_FD_155450 | JGI IMG/M metagenome (GOLD analysis project Ga0210245, IMG submission 155450) | Chrysochromulina tobin associated microbial communities from unialgal haptophyte culture, Seattle, Washington, United States - P3_4mM | ecosystem: Host-associated > Algae > Haptophytes >...
GGCTGTTGAGTCGGCCGCGGCTTCGGTCGTCGCGCTGACGTGCGGGGTGTTTGTTGTTGGTGGGTTTGGTTGGTTGTGAGATTGGTCTGTGTGCCTTTGTGCGTCCGCGTGTCCCGTGTGTCCCGTGTGTGTCCCGGCTCCCCCCGGTGTCTTTTTACCGGTAGGAAATTCCTAGTTGGAATCCTAGACGCGCTAAGACGCGCGGAGTCCCCGAAGCATGCCGAAGTGTGAAGTGAAAAGGGAGTCCATGGGTCCCCGAGCTAGTGGTAACCGCATCCGTATGTACGCCGGCCCGGTGTCTTGGGTGTCGAATTATGACCACTGTGGCTGTGAAGTCCAAATAGTCAACTTACAGTCTGAAAGTCTGTAGTCAAGGGTTCAAAAACTACGTTTCATGTCGGCATCAAGGTATAAGCATGCTAGCAAGGTCAAGTCGAGCGACGTGTCGCCTCTTTGAATACCCTCCGCCCTCTCCATCGATTCCCGAAGAGAGCACGAGACGCGAGAGCGCAAGAGTGAGTGTCGCACTGTCGCATTCAGCCTGTGGAGGCACCTGACTTCAAGTCCAGTCAAGTAAAGTCAAGACTCAAGTCGAGGCTTCCTTTTACAGTACCGTTTACGGGTTTTCGGTCTTTTGTTTATGTACAATGTACGTGAAACTTGACTTGACTTGATACCTGACTTAACCTGTCCGGCCTGTCCTATGTCTTTTAACCCCACCGATACAGCTGTGATGCACGTAGCTACTCACTCTTAGGAGTAGGGCTTTACCGCATGCAACTACAACTCCGCCGTCCGCCATCGAGTCATCGCTGTGTATCCGCATTAATCAAGTGCAATCATCGGGTGATCGCTGTATCCGCTGGTAGAGGCCGATGCCGATGACGCACAGCCCGAGCCCGGCGGCCTTGAGCGTTGTGATCGTGTCGCCAAAGAGGATGACAGACGCCCCCACCGTGAGCACCTCCTTGAGAACCCCAAGCACCGAGAGCGTGAGTCCGGATGCGAGTTGCACCACGCGCAACTCGCACAGTAGCATGAGGAACGCGAGCATGCCCCCGCCTACCAGCAGCGCCAGCAGCGCCCCGAAGGCCATCTGAGGCTGAACGGTGGACTCGTCGACGACGGCAGCGTCCATCTCGACCGACGACAAGCCTGCGGCGGCTGCACGACGTCCGAAGGTCTCCATTTCATCGTACTCGAGCACGAGCGCGAGTGGCAAGAGCAGCGCCACGCCAAAAGGAGCGGTGCGCAAAGTCACCAGCAGCGGCGAGAGCGGCTCTAGTTGCTCCCTCGGTCCTCGCTGCGCGTCGACTGGCGCTTGCAGGAGCAGCTGCAGGGTGGCCCAGCGCAACCCGCTGCACAGCGCCGCAATGAGCACCATCACGACGCCCACCATGTGCTCTTGACGCTGCACAGCCTCCGCCGCGTGCTCGCCCGCCAACACCGCGCCACTGACCGCGCCACGTGACTCCATACCCAATCTTCGACCATCTCCGACCAGAGGGACCGGGACCTGGACCGGTGGCAAGTCGCCCCGCCAGGCCGCGGCGATCGCCCCGATCGCCAAGTCACCCGTGGCGGCGCCCGTGGCCACGCTCACCACAACGCTCACCAAGCCGGCGGCGCCTCCGGCGGCGGGGGCGGTCTCGGCGGCGGCGGTCTCGACGGCGGCGGGCGCCTCGACTGAAGGGGGCGGCGAGTCGTAAGGCGCAGCGGCATCGACTGCGCCGCTCGTTACGGCTCTCGCTAAGCCCGGTTCATGCTTCGTCAACGGCTTCTGTGTCACATCGGCTGATGTGTGGGTGTGGGTGCTCGGCGGCAGCAGCTGCAATCCGCTAGTCCAGCCGACGGCTTCGCCACCCAGGCCAAGAGATGCCCACACACCGCGCTCGATCTCGATCTCGGCCCAGTCGGGCATGGCCCTCAGCTCTGGCCATTGCACCGCCGCGCTGATGAACCATCTGTCAAGCGGCAACGCGCCCAGGCAGATGCCCGACACGAGGAGCGCCACCACCGCGAGCAAGCTCGGTCGCCAGCTCACGAGGCCGAGGCATAAGCTGAAGCACAGTATCCATGCCGGCACCGAGCTCTTGACGATGATGTAGGTCGTCACCGTGACGTACATGAAGGACGCATTCGACAGCGCAATGTCCGTCGCCGTGGCACAACCCGCACACGCAAAGGCCACCCATGTTGTGTGCGTGTGCTTGATGGTGGGCAGCGAGCCCAGCTGAAGGCACAGCGTGAGCGCAGCGAGCACCGTCTTCATTGCAAGATGCGCCGCAGTCACCATGAGCGGAAAGCGGATGCGCGCCACGCCAAACGCCCACTTGTTGATGAAGATCAGCGCAGTGCTCGCCGTGTACCAGAGGAGCACGAAGGTGACGATGCTGCCGCGCTGCTGCGGCGGGGGGCGGCCTGGCGTGTCATGCTTTGCGCCGCGTCCGAGCAGCGTGTGCCCTTCGTCCTCCTCGTCCTCGTCCTCCTCGACCTCATCGATTTCCATTCTGTGTGTGCCCATCGATCGATCGACGCTATCTAGCCAGCGCTACGCTGTTGATCTGGCGGGCGGACACCAAACGGACAGTGCAAGGGGGCCCGGGATGAGACAGGGCTTGCGATGTGCACGAAAACTTGCGACAACGAGTTGTCAGAAAGACAGACACAAACACCCCTCCAATGGGAATGTATGTAACAAAATTGCATGCATTCACCAATATGATTCATCGCACCGGCCGGGGTCGAAGGCCCTTACGCTGCACGAAGTGCTCACAAAAAAGACGTTGCACGAACTTCTCTTGCGAATGAGTACAAGCTAACGCGCGAGGAAATAAGGAGGAAACGAAGCTCGAAGGAAACGTCCGAGGTCGGGCGGCGGGGTTACATTGGACTTGTCTGTCGAGGTCTGTCGAGGTCTGTCAAGTTTCTCTCGAGGTCTGACGTCTGTCGAGGTCTGTCGAGGCCACAGGGCTCAAGCAAACCAAGGGGCTGGGAGCCCCTTGAGCAAACCTTTCCTCTCTTCACGAGGCTTTTTGAGTGATCGCTTTTTTCGTTTCAAAAGTCGACTCAACGCCCAATGCGCAAGGCCGAGACGTCCTCGTCCATCGAGGTGCACTCGCTCGTGCGCGACCTGAAGAATGCGCCGCAAGAGCATAAAGCGCGAGCTGCCAAGCGGCTGTGTGTGCTGGTGAGCAACCAAGAGGATGATGCCGGCGCCGTCGCCCTCGGCGTGGGCGTGCTGCCTGTGCTGATCGGGATGCTGAGCTCCGGCACCGACGGTGGCCAGCTGTACGCGTCCAGCTGCCTGGCGAGCCTCGCGGCGGCGGGTCACTCGGCCGTCATCGTAAAGGGCGGCGCAATCGGCCCGCTGGTGCAGGTGCTCAAGGTCGGCTCCATGGGAGCTGTGGCCGCCGCAGCGAGTGCACTGCTCGGGCTCTCGGAGGAGCACGCGCCCGAGCTGATCAAGACGAACGTGACTGCACCCTTCGTGCGCCTGCTCAAGCAGGGCAACACGGATGCCAGGGAGCACATCGCCTCCATGATCGCCAACTTGTCGCGCGCAAGCTTCGATGCGGAGGCGGCCTTCGTTGGCGCGGGTGCCGTCGAGGAATTGCTTCGAATGCTCTCGAGCGCCAAGACGTGCAACACCGCCGCGTGGGCGATCGCGAGCCTTTGCAGCTGCTCAGAGCACGTCGAAGCCATCAGTGCCGCTGGCGGTATCGCCAAGCTGCTCGAGCTGCTGAACACGTCGATCAATACGACGTCGCAGGTGGCGGCGGCCGCGGCCGTATCGAATCTCGCGCGTGACCACCCGCCGACGCAAACGGCGATCGCCAAGGCGGGTGGCATCGGGCCGCTCCTCGCACTGCTCGCGAGCCGCAGCCCACAGGCGCAGGCGCAGGCGGCCGAGGCCGTCGGACGGCTCTGCGCGCATCACCGCGACAATCAGGACGCGGTCGGAAGAATGGGAGGGGTCCCCTCACTTGCGGGGCTGCTGGCGTCGGGCACGCTGCCGGTGCAGGCGATGGCGGCCTTCGCCGTGTGCGAGGCGTGCCGAGGGCACGCCGACAACCAAACGGCCTTCACTGAGCTCGGAGGCATCTCGAATCTCGTCATGCTCCTGCGCCAGGCCACCTCGCATGTGGCGAGCGGAGTAGCCAGCACCACTACGTCGGACGGCTTCGTCGGACTGCGGCTGAACGCGGCGTCCGCGGCCGAAGACTTCGAGGCCGCCCGCACCGCGCACTACGAGGCGATCCGTGTCGAGACGGCCGGTGCCCTTTGGATCCTGTCGGAGGCGAGCGAGGCGAACCGCGTGTCGATCGCCGCCTCGGGCGCCCTTGCGCCGCTTGCGGCGCTGCTCGCGAGCGGCGGCGCGCGCGGCCGGGTGCATGCAACGCATGCACTCGCGCATCTGGCCATCGAGAATGCGGCGAATCAGCATGGGGTGACCACACTACTCGTGGGGCTGCTCGCTCCGTCCTCAGCGGTCGAGGCGCGAAAGGCCGCCGCGGAGCTGCTGTGGCGGCTCGTACGAGAGAACGATGCAAGCGTTGAGATCATCGCGGCGGCCAGCAGCGCGAGTGAGCTGGTCGAGTTGCTCAAGACGAGTGACGCCGACGCACGCGCCTTTGCGCTGTGGGCGCTTTCGCTCGCGATCGACGGCACGAAGCAGGCCACGGTTCTTGAGGTCGGAGGCGTGGCGCCACTGCTCGCCGTGCTTCGTACGAGTGGCTCGCTGCAACGCGAGCAGGCGGCGGCCGCGCTGGCACGGCTCGCGAACGGCTCGGCGGCCGCGCAGGCGGCGATCGCGGCCGAGGGAGGTATCTCGCCGCTCCTGAACATTGTCGAGGGCGTCAACTGCCGCGATGGCAAGGAGACGGCTGCGGCGCGTGTGCACGCAGCGAGCGCAATCGCCTCTCTCGCTCGCCTCGCAGCCAACCGCGACACCATCGTCGAGTCGGGCGGCATCACGCCGCTCGTCGCGCTGCTCAACGATGGTGAGGACGCGGCCAAGACTGGCGCGGCCGCGGCCCTCGCATGTATCGCTGTGGCCAACGCGAGCACCCCTGGTGCCATCGCGCAATCTGGGGCCATCTCGCCCCTCGTGTCGCTGCTCACGGGCGAGCACGGCGCGGCGGCGCAGGAGGCCGCGGCGGGGGCTCTGCATGCGCTCGCGCACGACGCAGACAACCGGATCGCCATCGCCGAGGCGGGCGCGATCGGTCACCTCGTGCTCTTGCTCGGCTCCGCCAACCCATTGACGAGCGAGTTCGCCGAGGGCGCGCTCGTCCGCCTCTCGATTGAGAATAGCAACCGAGAGCTGATCATTCACAAGCTCGTGGGCATGCTGTATGACAAGGGCAGCGAGGCGGGTGGAGAGGAGCAAGCGGCTGCCGCCCTCGCCAACCTCGCATCCGATTCGGACGCCAACCGCGATTCGATCGTCGAAGCGGGCGGCATCGCACCTTTGCTGTCCCTCCTCGAGACTTCGTCGTCTACGAAGGCCAAAGAGAGGGCGATCGGGGCCATCTCGCAGCTCGCCTCGCGCCGCACGATCCAGAAGGAGATCGCCAAGGCAGGCGGCATCCCGCTGCTGGCGAGCGTGATCATTGCGTCCCAGTCGAATGGCAAGCAGGAGAAGGGGGCCGACATTGGGATCGCATCGAAGCTCTACGCACTCGCCGCCTTTGCCGCGTCGCAACTCGCCAAGGGCAACCGGCTCAACCAGACTGCGCTCGCCGACGCGGGCGCCATCCAACCGCTCGTCGCGATGCTCGGCTCGCCGAATTCTGACATGCAGGCCAACGCGGCGTGCGCGCTCGGCACCCTGGCCGAGGCGCACGCTGACAACCAGGCGGCGATTGCGCGGACGGGTGCCATCGCGCCGCTCACGTCCCTCGTGCGCGAGGGCGCGCCGCTCGTCAAGGAGATGTGCGCCGGCGCGCTCTGGGCGGTGTGTGATGACCATGCGCCCAATAAGTCCACCGTGACGAAACTTGGCGGCGTCGAGCCGCTCGTCGGTCTGCTGGTGAGCGGCGGCACCGAAGCGTCGCTGATCGCGTCCGTTGGCGCGCTCGTGTCGCTCGCGACCAAGCACCCGGAGAACCGCGAGGCGATCGCAAAGCTGCTGGTGGCCCGGCTGTCGAGCCGAGTGGCAATGGCGGGCGCGGGCGCCGTGCGTATGCTCCGGGCCGTCGGCATGGTGTGCGATGAGGGCGCGTACCCCGCGAATCAGCTCGCCCTCGCCAAGGCGGGCGGCTTGCCGTCCCTCATAGCGTGGCTGTCGGGCAGCGCCGATGCGCGCTGGCTCGGGGGCAATCCGGATGCACAGCGCGAGGCGGCGCACGCCGTGCTCTCGATCGTGGCGAACAACGCCACACTGCAGGCAGCCATCGTGCAGCTCGATGCCATCCCTCCTCTGATTGAGCTCATCATCAAGGCCGAGCAGCAGGCGCAAGCCTACGCCGCACGCACGCTCTTCCATCTGGCCGCCACGCTCGAAGGCGTCGAGGCGATCGAGGCGGCGGGTGGCGTGGCGCCGCTTGTGCACCTGCTCTCGTCAGAGCATCCCCACCTCGTCGACGTGGGCGCCGTCGTCATCTCACGCCTGACGACGTTCTCGGCGCATGCGGTGGCGGTCGCGGGCGGCATCGCACCACTCACGAAGCTGATCTCGATGGGCAGCCACGCCGCGCAGCAGCACGCGGCGTCGGCGCTGGCCGACATTGGCTCAGTGCCCGCGCATCGCGACGCCATCGCCTTTGGCGCGGAGGGCTCGATCCAGGCGCTCGTGCATCTGCTCGGTAGCCACGTGGCCGGTACGCCTGAGGTGGCGGCGCGTGCGCTGTCGCAGCTGGCGCGTGACGAAGCCGAGTGCGCCAACGACGGCGGCGTCAAGGCCATGGAGGCATCCGTGGAGGCGGCGAGCGGCGCGAAGCCTGGCGCGGCTCGTCGGCAGCTCATCCTCGCGTGCGGGGGCATCGACCGGCTGATCGCGATGCTCTGGGCCATCCCAAATAAGGGTCTCGCACGGCGTATGTGGGACCTGATCTCGTCCATTGTCGGCTCCAAAGACAGCATCGAGGTGTTGAACGGCGAGACCAACTCGATTTTGGATATGCAGAGCGTGGCGATCGCCGCCATGGTCAAGGCACGTGCCACTGAGAAGGCCGCGCTCGCCCAGAAGGTCGAGAAGCAGCAGCAGCATCGTGCCCAACACGCCGTGCCCGACAAGGAGCGCGTATCGGACAAGGGGAGCCCGTCGCAGAAGCGCTGGCAGGCCATTGCCAACGCTGCGAGTCCCTCGCGTACCGACGCGGCGCAGCAGCAAGCGCAGCAGCGTGAGGTCGTGGAGGCGCGCGAGGAAGCCGCTCTGGCGCTCGCCGATCTGGCGTACGGTGACAGCGCGATGCAGAGCGCCATTCTCGCCGCGGGCGGCGTGCCGCCTCTGCTGCGCCTGATCCGCGAGGGCTCGGCCGCCTCGCAAGAGGCGGCCTCCCGTGCCATCTGGCATCTGTGCGCATCGCTCGAGAGCCAAGGTGTGCTCGTGGCGTGCGGTGCGGTCGAGGAGCTCGTCGCGCTCAGCAGGAATGGCTCACCCGCCGCGCAGGACACGGCGGCGGCAGTCATCTCAGACCTCGCAAAGGGCGCCATCCTCGAACGTGAACGGCGAGCACGCGACTCGGGCATCGGGCTCGAGTCGATGCTGGCGGATGAGACGACAGATCCTGAGGAGAGCCTACCACCACCAGCCTCGCCCCTGCCACCAGTGCCGATCCCGCCGCTGGCGCTCCAGCCCTCAATGAAATCCGTCTTCCACGGCGAGGCACCGCTCCTGCCTTCGCCCATCGCGCAGGCCCCGAGCGAGGTTTTGTTGGGCTCGGCGCAGAGCACTGCCAGCACTGATTGGAAGCCGCCTCCCGGCGACAGGCTGAACGCAATCGCAGCGGCGGGCGGCATCGTGCCGCTGGTGAGCCTGGTGCAGTCGGGCAGCCAAGCCGGTAAGGAGCGCGCCGCCTCGGCGCTGTGGCACCTGGCCAACGACCCATCCAGCCAAGTGGCGATCGCCAAGGCGGGCGGCATCGCGCCTCTGGTTCAGCTCCTTGACGACGGCACGTTGCAAGGCACCATCTTTGCGGCGGATGCACTCACCCACCTCGCACGCGGCCATGCTGACAACCAGGCGGCCATCGCGAAGAAGCTCGTCGGGCTCCTCGAGGTCGACCGACCCGACGGAACGCTGCGGCGCGCGGCGCGCGCGCTCTGGAAGCTCGCCGACGAGAACGAGGGCGCCCCCGTCCGCGTGGTCAATGCGGGTGCCATCTCGCCACTCGTCGCACTTCTAGGCTCAGGCTCGATGGAGGCCAAGAGTGAGGCCGTCGGCGCGCTCACCTGCCTGGCCACCAACGACCCGAAGAGCCAACTCGCGATCGCGACTGGGCTGGTCGCGCTGCTTGGCTCTGGAACGGCCGAGTCGCAGGAGCATGTCACGTGCATGCTCCTCGGCCTGTCCGAGCAGCCGGACAACCTGCGCGCGATTGCCCACGCGGGCGCGGTGCAACGGCTGATCGTGCAGCTGCGCGGCGGCGGCGCCCTTGAGGCCGCTTCGGCACGTACCAGCCTGCGTGCGCAGGAGCTCGGCGCTCAAGTGCTCCTGCGCCTGTCCCGGGACGACGAGGCCAACGCCCACGCCATCGTGGCGCACGGCGGCCTTCGCTACCTCGTGGCACTGCTGAGCGCGGAGAGCGAGGAGGCGCAGGTGAACGCCGCGGACGTCCTGTGCGACGTGGCGCGCCGCTCGACCGAGATCCAATCTCGAGTGGCAGCCGAGGGAGCGGTCGAGATCCTTGTGAAACTCTTGAGCGCCACTGGACCCCTCCGGGCACGGACCGCCGCGGCGGGTGCACTCTGGAGCCTCTCGGTCGGTCATGCGGCCATCCAAGCGGCCGTCACCGCCGCTGGAGCGATCCCCGAGCTCGTGCAGCTGCTGTGCACCGACGACGCAGGCGCGCAGCGCCAGGCGGCCGTTGCCCTCGCTGCGCTGGCTGTCGGAGGACATTCGATCCAGGGCAGTATCACGCGCGCGGGGGGCATAGAGCCCCTCGTCCGTCTGCTCGATGCGGCGGCGGCCCGCACCCAAGGCAGCACCGCGGCCCAAGCCGCGACCGCGCTGGCGGCGCTCGTGGCGAACCATCCCGCAAACCAGGCGGCCGTCGCCGCCGCGGGCGGCATCGAGCCGCTCGTGGCCATCATTCGCGACGCGGGCGCAGAGGACGCCAAGGAGGAGGCAGCGACAGCCCTGTGGGCGCTCACGGCCAGCCATCCGCCCAATCAGACCGCCTCGGCCGAGGCGGGCGCGATCGTGCCGCTCATCGCCATGCTTGGAGCGGGAGGCACGCGTGCGCAGGCGCAGGCTGCGAGCGCACTCGCCTCGATGGCCCTCGGGCACAGCACCAACCAAAGCGAGATCGCGAGCATGCTCGTGCAGCTGCTCAATGCGGAAGGAGAGGTGGACGAGAGCAAGGGCACGAAGGCCGCCCGCGCTATTTCCCGGCTTGCGCGCGCGCACGAGGCCAACCAAGCGGCCCTCGCGGCTCACGGCGCCCTCGTGTCGCTCGTGCGCCTGCTACGATGCACATGCCTCGACTACCTGCCCGACGGCGTCACAGCCGCGCTAGGCTCACTCCGCGCGTGCCGCGAAGTGATGATTGTTGGGGGCACGCCCATCGCCACGCCGCTGCACACACCGCTGCACACGCCGCTGCACACGCCGCTGCACACGCCGCGCTCCCTCAGCAGCAATCTCCTGCGGCGCGAGATCGCATGCGCACTCTGGAGCATGGCGGATGGCTCGTCCGCCAACCAGGAGGCTATCGCCGCTGAGGGCGGCGTGCCGCTGCTCATCGCGCTGCTCAGCAAGGACTTTGAGGCGGCAGTGCAACGGGAGGCCGCCGGAGCCCTATGGTCCTTGGCCTCGCAGCTGCCCGCCATCCAGCGGCGCATTGCGGACTCGGGCGGACTGGCGCCTCTCGTGGGTCTGCTGTCGAGCAGCCACGTGCCCACTCAAGAGACCGCCGCGGGTGCACTTTATAGCCTCGCATCCCTCGCGACGAACCGGACCATCATCGCTGAGGTCAAGGGCGTTGCGGCGCTCGTGGGAGTTGTCGAGCGTGGCTCCGCCCAAGGACGGGAGCAGGCCGCTGGAGCGCTGCTCACTCTTGTGCAGGCCAACTCCGCCAACCAAAGCGCCGTGTCGAGCGAGCTGGTTGCCAAATTGGGCGAGGGCTCGAAGGCGACGGCCGAGGCGCAGGGCGAGATGACGAATCTGGTGCACCGACTCTCGCTCGACTCGAACAATCGCGCCGCACTCGCAAAGGCCGGCGCTATCCCTGCGCTGGCCCTTCAGATGCAGAAGGCTGCCAAGGCGGGCGCGCCCGGCGCGCCGCGCACCATGGTCGCCGCCGCGGCGGCCCTCGCGCAGATTGCGCTCAGGTCGCCGCAGGTGCGGATTCAGGTGACGGCGCAGCTCATCTCACTGCTCGGCGCGCCCGAGCCCGAGGTTCGTCAATGCGCCTCGTCCACCCTGCGCGAGATGGCCGCCGAGGGCAGCGCCGAGTCGCAGGTGACGGTGGCCACGATGCCCGGCGGTATCGAGCGCATCGTCGCGCTGCTGCGCGAGGGCTCTGTCGAGGCGCAAGAGTACACGCTCTGGATGCTCGCGGTGATGACGGACGCGGCCTCCAAGAGCTCGATCGCGCACTCCCCATGCACGCGCGCCGTCGTCGAAGTCTTCCGCAAAAGCTCCGCTGCAGCGGCGAGCGCCGCCGCGGGCAAGGAGCTCCTACCCGAGGGCGCCGTGCTGAGCGCCCTCGCGCAAGAGCACGCGGCGGCGGTGCTCGCGCTCCTCGCCTCCGACATCCCGGGCGTCGATGAGGAGGTTCGGTCGCGCAACTCGCTCGAAATCTCCGCGTCAGGCGGCATTCGGCCGATGGTGAGGCTGCTGCGTGACGGGACCGACGGCGCCAAGAGGCACAGCGCCACGGCGCTCACGCAGCTCGCGTGCGGCCCGATGGGGCGCTCGAGCAGCATGCAGATCGAGATGGCACGCGCGGGCGCAACGGCCGCCTTCGGCGCGTGGCTTCGCGAGCCGTCGCTCGGCCCTCCAGAGCTCGCAGCGCAGGCGCTCGCCTGCATCGCCAACCGCAATGCAGACACGCAGACTCTCATTGCGGAGGAGGGCGCCATCCCGCCGCTCGTGGCGATGCTGCAGGCAGCGGAGCCCTCTGACGAGGCGCAGCGCTGGGCGGCGAGCGCACTCGCGGCGCTCGCGCAGGACCATCCGGTCAACCAGATCACCATCGCGGAGGAAGGAGCCATCGGTGCGCTCGTTGATCTTCTCAAGTGCCCCACGTCGGGCGCCGCGCACGAGAATGCGACGCGCGTACTCTGGCACCTGGCAGCCGACACCGACAACCAGTTGAGCGTCGCACGCGCGGGCGGGCTGGCGCCGCTGGTCGCGATGCTCTCGGCCGAGGCGCCCAAGACACAGGAATGGGCTGCGGCGGCCCTCTCCGCCCTCTCGCTCGACTGCGCCGAAAATCAAGTGGCCATCGCACGAGCTGGCGCGATCCCAAGACTCGTGTCGCTCATCGGCTCGCCCAGTGACGAAACCCAGCTCTACGCGCAGGCGGCGCTCGTGCTCATGGCCAGCTCGTGCCCGCAGACGCGCTGCGCCGTGGTTCAGCCCCTCGTTGAGCTGCTCGATGAGTACCGGCTCGCGACGGCGCAGATGAAGGCTGCGGAGACGCTCTCGATGCTCGCAGCACGCTCGACCGCCAACCGCACGGCGATTGCCCAGGCGGGCGCCATCGCGCCGCTCGTGCGGCTGCTCGGCGACGGCACGAACGCGAACAAATCCCAGATCTCCGCCGCGGCCACCTTGGCCGACCTAGCACGCGCGGCCTCGGACCGCGCGGCGATCGCAAGTGCGGGTGGCGTCGGTCCACTTGTCGAGATGCTGCGTGCGTCCAACATGGAGGCGCAGGCCAAGGCGGCGGGCGCGCTCTTGCACCTCTCGTCGCTCGCAAGTGCGCAGACGAGCATCGTCGAGCGCAACGGCATCGCTCTCCTCGTGGCCCTTCTCGACTCCGAGCGTCTGTGTGCGGCCAACCACGCCGCGGGAGCGCTCTGGCAGGTGGCCTCGACTGCAGCGGCCAAGGGCGCCATCATCAAGGCGGGTGGGCTGACGAAACTCGTGGCGCTGCTGCTGCGCACGGATTCGGCGGAGGCCAAGGAGCCCATAGCGGCGCTTCTCGCGGACCTCGCACGCACCGGCCACAAGGGTGACGCAACCAAGGGGACTCTCGTGGCCGCGGGCGGCATCGCGCCGCTCGTCGCGCTGCTCGAGGCGTCATCTGTCGACGCCCAGAAGCACGCGGCATGCGCACTGTGGGGACTCACAGACGGCGTGTCGGCACATCAAGCGGCCGCGACCGCCGCCGGAGCGGTGCCGCGGCTCGTCAGCCTTCTCGGGAACGAGAGTGAGGCGCAGGGCTTCGCCGCCGCGGCGCTGTGCAACCTGGCCGAGGATGCGCACGCGCGCCAGCAGCTCGTCGACGCCGGAGCTGTGAAATCTCTCCAAGAGATCTCCAAGGGGCCTCAGACGTGGCTGCGCACGCAGGCCGTCAACTTGCTCAACCAGCTCGACGTGTTCGCACCCCCCTCAGATGCGGAGGTCGGTCGGAAGATCCATCTCCAGAAGACAGACCTCCACAAGAGCCAAAAGGTGTCGCTGCAGGCGGCCGTGGTCGCCGCGAACGCCGCCGCCAAGCTGAATGCGCCTCTCAAGAATGGCGCCATTCTCTTCGATAAGGGCGTGCCGGCGGCAGCGACGGAGACCTCGAAGGAGGCGGCCCCGCCTCCCAGGGCAGCGGGAGAGGAAGCGCTCGCCGCGGCGCTCGCCAAGGCTGCTGCCGCGTACGAAGCTGCCAAGGCAGTGGCGGAGGTGGACGAGAATCTTGATGACCATTGCAAGACGCCGAAGGCGAAGCGCACGAGCAAACGGCCTCCCAAGAGTGGCGCCAAGGACAAGGAGCCCCCGACAACGACGCCAGTGGCGGCCAGAGATACTTCAAGCGCTCCGAACAGCAGCCGCGAGACGGGCGCCGCATCGCGTGACAACTCGCGGCCATCCTCACGATCCTCTTCGAGGGTCAACTCACGCAACGTCTCGCCGCGCAACGGCTCGCCGCGCAACGTCTCGCCGCGCAGCGGCTCGCCGCTCAACAGCGCGCGCGCTGGCTCGCCCAGTGTCTCGGCAGAGCGTGCGCCTACAGGGAACGCTGGAGGGGCGTCGAGAGCTAAGCCACAGCGTAAGCGCACGCCCAGCCCGAACGCGAGGCGTTCGAGCCCTTCATCGCGAACGGGCGAGAGCGTGAGAATCGCTTGAGGCAGCTGAGGGTGGTTTCAGTAGGGAGTAGAGTAGTGCGCTTTCTTTTCCGGCACTTTCTTCTTCCCATAGCCTAGCTCTGCGATGGAGCCCAAGGTCCAATAAAAAACATGAAAACCCCGCACCCCGCCTCACGGCCGTCTGTACCGTGTACGCTGTACCGTGTACGCTGCCTCGCCGCACGCCGGCCCGTGACCAAGCCCGTGACCAAGCCCGTGACCAAGCCCGTGACCTCTCCAGTCGCGGGTACCGGTTGAAACCGCCTGCGCCTCGGCCCCTCCCCGCAGCTCGAGCTGCTCGGCTCTGCACCGTCCCGGGGTCACTCTAGCGAACTTACAGCCGGGCCGGTTCTTCACCACCTCACGATTCTGTCGCGATGGTCCCGCGTAGCCGTAGGATCGGCTGCTTTTCGAACCTGACTTTTCAGATTCGCTTTGCTGTGAGGGCGCCGTTACAGAGGGTGAAGCTGCGGCCCAGGGTGGGAAATTGTACCTTCTTGCCTTGCTTTGCGATGCCGAAGAGTGGGCAGTCATGGCTGTGAAGGCTGCCTTTGAAAGTTACCTGGTTGTAAGGTTTTACACCAGATGACTCAGCCACTCGGCGTGCCGTCACTGTTGCTGTTGCGTTGCATTCATTGCAGGTGACCTGTAGGTCAAATGCTGCGTTGCTCTCAATAGCACGGGCCACTGAGCAAAAAGCAGGCGATGGTGTGCGAATGGGTGTTAGAGGAGAGAACAGGAGAGAATCTATCACAGGAATCAGTGCAAGACTTACCTCCTCCCTTGGCTTGAGCAGTCGTGTCCGCCTTGAAGGCCTCGGCGAGGCGCGGCATGAGCGTGGAGAGGCGGGCGAGCTCGTCGTGGGAGGCGTGGCACGTGCGCCCCCACAACGGCGAATTCGCCACCGGGATCTCCGCGAGCCCGCTCAGCACGCGGAGGATGTTGATCACGCCCATCGTGGTCTGGACAGCGGCCGCAGGTTCTGCGTTTGGGCCCTTGAGCTTGGGCGAGGATACCACGATGCCGACGAGCTTGCACGTGTTGTCCGGCATCTGCACCAGCTTGAGGCCGAAGAGGTGCTTGGCCTGGCCCGGGGTCATCTCGCACTCGGCCACGCTCTTGCCGAAGAGCTTGTAGACGGCGGGGCCGGCGTGCAAGACAGCGGCGACGGAGCCATCCTCTACAAGTTGATGCAGAGCCTGCAGCTGGCTATCGCCCTGGGCGAGCGCGCCGGGCTTTTCTGGGCTGCAGAGCGTGGGCAGCACCGAGGCGCTGGCGCAGGCGCGGGCGATTTCGTCCGTCTTCGGCGGCTCCTTGTACGTCGATGGTCTCGAGCCCTTGCCCGCCTGCACGTTCTCGTCAAACACGGTCGCGAAGGAGACGTCATTGAGGTGGACCGCCGTGAAGGGGGGGTCTGACGGATTCGGCGAGAGAAGGGCGGCCTCCAGCATGGCGGTCTGGAACGTTGGCACTGTGGAGCCGTCCTGGTGGCACACATATGGGCCCTTCTGGGCCGGAAATCGGCTCATGCCCACGTCAGCTAGGTTACGAGTTGTCTCCAACTGTTGGGCCAAGGGCCAGGACGTGAGCAGACTCCAGATCGCGGCGTTGGGCAACGCAGAGGACCCCATTGGGTTGGTCTCAACTCGAAAGCCTTTGAGGCAGAGTTCACGGGCCTTGGCCACCCCGGCTTGCACGGCCGCCACATCCGGGCCTGCCACGTGGCTGCTGCGGGCGAGCTCCAGGCAGGCTTGCAGCCCTGCCAGCAGCGTCGTGAAATTTGGCGAGCCCATCGGCCGGCAATTTGGCACAGCAGCAGCATCAGCAGCAAATGCTGCTACAAGGGCCCCAGCCTCAACATGGCTGCTGGGAACACCGCCACTGCCGCCGCTGTCGCCACAGCTGCTGGGAACGCCACTGCCGCTGCCGCTGCCACCGCTGCTGCCGCCATTGGGAACGCCACTGGGAACGCTGTGCTGTGCGGCCCAATGCTCGGGAACGCCGTGGGCAGCCCAATGCTCTGGTGGGATCTCGTACACTTCCACCTCCTCATCACTGTCCATGAGCGAAAGGCGAAGGGCCTTCTGCAGCTGTGCTGCATCCCCATCCTCGTCACTGTCAACGACTGGCACTAAGTCACGTCCAAGGGATGTCGAGTTGACTCGTTTCTTGCCTTCCTTGCGGGCCACCAGAGAGGTCCGAGTTGCTTGGCCTTCCATGGACAGAGCTATTGCTTGCACGAGCCGGGCCTCCTCAGTCTCAGCCGTATCCAGTGTGCTGACACCAACTGCCCCGCCCGCGCATGCTCCGCCCATCTCTGAACAGAAGCCACCACCGGCCTTGTCACTGTAGCCGCTGCCGCAGAAATTACTGCCGCCACCTAAGCCATCCGAGAGCATATGTTCGGGCTGGGCGTGGTGCAGCTGCACGGCCAAGGCGGACATTGGCCGCGAGCTTTGGGTGCTGCCACCGCTTCGACCACCGAAGCTGTCGCCGCTATGGCGCATGGCAGCGGCGGCGGCGCACGCGCCTTCAAGATCGAACGCATAGAGATCCGGGTCCGAAACATCAGTGGAGACAGTGGTGAGAGTGGTCTGGAAGCTGCCGAAATTGCCGCCAGTGCTGATGCCATCCGAGAGCAAATGTCTGGGCTGGGCACGCTGCAGCGGCACGTCCAAGGCTGACATTGGCCTCGAGCCCTGGACGCTGCCGAAGCCACTGCTGCTGAAGCCACTGAGGCCGCCGTAAATGCCTCCTGGGTGCCGGTTGAAGCCGCTGCCGCCAGCAGCTGCCTTATCTGGCGGTGGCAGTCCTTCCGGCAACTCCACTCCCACCATCATCTCTCCAGGAACATCCCCCGGAGGTCCTGATGGTAGGTCTGGTGGAAGTTCCTCTACAGTCTGGAGCCGATCCGGCCTCTGCAGCCATCTTGGCACCTGATGAAGGAGGTCATCAGGTGCATCAGCCGCAGACGGTTGGAGTTCATCAGGCGCAATCAGGCACTCAGGAGGGGCACTCATTAGGTGCAATCAGGCACACTTCACTCACCGGCTGTGGTCCGCTCTCACACCGGCTGACCTCCGCAATCTTGTCCTCGTGGGCGCCGTGGATCGGAGGCGCCAAACGGTTCTTGAGCGCAGGCATGGTGCTGAACAGTGGTGCAGCGTACTTGTGGAGCGGGATGGTCATCGCATTCCACATCTTGAGCACGAGCTGCAGCGGAGTCAGCTGCACGTGCGACCGCTCTGCCGCAGCGGTTTGCTCGTACGACGGTGGCGCCAGCTTGGGCGGCAGCGCGGGAGCGGCAGGCCGTGGCGGGCCGAGCGCGGCAGACGCACGCGTGGAGCGTGCAGCGCGCGCCAAGCGCACTGCGACCACCTCGACTTCTGCCCGCTCGGCAGCCTCTTCGGCAGCCTCGGCCGCCTCGTTCGCCTGCCGCTGCTGCTCGTGCGCCGTGGCCGCCTGGTCTACTTGGCAGCTAAGCGCCGCGGAGAGGGCGATTCGATGCCCCTGGCCACCTCGAGGGCACGAGGACTCCTCGTCCCGCTCCATCGCTACCCGATCGACCATGGCCGGCTCTTGCGCCTTCTCGTCGACCTCCTCGTCCTGCTGCTGCGCCATCAGCTCACCATCCGCCGCCTCGAGCGCCGCGAGCTTCGACCGCAGGTGCTCCTGCAGTCGCTCGGCGAGCACGGCCTCGCGCCCGCCCTTGGTGTCGAGACCTGCGCGGGTGAGCTCCGCACGCAGCTCAGCGAGCTTGAGCGGGTGGATGCGCTCGAGCAGATCCTCGAGCGCCTGCTTGCTGTCCTCAAGCTCGTCAGCCTCCGCAGCTCCCTCCACCGCGCCATGCGCCGGTGCCTCCTCAGCGGCGGGTGTATCGTCGATGGCGTGCTCGTCCGCGGTGTCGAGCGGCGGCTCAGTCTCATCCATTGGCGCGCCCATGTCCTCTGCGGGCAGCGGCTGCGTGTCGTGCTCGGACGACGGTGGCGCCGGCTTGGAAGGGGGTGACAGTGGCGCCGGCTTGGAAGGGGGCGGGGACGCCTTCTTCTCGCGCTCGGCCACTGTGAGCTGCTCCTGCGCGGTGACGTGGTCTTCGGTCTCGGATACGTCCGAGAGCGCCGACTGCGACACGTTGAACGAGGAGGGCGGCGGCGTGCGCCCGAGGCCCACCGCGAGGCGCACCGCGAGCGTGAGGGAGGTCGTGCTCATCTTGCGCCCAAGGCTGGTTTTGGTGGCAGAGGGGGCCGCGTCGCCACTTACTGCCAGCTTGCTCAGTCGCGGCATGGCCGCCGCGCCGATCCAGCCACTGCCGCCCTTGGCGCCACCACTGCGGACTGCGGCCAGCTTCAAGACACTCCACTTGGCGCCTGAGCCGCTGCCGTCGGCGCCACTGCCTACTCCGGCTGCAAGCCCCTTGGTTGCGCTCACCTTGCTCGCGCCGGCATCGGTGGCCGGCGCTGGCGTGCGAGGCGCGCTGCCAACGGTGCTCGGAGGCTCGAAGTCGCGCTGCATCCGCGGCGCAGGGCTCTTGACACCCGCGCCGGCGAGCAGCACTGCGCCCGCGCCAATGCTGGCACCGCCGCCCTTGCCCGAGCTGCCCGCGCTGCCACTTGAGCGAGCTGGCGCGCCGCTGCCGACGGGGAGAGAGACAGAGGAGACCGACTGCTTGCGGGCCGCACGCTCAAGCACCTTGGCGGGTGCGCGCTGCTCGTCGAGGAGCCGCAGCAGCACCGGACGCCAGCTCTCGGGCAGCGCGGGGAAGATTCGATCTGCGATCGTCTCCACCTCGGCCGCGTCCACGCAGAAGGCGATCGAGAGGTCCTTGGGCACAGGCTCCAGTGGGATCGCAACGGGCGTGGCGAAGAAGCGCACCCAGTAGTAGCGCCCCGCCTCGCGCGCGCCACTCACGACCGGCGAGAGGCCCGCGCGCAGCTCAAGCTCGCCGTCGTCAGGTTCGACGACCACGCCAGACTCGAGCTCCGTGTCGAGGAAGAGCTCGCGACGGCACGTCTGCTGGTTGCCCAGGTCGTAGTTCATGTCGATGGTGGAGAGGTTGAAGTCGAACCAGCCAAGGTGGTCGCGGCGCGAGCCCCACACGCACTGCTCGCCGAAGTTCGTCTGCGTGAGCGGCCGAAGCGACAGCACGCGCGAGCTCACGTCGCCCGCGTTGAGCGCCGCGAGCAGCTTGCGCGCGGACTGGCTCTTGACGCCCAGAATCTTGGACTCGCCCAACAAGCGCGCCACGTACGAGGCATGCTCGTTGATCTCGAGGGGCGCGTAGCGCGCTTGGAGCACGCTCAGTTTGTCGGTGCACGCGGCCGAGTGCTTGGCGAAGACCTGCAGCGTCGAGATCAGCAGCTCCTGCAGCTTGAACAGGCCCGCCGAAAGGAGCAGCTGGTCGAGCATGCTCGCGAAGCCGGAGCAGTGCGACTCCGGGAGTGTGTGGAACTGGACGCGGTCGAACTTGCAAAGGATGGAGGCCGCCTGGAGACGCACGTCGGCGTGAAAGAGGGTCAGCTCGGTGCACGTGACCACGCGGTACGCAGAGTGTTGCAGCGCCGCGCACGCGACGCGAGAGTCGTCCACGAGCTTGGCGTCCTCCTCGATGGTCTGGTCGGTGTTGCCGAGCATGCACATGATCATCGTGCTCAGGTGGTGCATGAGGTTCTGCGAGAGCGCAACGTGCGGAGAGACGGTGCAGGCTCGGTCAGATTAGGTCAGATATGTGTGCGCACGGCGCACAGTGTGAGTGCACGGCGGATGGGCGAGCGGTGCCGGGCGGGCACTCGATCAAGTGGACGGGCACTGACTCATTGCGGGCAGCGCGCGCGAGTGGACGCACCTGATCGTCACATGGGTACATGTAGTGACCGGACGTGCGCGCGAGACGCAGCACGTCGTGCAGCTTGCACACCGCATTCGTGAACGCCGGGGTGATGAACTCAGCAAGCCACGCCTTGGTGCCTGTGCAGCCCTTTTTGCCATGTACGAGACGGCAGACCTGCGAGTGGGCGGATGGGAGAAGCAGTGAGCGCGTTGAACTTGGAGCAATGGGAACCAGATGTGCTCGAGATGAGCGCGTGCAGCACCGGCCGAGCGCGGGATCGCAACATCTTGCCCAGTGCGGCGTGCTGTGGTGTGTATGTGCAAGCAGTGCACGCGCATGCACGCCCACGAACCTGCAGTGTCCAGAGTGCGCGATGGACGCAGGACCAGACACGCAGGCGGCGTGCTGCAGCCATTCGCAAGCAATTCAGTTGTGATGGCGTGAGGCTCGCGCGCGCTCACCTGAGCGAAGAAGTCTTGCAGGTGCATCGGGCAGTCATCCGGCATCTCCTTGGCGGTCTCGATCGTGCGGAGGATTTCGAAGAGAAGCGGCTCGGCCATCGGTGGAGAGACGTCGTCGGACTCGTCAGACTCGTCGGACATGATCCCGGCGGGCTGCTTGGACGCGTAGAGGATCAGGGCACGCCTTGATCGATACTGAGAAGGCACGCTCTGCTTGGTTCTTTGTCGAAGCATGCTCAAACTTGGCTCATACTTGTTGTCGATGCATGCTAATTTGATGAACTAGAGTCGCAGCAACCCCTCCCGATCAAGGTTCTCGACGATGGGGAGTTTTTTAGGCTCGCCCTACCGAGGGAATACCGAGAGCGGGAGAGTTGACCATCGCCTACAGGAACTGCTCGTCTTAATGCTCGTCAAGATCGGCTTGTGCACCCCCTTTGAGGACATCGTCTTCGGCGCCGCCTTGAGCGCGGACAAGCCCGTGCCGCTGACCGTCTCCTTGCTCGCGCTCACCTCCGCGGCCTTGTTGAAGATGAAGGGCTGCAGCTCCGCGGTCGAGGCGCTCTGCGGCATGCGGAGCGCACGGGTGCGACGATTGCGGCAGAAGTACATAAGGAGTCTGCGGGCGACGGGCGGGGTGGGGTGCCTCACGGGAGGCATGGCGTGAGGACGTGCGGGCATGGGCTGTGCGCGGTGTGATGCAACACGGCGCTCACCGGATGTGCTGTTGCCACGGTTGCAGCAAGGAAGGGACAGTATGCGACAGGGCCCCACGTCTCACGACCCTGAGCACGCGCACGCGACAGCAGCACAGGCCGATGTTACAAGGGTACCGCAAGGGTATGTATGCGTACCGGTTACGAGCGACAGGACGTGTCAGGCGTATGCATCGACAGCGGCACTGCTAGTGACAGCGGCACTGCTAGTTACCTAGTTACCGCGCCTGCATCTCTGGGCTCTCGGCGCTCATCGGCGTGCTTTTTTGGCCTTCAACTTCTCAGCCGCGCGCTTCCGCTTCGCCCTCCTCTGGTCCCGTCGGAGCATCGCATGAACCAGCTCCGTGGCCCGCGTTAGCTTCCCGACGAGGTCCTTGTACACCACCGTGAGAGCGCCACGAACCTGTCGGACCTCTGCTGCCGAGAGAGAGAGAGACATGGTCTTTCGGGCCCCGCGGTATACATAGTCGAGTTCCTTGTTGGCGCCCGGGCCGGTGCCGTGGACGATAATTTGGCGCCCCAAGCAGTTCGACGAGATCTTCTTCTTTTGAATGAGGACCGCATGGAGGTCGCGCAGCTCGCGCATCGTCTCGCACGACACGGGCTCCTTGTCCACGACCACGGCGGCGGCGTCGTGGAGTTCCGCCACCTTCTCGTACACGTGCGCAGGCAGCATCGCGGTGGCTGCGTGCGACTTGTGCAGGCTGGCGAGGTGCGCGTCCACCCGGCCGAGGTGACTTTGTAACGTGGCCCGCTGCCCGTCGCGGAGCGTCAAGTTCATTGCAACTCTGTGCTCATTGGCCGAGGGCATGGTATCGACCTCGAGTCCCGTGCCGTCGCTGACGACTCCTTTCAAGGCATGCCCTATCTCCCGCACGATGAGCACCGCACGCAGGGGTCCGAACGGCTTCACTCCCTTTGGCAAATGACCCACGAGGCAGTCGTAGAGCTCCGCATACGACTTGGTCTTCTCCGTGATCGCTTTACGGGCACGATGGGCGAACGCAAGGAGCTTTGCCAAATGTTCCTCGGGCTTATGGCCTTCCTGGGTAACCCTGAGCTCGAAGCGTTCCTTACGCTGCTCGATTTTCGGCGGCATTCCGGTCGTCAGTGGAGTAAGCAGATTGAACCAGGGCTGGACGTCGCGGTCGAGCTGCTCGAGGGCGCGTCCCATCGCCGTCTCCCTAAACTTCCTGTTCGTCCAGTCGATGTTGTCGAACACCTCCTTGTTCACGTGGGGCAGATGGTGGATGGCCGCAAAGGCCGTCACGATGGCCACCGGAGCCACTGCTCCGTTCCACAGGCCTTGGAGCTTGGACGTGTACGTTGTGTAGAGGGCATCTGCCCGCGAGCTCCAGAAGTAGTACGAGTGCTGCAAGATGTCGCGCTGGTCGACCACGAGCGCTGCTGTTGGTTGCGCGAAGAGGAAGAGGCGCAACGTCTCCATGTACTTGGCCGTTGCCTGCAGCTCTGCAAGGCATTGCAGGTCCTGGTCTGTTGCCTTCGCTTTCGTGACGAGTGCAACGCCGTGATGCTTCTCGCCGTCCAGCTCGTCGTCGTTCGCCTCGCCCAGCTCGTCCTCGTCTCCGTCGTCTTCGTCGTCTCCTCCGTCCTCGGCTTCGCCATCGTCTTCGCCATGCGCGTCGCCTTCCATTCGCGCGGTAGCCTCCTTGTCTTGTGACGGCCCAGGCGCCCCTGAAGTCTGCGGGCGCAGGCATTGGAGCCGACCGGCCGCCCACAGGTCGGGTTCCTCGTGTTGGCGCTCGACGAGAAACTCGCCGAACAGGTACGCGATGATCCTCGCAAAGTTTTCGTCCGCGTCGAAGGGCGGGGCGAAGGTGAGCCACGTCTCCTGCGCCATCGTGAGGGACGCCGCCTTCTGCACGAGTGTTTCAATGGGTTCGAAGGCCTCCGGGTTCATGTTCGCCAATCGGCGTGCGAGGCCACCAAAGCTCGCCGTCTGATATTGGACATCTCGTACGCGTTGCCCGTCCTGCCCGACGCCAATTACGAAGTGGGTGTCATTACCCGGCGTTCCACTGACGCGGCCCGCGGGGAAGGTTGGCAGGAAGCGGCTGCCTGCCTTCCACTGCTGGAGGAGCTCGAAGGAGGAGCCCACTCCCTCGGTCGTTTTGGACGGGTCGACGACGCGCTTGCCGTTGGCGTCGAGCTTGGCTGGCTGCCCTTCGAGCAGAAAGGAACCATCAAAGTAGGGCCGAGTCTTTGACGGCCTCGCAACCGAAACTATCTGTGCCCGCGAGCAGTGCTTGGTCCCCGACCCATGGCAGTTGACGTCGAGATGGCCCGGCGTCGCAGCCAGCCGAAGGGCAATGCTTACGATGCGCTGGTCGTCGGGTGATAGGCTTTTCATCTGACGAGGGCGGCGAGGGAGGGGGTGAGGTGACGTGCGGAGGCGGATGGGCGAACGTGGCGGCAAGGAGGGGAGTTGCGAGCAAAGGCCGGGGGCGACGCGGCTGTAGCGGGCGCACTTCTCCGGCTTTGGCGGATGCTTCGAACGCCTTCAGGAGAGCCCCGAATGGCCCGCCGGTCGCCCCTGCGAGGTCCGCCTCGGTCGGGAACGGCTTGCACACCTCGTCTCCATCGCACACGTCGCTGTCCGCGGTGGGGAACGTCGGCCACTCCGTCAAGGATTCGTGCTGCTCGACGGCTCGAATGAAGTTCGGCGGGTAATTCTTGTGCGCGAGGTACGCCGGCGCTGCCCATCGCTCCGGAAGATCCCCTGCGCCGAAGCAGGCGCTCTCCGAGGTCATCCAGCGCCTCGCGTCGCCCTGCTTCCACGGCGGGTCCAAGGCGAAGATCTGTGGAATCATGGCCGCCTGCGAGCGGCCCGCGAGGATGCTCTCGACGAGGGCCGAGAAGGTGTTCGCTTGGATCGCCGCGCGCCTGTACGCCGCGGTGTGCTCGGACTTGTTCGCCTTGAGCTCTCGCGCGACCGGGCGTCGAATCGGGTCGACCTTCGAATCGTGCACGTGGCGTTGCCGGTAGCTGTCGAGCTCGTCCTGCTTGTCGAGCAGCCTACCCGTTTCGGCGTCCTCAAGGCAAAAGTGTGTTGGCCCGTTCACGTCCGCCGATGTTGCGTTCCTGGAGTTGCCCCCTTCCCGCGCCTGGCGCCCACCTGGGAGGACGTTGATGCCCAGACGGACGGAGAGGACGTTGTTCTTCTTGAGGGTGTTCCAGTCGCGCGCAAGGATCGCAAGTGGTTCGCGCATGGCGCCGGCCGAGGCGGCACGCCCGAGCTCGAAGTCCTCGAGAATGGCATCGTCGTCCGCCGCGTAGCTCTTCTGCGTCTTCGCGGCCGCGGCGTGCAGCATCCCGCGCCACGTGTCGAGCAAGGCGTCGAGGGAGTCGTCCGCGCCGTAGATGAGCTTCCGGTCGGCCTTGGTGGCCTCGTACAGCCAGCCGCCGCGTGCGAGCTCGCTGAGAACGCGGTGCTCTGCCTCCGGCCACGAGTAGAATGTAAAATTGCGCGCCACCGAGGGTGCCAAGAAGCCGAAGCGGCGTGCGATGCGCCGCTGCACGTGCACGACGCGTGCGTCCGTCGGGTCGGCGGCGAAGGAGAAGACGGAGGCCTGAGGCGCAGGTTGGAGCCATTTCGAATTGTTGTTGAGCCTCTTGAAGAGAAGGGTCAGGAAGTGCTGCAGCTTGTTGTCGCCGCACTTGGCCTCCTGCAAAACGTGGGCTCGTAGCTCCCGGACAGCGAGCTGCTCGTCGTCCACCGTGATGCACAAGGGTACGTGGACCGTCTTGCCGCGGATGGTTCGCCGATCCGCCTTGTCCGCCCACAACGGGTTCCGTTCGATGACCTCGGCCTCTGCAAGCTGCGAGATCGACGACGACGACGTCGGGCGTTCGCTGCTGTCCGTCGTCGACGAGACGGATTCAGATGGCGCGTAAGCTGAAGCACTGTCCGAGCTGCTCTCATCTTGCCTGCCCTCGTCATATGTGATTGGTTTCCGGGGACGCAGCCGCCCAGTGGGCGGCTCATCAGCACCGGCCTGCTGGACTTCACGAGTCTCGTCACCAGCCAGCTCACCATCGCCCGCAGGATTCATGGTGCCTCCGCCTTCGAAGATATCATCGACGAGGAAGTTGAGAAGACAGCCGTCGCCGTCACGTATGGCTTCGACGTCACGTAATTCGACATCTGCAGCTTGGAGGTAACCAGCCGGCTCATGATCGCCCGCAGGATTGGGCATCGCTGCAGCATCGCTGCTCCCGCCTTTGCCGTCGGAGTTATCATCGAAGCCGTCACTGTCATGTATGGCGTGGACCTCTTCGGCTCTGAGGTCGGCCTCATGGCCTCCAGCCCGTGGATGTACCCCGGCGTCGCTGCGCAGCATGTGCGGCCTGCCCCATGGAATTGTTGATGTGTGGATCGAAGGGCCCCATCTTGTCCTGTCACTGAGGGCATGCTCGAAGGGCGCCAGGGTTTGGCCAAGGATGCTAGCGCCCATTGCGATCGAAATGTCGAAGTTCGATGTCTTCAGTAGCGGCGTCCGAGGTTGCGTCGTGCACTTCAGCACTTCTTGAAGCACGTCGATCATCATGGGCATCTCGTTGCCAGGGCCAGTGAGCTCGATCTGATCGATCTCCGAGGTGGGCTTGATGATCTCCTCGAGGAGGGATCGCAGTACGGTGAACGGCGAAGCGCAGATACGCCTGAGCTCGCTGCGCGAGAGCTCGAGAACGACGTCTTGTTTCTTGTCGATCAACTTCTCGAGGATGACTTTAGCTTCGCTTTGCGTGGATAACAGCTTGCAGAGCCGGGTTAAGGCATCGGCCAGTCGACGGCCGTCAGGCGTCCCTGCATGTCCTACGCTTACGCTGTGGTCCTCGAGCACCTTCGTTGCAAAGTGGTCAAAGAGCAGGTCCGTGTACGACCGCACTCCGAGGAGTGCGTGGGACGCCTGACTCTTGACCTCGTATGTTGCATCAATTCCTAGAGCGCCGATGCCGTTGGGCGCTATCGGCGGTGTGAGGCTTATTGTGCTCGCTTGCGTGCTTTTAATGCCCATGTGAACGACGACGATGTGTACGGTCTTGCAAGCGTCGGCACCTCCGGTAACAGGGGCGGAGGCATCGATGTTGCCGTTGGTGCTGCCGTTTTCGAAGCATGTGCTGCCGATGCTGACGAGTCCGACGTGTCCGCCTCCGTCGCTTCCAAGATTGCCGCCGCTGCCCCTGCTGCTGAAATGCCGAGCGCGGAGTTCGACCTCCATCTCCTCGAAGGATTCCTCCACGAACTGCTCTATGTCGGCCGAAGACATGATGCTCACGTTGGCCGTGCCGCCGATGCCACCGCCGCCGATGCCGCCGCCGCTGCTGCTGCCCCCGATTCCGCCGATGCTGTCGGGGCTGCCCCTGTTACCACCGCCGCTGCCTCCCCTGTCGCTCTTCCTGCCGCTGCTGCTGCTCATGCCGCTCTCCCTGTAGCACTGTTTGTCGAGCTCCATGATTTCGTCGAACGGCCACTTCAGGGCGAGGGAAGCGCCAAGCGCTTCCATTGTCGATGGCGAGGCGACCAGATGCCACCCAGCTACGTGCGCCGCGTGGCGCAGCACCTTTGTCGCTTGCACTTCTGCCCCTTTGCCCGCCGGCCTGGGAGTCGCTATCGAAATTCCGCAGCCCAGTGGTGCCCCTGTCTTGACGCGCATCTGCTCGAGCAGGGTGCTTAGGAGCGTGACCTTCTTTGACTGAAAGGCCTCGTCCATGAGCTCTGCCTCGAGGACCTCCTCGACATGGGTTGGTGGCCCAATCGTTGTTCCCATGGCTTCTAGCAGGAAAGAAGAGGAGGTCGCGCCGAGAGTGATGTTCTTCGTGTCCATGCAGATGAGCGCCTCGAGCACTATCGTGCGGAGTTGAAACTTTTGCGTCTTGCCAACAAGATCGATGATCACCGTGGACGAGTCGAGAAGAAGACCCGTGGGTGACGAAGTGGTGGAGGCGTGGTACACGGCGCACAGGTCGCGTTTTTTGTACCTGGGAGTCGCCGCCTTGAATTTCTCGACGATGGGCTCGTAGAGCAACGGGCACCTCTCTAAACTCTCGTCCGTCTCACTGTTCACGAATATCGTCTTCTCCTCCTTTTTCATGGCCCGCCAACTGCCGTAGGCAAGTGAATTGACGGATTCGAGGATAGCCCGGGCACGTTCATACATTCGCATAGCGGTTTCTTGCCACGCAGGCTCCTGTGCGGACTGGTCGGGCCGAGGTTTCGGTCTCCTGCGTGCGAAGGCACATCAGACGCGTGAGCCTCCTAGTGCGTAGGTGGCGAGGTGGAGGGAGGTGGTGTTGTTTCGGCCGTGTGGCCGGGTGTGCGTATGCGCGTGCTTGTGCATGTGCGTGCTGGGGGGTGATCGCGACGTGGGTGTGGTGAGGGCGGCGGGGAAAGCGGTGGTGGTGAGGGCGGTGGTGAGGGCGGCGGTGGCGAGGGTGGCGGCGAGGGAGGCGGCGAAGGCGGCGGCGACGGTGGCGGCGACGGGGGCGGCGGCGAGGGCGGAGGCGACGAAGGAATCGGCGGATCTGGTGGTGGGGGGCTTGGTGGGGGCGATGGTGGTGGCGATGGTGGCGGTGGCGATGGTGGTGGCGATGACGGAGGCGGTGATGGCGGAGGCGGCGAAGGCGGCAAAGGCGGCGAAGGCGGCATCGGCTTCTCTGGAGGCGGCAACGGCGGCGGCTGAGGCGGCGGCGGCGGCGGTGGCGGCGGCAGATGGTGCCCCGGCAGCAGAGGCGGCAGTGGGGGCTCGGACGGAAGCGGGGGCGGAGCCGAAGGAAACGGCGGCGATGCAGGCGGCCACGGCGGCGGTGGCGGCGATGGGCGTAAGAACCATAAGAAATCTGGCTGGCCATCGAAGTACCACACCACAGGCATCAGCAAACCACTGATGCCGAGGCAGGAGAAGAGGCAGAAGGAGGCTTGCAGCCGCGAGCGCATCTGCTTGATCTGCGAGCTTCGCAGTCCGGTCATGGACGCCTTGGCTTCGGCAGGATCGTGCTGCTGGAAGTACTGCAGGTGCACCGGCGTGACAGCGCGCGGCGGCGAGAGCCATCGCCTGGGCTCTTGCTTGTGCACGACAGGCGAGGCGGCGGGAAACGCACCTGTAAAGGGATCGAAGCCGTACTGCCTTTGAGGAGCCACGATCCCCAGCGAGCGAGGCATGAGAATGACGATTTCTGCTTTGGCGCCTCCGAACTTCAAACTTCCAAATTTGGGTCATGTTTGGGATGGAAAAGGCTTGAGGTCAGACAATGCTGCCCTTGCCGTTTCCTCCACACTGCAAACACTCGCTTTTTAGTATTTTGGGTGACTGACAATGCTGCTAAAAATAGCTCTGTTCGCGAAGAAAACCAAATTCACATAAAGAACTCAACATTTGGGCGCCCGCGCAAGTGGGACGACGACGAGCCCGCTTAGGCCGCTTTACAAAGAAAGAGTCGCTTTACAAGCAGCTGGACAACCAGTAGCAGGAGGACCAGCAGGAGCAGGAGCAGCAGCTGGACAACAAGTAGCAGCTGCACCATGGCGCCTGATTTCGCGGTCCTCGATCCCTATAAAACACCGCCGCCGCCTCCTTCGCCGCTTCCACCGCCGCCGCCGCCGTCGCCGCCCCCGCCCCCGCCGCTCCCGCGGCGGCCACCACCGCCACCACTGCCGCCGCCACTCCCATCGCCACTACCGCCACCGCCTCCGCCTCGGCCGCCGCCGCGAGCACCAATACCTGAGCCACCACCGCCTCCTTCGCCGCTGCCGCCGCCGCCGCCGCCGTCGCCGCCGCCTCCGCCGCCGCACCCGCGGCGGCCTCCACCGCCACCACGGCCACCGCCGCTCGCATTGCCACAACCTCCACCGCCTCCGCCTCGGCCGCCGCCGCGAGCACCATTGCCTGGGCCACCGCCGCCGCTGCCTCGGCCGCCGCCGCCACCACCACCGCCGCTACCGCGGCCGCCGCTGCCTTTGCTTGAGCTAGAGCTACAGGAGCCCGCAATGCCACCCTTGCCGCCACAGATGGACTTTGGCGGGGAGGCGTTATCGTTCGTGACTCTCTTTGGCGTCTGTGTGATCCTTTGGATCGTCACTGGATTTGTGGGCGAATTCGCCCTCTGGATCGGGCAACTCTTTGGCTGCTGCACCGAGCCCGCGTCGCCTCGTCTTGCCAACGCGGACGAGACGGCGAGGGTGCGTGACGGGTGGCAGAAGCTTGACGGCGAGAATGGCAAGCGTGACGTTACGCCGCCTCCATCACCCCCGCCGTCATCGCCACCGCCCTCGCCGCCGCCGCCGGATTCAGGCAGGTGCAACTGGGTGCCACTAGCCCCAGGTGCGCGCTGTGGTTTCGAGGTGGCGCGATAGGAGCCAGCATGAGCGTTGGAGGAGGCTGAGCATGCACGGACAAGGTCGAGCGCCTGGAGCTCCTGGGTCCTGCACATGGTCCTGGACGGCCAAAAGGACCAAATACGTCGCAGATTAAAGGAGACACACACTCTCTCTCTCAGCAATGTGATCACAAAAGCTTGGCACGGCAGGTATGAGCATCTTCGATGGACTATGCGATATCAATATGCCCCGCCGCCCAGGCAGTGGGCACACAGGTTCACTTATCACGTAATCAGGATGCATCTCAGCCGGAAGCAGGGCGACCATAATAGGCGTACTCGAGCGCGGGTGGCGGTGGGCGCGAATGACCGACCGGATCATAACCTCGGCAATGAAAGTATTAAATCTGCGCATACACGGAAATGGACACTCTCCGTCTAACTTATTCACGCAATCACGACACGGGTCGCAACTCTCGGGCTCAGGCGACCAGGCTCTGGTAGAGTGCATAGTAATGCCGGTGCTCCTCGTCCGACATTCGTTCGATGTCCGCCTCGGTCACTTCCGAGAGAGCCATCGGCTGGCCCTGCACGAAAACCTCAGGGTCCTCGTCCTCTTCGCCGTCCTCAGCGCCGGCGCTTTCGGCGGCGACTGGTCGACTGGCATCCACAGCTGCGCTATTCACAGCTGCGCCGATGCCCCCGCTGGGCACCGACTGCGCCAAAGGGGGCGCCGCCAGAGAGGAGGGGCCCGCCCGGGACGACGCGTTTGCCGCGAGCTTCATGAACTGCACAAACTCCTCTTCGGCGAGGGCATCGGCGGCCGCCTGCTCCATCTCCTTCGCGGGCGGCTGCGTCGCGGCCTGCGCAGCCAGAGCCATGGCGGCCGCCTTTTGAGCATTGGATAGCATCCATGTGGGAAGAGGTTGGGAGCTTCCCCCAGCGGCGATGCCACGCGAGGCGCCCAATGTGGTGGCACCGCCGCCACCGGCAGAGGAGCCGCCAGCGCCGGCGCGCGCGCCGCTGCCGCTCTTGCCTGCCTTGGCAGCCGCGGCAGCCGACTCAGCATCATCGATCCGCGGCCGTTTGTACGTCGGCGGCGGGAGATCAGCCACATCCCGCAGGGCCCGTTGGAGGCCGGAGAGATGGATGCTGAGGGCCTTGCGATGTGCCTCGACGACGACCCGGGCATCCGAATTGTTCTCCTCCGCGAGCTCGACGCCGAAGCACCCGAGGTTCCCGCTCGGGCAGCTCAGCCCGCCGGTCATCGGATTGAGCTGTGTGTTGTAGTCCACCACGAGCTCCGACTGCCGCAGCCCGCACTTCGGACACCGATAGGTGTGCAGCTTGGGCGCCTGCTGGTCCTTGAGCCGTCGATCCATGGCATCCAGCTTGAACGTCACCGAGTCTGCGAGAATCTCGAAGTCGATGCCGTACAGCTTCTGCGCATTATCTTTCTCCGGCGGCGGTGCGACCCCGGGGGGCACCTCCTCGGCTTTTTTGGCCTGGGGAGCCACCTCGATGACGAGACCATCTGCCTTGAGCTTTGCCAGCAGCGAGCGCACGTATCGTATTGTCATACGCAGCCGCTCGGCGATCGTGTCGTCAAGTTGCAGCTCTGGGTGCAAGTTGGACCCACGCAGTTGGCGCGGCGCCGTCAGGATAGCCTTCATGACGTAGTACTCGGGAAGGTTGTAAAAAAGGCGGACGGTCATGAGCGCTAGACGCTCGAATGGCATCCAGTTGTCGTCCATCTGCGGCACGAGACGTTCCGGTTCTTCGCGATGTGAATCGCCCACGTGAATGTCCAAGTCTTGCAAAAGCAAAGCTCCCTGGAAGGTCGGAGGTACCAACCCAAAGGGACAGACCAACCCAAAGTCGTCTCAGTGAGTTCTCAGTGAGGCACGATTCCCGCCTCAGTGAGACGTAAAAACCGTACTGTGAGCCGTGCATAATCGTTTCAGTGAGGCCGGAAAATTCGACATGTATACTTGGAAGAAAGAAAACTGCCTCAGTGAGCCGGAAAACGTCAGTTACAAATCTCTGTCTGGGCGGCTGGGAGAGACCGACCTCACGAGCGAAATAATTGAGGAGCCCGAGCGAGCGAGTACTCTGTACTGTACTTGCTTGTGTTCACCGAGGGATCCGGAGCCGCCCTTTGATACTGTGGGGAAAGGAGAACGGCGGTCCGCGACGAAACTGACTCGTTGCTTGCCTTTCCTTTTTGGGATTAACTAATCGAAAAGCGGACCGACCACCCGGGGATTCACTGCAGCGGTCGCGTCCAGGACGCAAAAAGGATCCCTGGAAGGACCGAGCCATGAGCCTGTCGGGCAAGACGATCGTCGCGGCCGAGTCGGCAGGAGCAAAGGTTGGCTCCTCCATCACCACGAATACCAGCATCCTCGTTGCAGGCCTGGGCGCGGGAGCCGAGGAGGAGGACGACGCCAAGGCCAAGGGCGTCGAGATCAGGACCGAGGACCAGTTCGTGGCGGCGGTCGGCGGCGGCAAGGAGAAGGATGCGCCATTGGCCGAGGAGCCGGAGGAGGCGCCCAAGGCGAAGAAGGCCAAACACGATGAGCCAATACGCGTGAGTGCGCGAGACGGAGAGGTCACGTTGTCGCGCGATGCCCTCGAGCAATGTGCCCAAGACAGAGCCTTGCGAGCTTACGCTGTGGCCACGGACGCGTTGGCGGCGCGAGTGGCTGCTGCGAAGGCGGCCCTGTCCGAGGAGGATGCACGGCTCGAGGAATTGCGAGCACGGCTCGAGGATCTGCGCGCCAAGCTACACAAGGCGGAGGCTAACCATGAAGCAGCAGTGGAGGAGCTTCGTGCGGCTCGGGCGGAGGAAGAGCTTCATGCGGCTCAAGCGGACAAAGAGCATCAAGCGGCTCGGGCTTGGCTATTGCAGCAAACCAAACTCATCGAGGACGCCCTCTACCTTGACGCCCCCACGGCGGTTAAAAACATCCAGCATGTCATCGCCTCCCGGCTCAACGGCAAGTGCGCTTCCGAACTCTGTGTGCTGCTTGGCGCAGATCGTGACTTTGGCAGCGCAGAGGAGGGCGCGGCGTCCATCTCCGAGCCGGTATTTGTACCAGAAGGCTTCGAGGCGCCGCCGCAGTCAGCCAGCAGCTCCACGGCACCGCCCGCACTGCTGCATCAGCCCCCGTTCTTGGATGCCACGGATGCTGCCATGGAGGCTGCTCTGGGCCTGGTGGACGTGGCCACAATTGCAGAGCTCAAGGGCGTGGATCGAGTTCGGCGAGCGCTGGCGCGACGTGTCCTCTGCGCGCGCCTTTGCCGCCGCGACGGGCAGCCCGTACCCACACTTCTGGATGCGATCACCGACCTCGACGTCGAGCAGCTCATCGAGGCCGGCCGGCCTGGAGACGCGGCCATAGCAGGGCGGATGGTGCCTGGACT
>Ga0210245_100620_pt1 | contig 32061 bp, 23 predicted proteins | sample ChrtobMetaP3_4mM_FD_155450 | JGI IMG/M metagenome (GOLD analysis project Ga0210245, IMG submission 155450) | Chrysochromulina tobin associated microbial communities from unialgal haptophyte culture, Seattle, Washington, United States - P3_4mM | ecosystem: Host-associated > Algae > Haptophytes >...
CTCATCCTGCGGCTGTCCGTCGTCCCGCGGCTGAAGGCGGAGCTGGATAAGCTGCCGCCCAAGATGCTTCAGGTCCGCAGCGGGCACTCCCTCGAGCCCGTCGACTTGAGCGCCGGCCGGCTCGAGACGCGCGTCGCCGACGTGATCGCCCGCATCGAGGGAGCCACCTTCACTGCCGGCGCTGACAAGCCCAGGGTCATCGGCCTTTACAAGAAGTATGTGGATCAGATTACGGTCGCCCTGCAGCGATTGTTGCCCAAGATGCTCGCCTCCCACGGTGCGACGGCCGCGCCGCCGGAGCCGCTGCCGCAGGTCGATGCGCCCGCCGCCCCGCCGCTGCGCCTCGCCTCGGGACAGCCGCTGCTGCTGCTCTCTTGGGACGCGGGCGGCGGGCCGCGCTTTGGCGTCGTTGATGCGACCGGGGGGCGCGTCGCCGCCGCCGTCACGGGCGGCGACGACGTAGAGCTGGCCTACGACCGTTGCAGCCAGGCGGTGCTGCCGTGGCGGCCGCCCGCTGCCGGCTGGGAGGCCGCGTTCGTCGGCGATGGCAGCACAGCGCGCAGCTCGAGGGCCGCACAGCGGAAGCGCCACGCGCGGCGCTGCTCACCGCCGGCCCCGCGAGCGGCAAGACGACGCTGCTGTCGCAGGTGGTGACGCTCGCGCTCCAAGACGAGCACACGGAGCTCGTGCCCATCCTGGTCAAGGTGCAGGTCTTGCAGCAGCGGCTGCTCGACGCGCCCGATGCCTTCGCCTCCGCGTGGAACTACATTGACGCCTACCTGCGCCTCGAGCACGAGGCGAGCCGCCCCGCGCTCTACCGCATGCTGCGTCAGGCGATGATGGCGCGTCGGGCGCTGCTCCTCCTCGACGGGCTCGACGAGGCCGGCGCCAAGCGCGCCGACATTGAGCTCCACGTGGTCGAGGTGCTCGCGCCGCAGGGCCACGTGCTGCTCTGCACCTCGCGGCCGGCGGGCGTCGACGAGGCGCGCTTCGCCGCCTTCCGCCGCCTCGAGCTCGCGCCGCTCTCGGACGCGCAGCAGGAGCGCGCGCTCGAGCAGCGTCTCGGCGCGGAGCGCGCGGCCGCGCTGCTGCCGTACGTGCGCGACACCGTGCCGCGCGATGACAAGGGCCAAAAGGTGACGAGCAACCCGCTCATGCTCTCCATGGTCGCCTCCGTGTACGAGCTGCGGCAGGGCATTGGCATGCCCGCCACGGTAGCCGAGCTGTACGCGACCGCGTCGGACGCGATGCTCGCGCGCGGTGGCGTCGCGTCGGCTGAGCTCCTGCGGTTGCTGCAGCGCATCTTCTTTGAGGCGCACGTTGCGCAGCGCCGCCTCATTGAGGACCGGCAGCTCGACGAGGCGGCGCTCGGCCTGGAGGCGCCCGAGGCGCTCGCAAAGATCCGGGCCAAGGCGGCTGTCTGGGAGCCCTTTGGCGGCCGCGCCGAGATGGGTCACTATGTGGAGGTGACGAAAGAGGGCGAGCACAAGGGCAAGCGCGGCGTGATCACGACCGACGTCAAGACTGGGAATCTGTACAAGGTGACCTTTGCCAACGGCACGGAGAGCGAATGGCTCTATCCCTACGAGCTGCGCTCCTCGGGCCTCGACGAGACGGCCGTGCTCCAGCGCGCGATGGCGGCGAGGGCGCCCGCCGTGCGCGCGGCGTGCGAGGCGCGCCTGTCGGTGGCGCTGCGTACCGCGCTGCGCACGGTGCGCGAGCGCGTGCTCGTCGACGCGCTGCCGCTGCTCAGCCTGGTGCAGTCCGAGCCGCTGCGGCTGCAGTCGTCGCACCTCTCCTTCCAGGAGTACTTTGCCGCTCGGGCGCTGTGCGAAGAGGGCACCAAGCTCTCGGGCACGCCGCCGTGGCAGTGGCCCGCGTGGTGGGCGAACGCGGTGGAGCTCGGTGCCCAGATGGGCGACGGCTTTGGCCGAGGGCTGCTGCGTGCGGCCGGGGTGACGGGCGGCACGCTCGACCTCTCGCAGAAGCTCGGCGGCGACCCGCCGACCGTGCGGCGTGTGCTGGCGGCCGTGGTCGCCGGTGCCGGCAAGCTGAGGACGCTCGACCTGAGCCAGAACAAGCTCGGTGCAGAGGATGCTCGAGCGCTTGCCCCTGCCTTGATGAAGACCACGGCACTGACAAGTCTCTCCGTCGCCAACAACGACATCGTCGGGAAGGAGGCGCAGCAGCTTGCAAAGGCAGTGCTCAACTGCTCGTCGCTCGAGGTGCTCTCGGGAGTGCCGATCAAGAAGCTGCGCGCGGGCAAGCTCACAAAGCTCGAGCTGCAGGGCAAGGGTCTCGGGGCGACCGAGGGCATTGTGCTGGCCGAGCTGATGCAGCTCCGCCCGGTCCTGACCAAGCTGAGGCTCTATGACAACAACATCGGCAACGACGGTGCCAAGGCGATCGCGGAAGCGCTGAAGGTCAACACGGTGATGACCGAGTTGAACCTCAGGTGGAACTCCATCGGGGGTGAGGGTGCCATCGCGATCGCGGAGGCGCTGAAGGTCAACGCGGTGATGACCACCCTCTTCCTCGGCGACAACAACATCGGGGTCGAGGGTGCCAAGGCGATCGCGGAGGCGCTGAAGGTCAACGCGGTCTTGACCACCCTGCGCCTTGAAGATAACAAGATCGGTGCGGTGGGTGCCAAGGCCATCGCTGAGGCGCTGAAGGTCAACGCGGTCGTGACCACCCTGGGCCTGTACAAGAACAACATCGGTCCAGAGGGAGCCATCGCGATCGCGGAGGCGTTGAAGGTCAACGCGGTGGTGACCACCCTCTACCTCGCAGCCAACAGCATCGGGGACGAGGGTGCCAAGGCGATCGCGGAGGCGCTGAAGGTCAACGCAGTCCTGACCGAGCTGAGCCTCTGGGGCAACAACATCGGTGATGACGGTGCTAAGGCGATCGCGGAGGCGCTGAAGGTCAACGCGGTCCTGACCAAGCTGGACTTGGACGACAACAAAATCGGACCGGAGGGAGCCATCGCGATCGCGGAGGCGCTTAAGGTCAACGCGGTCCTGACCGAACTGGACATCCGGGCCAATGACATGGGAGATGCAGGGAAAAAAGCGGTGCGAGATGCGGTTAAGGGCCGGAGTGGATTTGTGTTGGAGCTGTAGAAAATGATTGCGAGAGCACTGTGAACATGTGTGGATCGCTGTTTTGGGGTTTGTGAAGTTATTTCCTAATTTGGCAGCTGCCTTAAAAGGCGTTTTCAATAGGGTCTTGACCACCCTCGACCTCGGGATGAATGGCATCGGGGCCGAGGGTGCCAAGGCGATCGCGGAGGCGCTGAAGGTCACGGCGGTGCTGAAAAATTTACGCAAAGCGAGCGCCCTACTCGGAGAACGCAGGAAAACCGTCGAAGCAAATCTAAAATGCTCGCCTTCCATTCGGGAAAACCGTCGCGAGGAAAAAATGCTCGCCTTCCATTCGCGTTCCAATCGCGAGCTTCCAGACATCCGCTCAGGTCTTCCATGCTCTGGAGCTCGTGTCAAAACGAGCTCAACGACGACGCCGGGGACGCCCTCTGAACCGCCGCCCAGCCGGGATTCCCGATCGATCTGTGACGGCTGGCGCCCAAAGCCCCGGCACGACCGCCGCCCACGGGTGCCGGCTCAATGCCTGCGGGTGCGGACCAGCCCGCCCAACCGGTCCAACTGTCCAAGATGGCGCGCAAGCGAGCATTGCAGCGAGCAGGCTGCTCACGCGCATTCCCAAGCAGGTGCGCGCGTGCCCGCACAACTTTCGCGTCGACCTGATATGCGCGAGAGCGTATGCGACGCTCGGCGAGCTGCACCTTGCCTACGAGCAGGACTTGGTCGTGACATGCGATACGTGGTTGTTGGCGCTGCGGTGCTCCCGCGCGCGCCGGCCATGTGGGACGACGGCGTCGACGGCGGCCCGGGGTTGAGACGCGAGATGAGACGCCTTCTTGAGTCTCGCGTCTTCATGCGGATCGGACAGAGTGCTTGCGGCTCAGTGGGTCCCTGGGACCTTGTGGGGACCAGTGAAGATGAGTCAGAGATGAGAGAACAGAGACCGAGAAGGGTTCACGCTGCGCGGCCTGGTCACGGGTCACGTCTATGTGGGTCACCGATAGCGACGCCGACGGAAACCCCAAGTGGAGCGCAGCGTTACTGAAAGCTCAATGTACTCGAATCAACACATGCGATCAGTCTTCAGTGCAAGATGTTAGCAAGACACTCCGCAAAACCCAATTGGCCTCGGACGCGCAGTCCGTCGGCCCCAGTGGAGGTGAATAACCGACCGAGGGCGTCGCAGAGCGCGGTGGCAACGAGCATGGCGGTCCCCACACCCCCCTGAGCTCGAGCGAACGAGCCGCTCGACGCGCGCAAAGAGGTGCGCACGGCGTCGCCACGACTGCGCTTTGCCGATTGTAATTCTGTTTTCCTTGGCGCTTCGGGTCGGGTCCACCCCCCTCCCCCGGAGCGATCGCGCGCGTCGTGTTGAACAGGATTCTTGGTCGCCGGCAACCAGTGACTTGGTCATTCACGCTACTTGTTCACACACCCTGCGCCGCGCAAGTACGAAGTTTAGTAGGGATCCCTATGATTTTCGCGTTACCCTACGTTTCTTGTGTGCTGTCTGGTGCACCACATGCTGTGAGCCTGTGAGCGAAGCAGTTCTCTACTAGTGTGCTCATCTAATCCGCAACTTCATCCCTCATCAACTCGTCCAGTTCCATGTACCGCTCCATCTTCGCGTGCGCCGCGTTGCGCGCACTCGAGGCCTTGCTCGCAAGTGCAAGCAGCTCCATTTGCGGCAGGCGCGGCTTTGCATTCTTGGCCGCCTCGAGGGTCGCCTCGGCCTTCGCCGCCGCCACCTCGAGGGCCTCAACGTCCGCCTCGATCGTCTCGAACTCCTCGCGCTCCTTCTTCGTCACCTGATGAGGGGGGCCATCAGCAGCCATCAGAGGCCATCAAGGGCAATCAAGGGTGCGCCTCGAATTCGTCACCTTCCGTTTCTTCTTTTGGGCACTCTCCTTCGAGAGCTCGTCCGCAAGCTTTGCGAGCGCGCGTTTTGAGGGCGCGGGCGGCCCACTTGGGGCGGGCGGCGGCGGCGGCGGCGGCGGTGGCGGGCTGCGGAATCCGCGGTTCATCACCTCCTCGAGCATCGCCTGGGCGCGGAGCCGCTGCGCCTCGAGCTCCTCCATCTCGGCGTACCTGATGAGGGGGGCCATCAGCAGCCATCAGAGGCAATCGAGGGCAATCGAGGGCGATCAAGGGCGTACCACCCATCGAGCATCGTCTGCAATCAATGGCAATCACTTTTAATCACTGTTAATCAATGTCAATCCATGTCAATCAGGGGCGTACCACCCGTCGAGCTTCGCCTGCAACGCGCCCCGCTGCGCATCGAGCTCCCTCACTCGCCCCACATCGCTGCCGGCCTTCATCATCTCCGCATCCAGCGCCGCGATCGCCGTCTCCGCCTCGCCGATCTGCTCCTCGAGCCTGGCCAACTTCTTGGGTGCCCCATTCTGAAGCTTCTGTGCGTTGCGCTGCTCCTCGCGCAGTCGCTTGGCCTCCTCGGCGCTCATCGGCGGTGGCGCCGGCGCCGCGACCACAACGGCCGACGCATCGCCCACAAAGTTGTTGCGCACGCCGCGGTCGGTCTCCGAAAAGTCCGCATCGCGCAGCTCCCGTTCCTCGACGACGCACCGGCCGCTGCACACGTAGCCGACGTGCGTGGCGCGCACTGCCTCGCAGAAAGGCCGATCGTGCGAGATGACCACGATCGCGCCCTCGTAGGTATCGAGTGCGTCCAGCAGCGCTTGGATCGCGCCCACATCGAGATGATTAGTCGGCTCATCAAGCAGCAGCACATTGTACGGCGTGAGGCAGAAAGTGGCGAGTGCAACGCGTGCCTGATGAGGGGGGCCATCAGCAGCCATCAAAGGCAATCCAAGGCAATCCAAGGCAATCCAAGGCAATCAAGGGTGCGCCTCGTGCGCGACGCGTGCCTTTTCGCCACCGCTCAGCGCGCCGATCGGCCGAATGCCCTTGTCACCGATGAGTCCAAGAGAGCCCATGATGGTACGGCATCGCTCCTCGGTCACGCTCGGGTCGTATTGACGAACCGAGCGCGCCACGTAGCTCAGCGCAATCTCCGCCTGCGGCAGCTCCTGTGCAAGGTCTTGTGCGAAGACGCCGAGGCGGAGTCGATCGTCCTCGAGCCGTGTGCCCGCGGCGAGCGGCAGCGTGCCACTGAGCGCCTTGAGGAGGGTCGACTTGCCTGCGCCGTTGGGCCCGCGTAAGATGATCCTCTGCCCTCGGCGCACCTGATGAGGGGGGGCATCAGCAGCCATCAGAGGCAATCAAAGGCAAGCAAGGGCAAGCAGCAGCAATCAATGGCAATCAACAGCCATCATCAGCGCACCTCCATCTCGCCGCCGCAATTAAGCAGCAATCAATGAGCAATCAATGAGCAATCAATGGCCATCAATGGCCATCAATGGCAATCAATGGCAATCAACAGCCAAGCGCACCTCCATCTCGACGCCGCGCAGGATCGGGGCGGAGCCCAATGCATGCGCCACATCAGCCGCCTGGAGTGCCAACGGCCGGATTCCACAGGCCGGTGGCTGGGCGAGCCTCAGCTTGGGCCCTCTCTGTTTGGCAACCACGAGCGCCTCGGCGGCTTCCAATTGAGGCCAAACCTGTGGGGAACGGGTGCGCGCGCCGTGGTGAGCAGGGGGTAGCGCGCCGTGGTGAGCACTTGCATGCACGGCTTCCAATGGAGGCCAAACCTGATGAGGGGGCCATCAGCAGCCATCAGAGGCCAATAAGAGCAATCAAGGGCAATCAAGGGTGAGTCGGCTTCCAAATGAGGCCAAACCTTGTCGAGCTGCTTCAGAGCATCCGCAGCTTTGGAGCGGTCGACATTCTCCCACTTGTTGACGACCGCGAGCAGCCGCTGCTCCTCCATTTTGAGCTTCTCGACCTTTGCCTCGGCTTCTCGCCGCCGCTCCTCACGTACGATCGTGTACCTGTTGGGGAGGAGGGTCGAGGGGAGGGGCAGCCCGACGGGTGGAGACTGTCAGGCACGTGCTTTGAGTGTCCTCAGAGGCCGCCATCAGAGGCCATCAGAGGCCATCAGAGGCCATCCGAGGTCATCCGAGGTCATCCGAGGTCATCAGAGGTCATCAGAGGTCATCCGAGGCCATCCGAGGCCATCATGGAGAGGTGACCTCGAGAGAGGCGTCGAGGGGTACAGGCAGAGCCGGCCGCCGTCCACGTCCGCGATCGAGTTGCATGCGACCGAAACAAAGGCCTCATCGTGCGAGACCACGAGCACCGTGCCCGAATACGCCGAGATATACTCCGCCAGCCAGCGGCGCGCGGCTGCGTCGAGGTGGTTGGTAGGCTCATCCATGATGAGAAGCTCGGGCTCGCTGAGGAGCAGGCGCGCGAGCCCGATGCGCATCTGCCAGCCGCCCGAGAAGGACGAGCACGGCTTGTCGAACTCGTCGAGCTCGAACCCGAGCCCCGAGAGCACCAGCGACACGCGCCTCTCCACCGTGTACCCACCCGCTGCCTCGAAGTCGGAGCTTGCCTGATCGAGCGCCTTGAGCTCGCTCTCGGAGCCGGTGACACACGACGCCTGTGCCGCCTCGAGCGCGGCCTTGGCTCGCTGGTAGTCCGCCATGCGCGACATGACCTCCTCGCGCACGCTGCGGGCCGAGCCAGAGACGGCGGTCTGCTCGAGCATGCCGAAACGCAGTCTCGGGTTGACGTGGATTTGATTGGAGAGCTCGCCGCCAACGCCGCCAACGGCGGCGGACGATATCGTCTTGAGCAGTGTCGATTTGCCGCAGCCGTTGGGGCCGAGCAGCGACCAGCGCTCATTGGGCATGATGCTCCAGTCGAACGGCTCGATGAGATTGGAGCTGCCAGCCCAGACGGCAAGATCACGAATGGCAATGGCAGCGCCGCCGCCATCAAGCGCCATGCGTGGCGGCGCGTTGAGGCGGCGCATCGGCAGCAACGCCAAGCACACGCTGCTCAAAAGCAACATGGCACTCTCGACTCAATGTTTGTGTTGACGTCTGGAAATCTCGAGGGAGCTCACGTTCGTTCGACAAACGTGACAAAACGAACCGTCCTGGGTGAGGTTAGTCCTCAGGTCGCTCTTCCCGCCCATCATGTGTATCGAGTTACACCGAGATACGGATAGGAGAGCGACGCGCTTGGTTTTCAATTGGTCCCTGTGAAACGTCATTAGGCTGTCGCGAAGTACTACGTTACGATACATTGTAGAGGGGGTAAGGAGCTGTGTTGAGTCGTCAGTACGATACATATATCACCAACACGCGTCACTCGGCTCCGACGCGTCAAGGGGCTTACGCGAGGCCAAGGAACCTCAGACAGAAATACCCGAACACGAGCGTGGGAAGGTACGAGACGAAATTGGTCACTGCACGTCCCAGGAGTGGGATACCGGCGATCGACGCCGGCACGAGCATGGCCGCCAGATTCTCGCCAAGGGAGCCTTCAAACTGGACAACCTGCATCGTCCCACCGCCAGGCAGCGTGGTGGTCGTCGAGCGGTAGGCGCCTCCGCCGGCACCTTCACTCTCCTCGGTGGTGCCGTCGGGATGGATCGTAATCTTGATCCGCTTGCCATTCTGCACCAACGTCCCGGAGATGGTCATGCCAGGCCGCCACTGCCGCATGAGCGATTCTCCAAAATTTGCGTCAAACATGGCACTCGCCCGACCAAAGTCGAAAACATGGTCGATGTCTGTACTGGTGCCTCCACGGTCATAGTGAGCTCTCTTTGCTGGATCGCTCAACACCTCATACGCTTGAGAGATTCGCAAGAACCGAGCTTCCGCCTGCCGGTCACCCGGGTTCTTGTCTGGATGGTTGATCAGAGCGGCACGGCGATATGCCTTGCGGATCTCAGCAAAATTAGCGTCGCGCGTCACGCCGAGAATATCGTAGAAGGACTCGGAGTCAAGAATCGGGGTGAGTTCAGTTCCGGCGGGCATCAAATGCGGGCACCGTACAAAAGCCGATTTCGGCCACGGGCCGCGCCCTTTCGCTTCTCAGGCGGAGCGGATGATAGGCGCGCGGGGGAGGGTGAAGCGTGCAAAAGGTCAGCTCAGAACTTCGGGCATGACATGAATTTGAAGAAATTCCCCCAACGCACCCAGCCGCACCGGGTCGGGTCTGGTCGGGTCGCGCGCCGCCACACAGTCCTCTCAACACCTCTGTCGGCTCTGAGACACTGAGAGTGACAAGTCCAGCGAAACGCCTGTGTGCCTGGTCCCACTGGCCATACAGTGCTTGCCCAACAATCATCACTCTCTGTCCCCGAACTCCCCCGCCATACCTACAGCGCCATCATACTTGTCGCCATATCGATTGAGGTACGCCTGCTGACGATCCTTGTGAAGGAGGCTGCGAGCCGTCTTGTCGACGTAGCGCTCCGGGGTGCCCGTCTGACGCGTCTCGAACTTCTTATTGTACACCGCCTCATCCTGGGCCCACGGCTCGCGCGTCACCGGCTTCAACCCCACCAGCGCCGCCGGGCGCGCGCGTAAGGCTGTATTGTCCCATGCTGGCCTGCCCGCGACGCGACTCTCCGGCTTGGCTCTCATGGACATCAAGCGAGACCAGTCGACGTGGGACGACGAGACGACGTGCTGCTGACCAGGCCGCCGGCCAGGCCACGTGCTGCCGTGCGCGTGCTGAGGCTGCGACTCCGCCGGGAGTGCCCCCGCGTCGCCGTCGGTTAGAGAGCTCGTCGCGGCTGGCTTGGCACGCGCCGCAAAGCTCACCTTGTTGTCACTGCGCGCCTTGGGTGGAGCCTCAGACGGATCGCCGTCCGTGTCGTTCGCAAGCTCGGTGCTGGCCATCGGTTTCGGCCTCGGCCTTGGCTTTGGTTTCGGTGCTCCGTCGATTGCGATGCCACCGCCTCCGCCGGCACTGCCGCGGCCGCCGCCGCCCGTGGCCTTGTCAGCACCGCCTCCGCCTGTGGCCTTGTCAGCGCTGCCGCCTCCGCCGGCGGCCGCGTCAGCACCGTGTGCAGCAGCCTTAGCGCGCTTACTGCTCACACCCAACACTTGCGCGGCTTGGCTCAGTGCTTGACCTCCAGTCTTCACCACTGCCGACAAAGGAGATGTGGCTTTCTTCGGAGGCGACGAGGCTTTTCCTGTTGCTGTTGGCTTTCCGCCAGTAGCAGCAGCATGCTCCTCCTGGTGCTCGAGGGTAGCAGAACCGTGGGCCTTCATGCCGCCCTTGGACTGACCGCCCTTATTGTCCGGCGGCGACGACGACTCAGTGTCAGTTGACGTGTTGCTCTTGTCGCGGAAACGATTGCCAACCTTTTTGCTGCCCGCTTCTTCCGAAATGCTGGCTGCTGAGAATGTGACGCTTGATGTTGAAAAGCACGATAGGCAGCGCTTGAACGCATCCATCCCGCCAAAGACGAAGGGCCACCAAATTGGTGCCAGACCCTCGAAAGAAGAGCCGCCCAAGGGGGTGCGGAGCTTCAAACTTCTCAACTTTTGGGGGTTTGACCCACTTACAAGTGAAGCCGCGCACAAAGTGATGCGGCACACCGTCAAGATATGAACTCGATTTACGCCGTGTCAAAAACGTTGGGCAGCGACGCTGAGGTTGAATCGCTCCCCCTCGTACAAGTATCCCTAGGAACATTTGGATCCGCCGCCGCGCCATACTGCCGCAGCCACTCGCGCCCGCGCAGGTCGGCTTGTCGCACCGGCTCCGGGATACGATGTTTGGTCAACAGCACCGTCAACGCAATCGCGGAGTCGAGAGATATGCCATGGCCGACGGAGACAATGACCGGCTTAAAGCTCGCCTCGTCAACGCTCTTGCTCGTGCGCAGCAGCGCGCCCCACACCGCACCCGAGCGGCCCACCAGCTTGGCCGACGCGAAGCGGTGCGTCATGTTCGAATAGAGGCTCTTGACTGCCTTGACGGTCAGCCCGTCGACGTGGTGGAGGGTCTTGCCACAGCCCACCGTGGGGACGCCCGAAAGCACACCGAGATGGCACGCGAGACCAAAGCGCGACGGGTGGAGCACGCCATTGCCGTCCACCATGATCACCTCGGGCAAGAGCTGCGGCGACTCGGCGCGAAGCTCATCCAGGAGTGCAATCAAGAAACCAACCTCGCGAAAGGCGAGGTAGCCAGGAATATAGGGCGCATTCAGAACGACACGTCGGCAGCGATGCCACACAACAGTGAGTGTGGAGGCGTCGAGCACGACCAAGCAGGCGCACGCGTCGGTGTCCGAGTCCTTTATGAAGGATACGTCCACGCCACCGACCAGCCGGATGTTGCCAAAGTCTCGCATGTCCCTCTCGACGAGCCACCAGCTCAGCCAGCGCTGCCGGAGCCACCAGCGAGTGCGCTGACGGGAGAGAACGGCGCTGGCGATTAGCAAAACAACGCTGGCCACGGCGGCGGTGGGCCGCCTCATCGTCACGCAGTCATGGCTTTCACGGACGGGAGCGTCAACACCACGTCCGTGTCGCAAGTTTGGAGCTGACCTTTATATACGATCCTTGCAATCCCCGCCGGTGTGTTAGTCTACCGCGCGACGCGACCGCAGCGCCAGTCTGCGTTTCTTAAGATCGTTATGAGCTAACCTTTCCGCTCAAATATACGCGTGCATGTAGATCATGCACTCGTCTAAGCACTCGTAAAGAACGTTCAACTCGTGGTCCTGCTCCTCAAGGCTCTGTGGCGGGAGTCGGGGTTAATAAAGATAAGATCACATTGCGATTTGAATTTCGCCGTCCGAACTCGGCCAATGTCAAACATCGAAAACGAAACAACATTTCCGTGCAAAAAACGGCGCTTGTGGAGTCTAAGTGATCTGGACTGTCCGCGCCGCTCCTCTTCCGATCGCGCACGTGTGGTTCCATGGAAGTCTTTGCATCCGACAAGGCCCAGAAGCCGCCGTGGCAAGGCCCGCTCGACAAGGCGCCAAAGGTGTACAATAAGATGTATGCGGTGAATATGGACGCATTGCGAGTGTTGGATAAGGATGGAGATGGCGAGGTCGAGTCCCACGAGGTGTGTTGCGCGCGTGCTTGTCAAGCGCAGATAGCCTTCGTGCCTATCACAGCATGCCCTCAAACATTGTCGTCGCGCCATTCGCTTGTGCAGATCGAGGAGCAGACCATGTCACGTGTCCAGGAGGGGACCCACTACCGCACGGTCATCTCAAAGTTTGGCGGCCCCATCAAAGTGGGCTCTGCCTTGTCCATCCCGAAGCAGGTGACTGGAGAGCTACGGCCCGAGAACTTTACGCGCGCTCTTGAGCCGTGCGACGGCAAGGGGATCCCCGCGTCGAACGTGCAACGTGCCAAGGTTGGTGGCTGGGTCGTTGGCTACTCCGGCCACCGGCCGAAGGCGCGCGAAGTGGTGAACACGATGGCCTACGGCGGTGTGCCGCTCTTCCACCGAATGGATGAGTCGCGGTTGGCTCCTGGCCAGGGCCAGCAGCTCAAGAACCGCAACACGACCACCTGGATGGAGATCGCGCCCGAGATGAAGTATGTGGCGCCGATGAAGGAGGTCGGCGGCCGGGCAGTGCCCGGCTACATGGGCCATGTGCCTCACGGCGAGCCCACGCCACCGGCGCAGCAGGAGATCATGGGCCCATGGGGCCGGCAGCCCGTCAAGATGGGCTGGTCGGCTGAAATGGCTAAGCAGAGGCGGCCAGCGAGCAGCCCGCCTGTGAGAGAGACGACGGATGGCACTCCAGCACACACCCGGCCGCACGCCACGGACTACAAAGCGCTCGACCGCTCGTCGATGCCGGAGCACATGCCATTGGTTGGCTACACCGGTCATCTGCGGCGAATCAAGGAGAGCACAGGTTGCTACGGCACCTCGCACTGGCGCCCCGAGGCTCCGGTCAGTCGCGCGATGGCGACGGCGATGGCTTACGAGAGTGCCAAGCAAAAGGCGATCGATAATTTCAAGCCGACCTTCAGCGGCAACGTCGGATACTCCGATCCGTATGCGGGTCTGCTCAATTGCTAGCACGTGCTCTCAGGCGGCGCAGCCTGTGCCAATGATCGGATGATCCCAGAGCAGACACAATCTCAGCAGCTCAGCATGTGCCAAATGGCCAATGGCCTGTACTGTACAACCAGGTGTGTGGGTGCAACCGCGAGGCCCTGTGGCTCACTGCCCTTCTGCGCCCCAGAGACGAGAGAGGCGTGCGCATGACGTGCTCTACAATTGTATGGGGCATGCTATGGGTATGGGTGAGCATGCCAATGTCGAATGTCCAATGTGGGCCAATACTGACCGTTGCGAGTTTGCGACCCCTCCGTGTTTTCTGTTTACATGTATCTTCACACGTAGAGTTCACTTCTTAAACTGTTGGCCATTCCGTTAAACAGTTTCATAATGTAATCTGAATTCACAGGTGTTTTTGGTACAATCTGAGTTCACAGGGTGTTTTTGAACCAGGGCGGGTGTACGAAATCCCTCCCCGCACCCGGGAATGGTGTCCATCATCCGAGGCTTGTTCCGCGCGCGCCAGCCCGGTGAAAATGAGGATGCAGATCCAGAGTACCTTGCCTCACCAGACCGCATGAAGATGCTCTCTGAGCAGAAAATGCGCCTAAAATGTCGTGAACGACTCCAGGCGAGCGTCACGCTGCCCTTCAATGAGGCCAACGAGGAGCACATGCTTCTTCTTTCGACCATCTGGTCGCAGGCGTTCCCATGGCGCAGCTTCGAACTACCGAGCGAGCGCTGGAAGGAGGCGGGCTTCCAAGGCCGCGATCCGCGCACCGACTTGCGCGGCACTGGTGTCATCAGTCTGCGGCACCTTCAGAGCTTCTTGTCGACGAGGAAGGACGAGCTGGCCGGCGTGCTACCAGCCGAGTCCAGCAGCGACCCGCTGCGGGCGTTCCCGCTCTCGATCGCGTCGATCAATGTGTCCGCCATGCTCCTCTCGCATCTGCAGCTCGCTCCGCACCTCACAATCGCCTTTCTGCCCAACGGCGGACGAAAGACGGAGGCCTCGGCGGCAACGCTCGCAGGCTTCCTTTCGATGGGCCAGCCCCCAACGGAGGGCAGCACCGAGGCCGTCCAAGAGGGCGGCGCGGCGGCCATTGACGTCGAGCTCGGCGACGAGGCGCAGCTCGCGGCCCGCATAGCGCGGCTCGAGTACGTCCTGGCGGCCATGCACGAGAGATTGCTGATGCACCTCGCCGCCACCTGGGGCACCATGCTGCGTGAAGACCCGCAGCTCACGATCATGTCCTTCCCAGTGGCGCTCAAGAGCACCTTCGGCGAGCTGATCCGAAGCCTCGAGCGCACCGCCGCTGACGCCCTCGGTGCGGTGCGACCCTGGCAGCTTCATGTGCTGCTCGATACGCTCGAGGACGCCGCCACGAGAGCCAAGGGCTCTGACAGCGACGGCTGGGAGGCGTTCCTGCTCGCACCGTCGCTGCACACATTCGGGGCACTCCTGCTCAACTTCTGCGCGTGCGGGTGCGGCGCGTCGAGGGCCGCCGCTGTTGCGCCAGCCACGCATATCGTTCAAATAAAGAAGCGCGAGTGACCCGGTCGAGCACGCTAGACCGGCTTGATATCGATGGAAAAAACTTCGCTTCTGGCTTTGCATTGTTGGCCGGGGATTTCGGAATCCCCTGATATTGATAACAGGTCACACGGCCACGGACAAGGGATCCAGGCTAACGCTAAAGTCGAGTACGTGCCGCGACGACGGCTTTTACTTACATATGATTCGTCGTCGTTACGCCGTTCGCCGGTTCGGGCTTGTTGGGGGCCGGGCTCGGCTTCACTGTACACACCTCACACACGGCACCCCTCGGCGTGGGCGCGCGCCTGCAGCTACACCGTGCGCTTCGCGCGCCTGGCACCGATCTGCTTCGCCCTCTGTTCTGGCGGGCTTGTCAGCGGCGTCCTCGACAGCACGAGCCTGCTGCTGTCGTTCACGACGCTGCTGTTGTCGAGCTTCATCTGGAGCCCGGCGCCGAGCATGGTGCCGTTCATCGGGAGCACGCCGCTGATGCGACCTGCCGCCTTGGAAACCGACTGCCGAGTGGCGTCCTTCGACTTAAGCCAGCAGTGCCCCGCCTCCTTGGCGAGCGTCCAAGCGCGACAAGGAGGGCTCGCAGGCGGCGCCACGTACGATGCGCACGCGTCACGGCATGCGAGGACGGTATGTGTATGACTGAGCTGGTGCACGTCCCCTCCGACCAGCTCGGTATCGTCGAAGATGTGCGCCGTGTCCTCGTCCAATTCAGGCGCCGCCAAGCTTGCACCGTCGTACACGACCTCGAGAGCGTCGGCGTCGTCGTCCTCGCGTGAGCCCCGTAGCCAGCCGTCGGCACCCGGCGCCCCGTCCTCAAGCGCGAGATCATCGAGATCATCGAGCTCGGGCTCAGAGTGCATCTCGAGGTCGTCCTCAGAAAATTCACGCTCACCCTCATCCACTCCAGCGTCCGCGTCCCAAGTCCGGTGCTCCTCGCTGGGGCCGCCGCTGTCGCCGCCGCCGCCGCTGCTGCTGCTCCTGCTGCTGTTGCCGCCGCTGTTGCTACGGCTGCTGCTGCTGCTACTGCTGCTGCTGCTGCTGCTGCTGCTGCTGCTGCTGCTGCCGTTACCGGTGCTGCTGCCGCTGCTGCTGCTGCGGCGGCGGCGGCTGCTACCGCTGCTGCTGCTACCGCTGCTGTTGCTGTTGCCGCTGCTGCTGCTGTTACCGGTGCTGCGGCGGCGGTGGCTGCTGCTGCTGCTGTCGATCACGCTCGCGCTTCTCTGATTCGCCGTGCCGGCGCGGCGCTCGGCGCGGCGCTCGATCCTTGCCGCCTCAGCCGCCGAGCGCTGCTGCTCACGCTCCTGCTCATCGCTCGCTCGTTTTTCGCGCGCTCGCTCGAGGCGACGCGCGCGCTCGGCGATCTGGGCGCGCGTGAGCCGAGCGCCGACCGAGTCTGCCGTGTAGCGCAGCGCCGACGTGTTCACGAGCCGCAGGAGGCACAAGTGGCGCTCCTTGTGTAGCGTCCACGCGATGCAGCGGCCATGTGCGAGGCAATGCTCCTCGCACTCGACGGGGATGCTCACGTCGACGAGGAGGCGCACGTCGCCCAAAAAGGTGGTCGAGTCATTGTACCGCTCGACGTCCTCATCCGTGAGCACCACCGGCGAACGCTCCGACGACTGTTCCGTGAACCCCGTGTAGTCGCTTCCGTCCTCGAGGCCGCCCTCGAGACCGCCCTCGCTGTCATCGCCCTCCTCCTGTGCGTCGTCCTCGTACTCGGGCACGTCCTCGCCCTCGTTGCTGCTCCGCCATCGTTGCCCGTGAGCACGGCGACCGTCGTGGCTGTGGTTGAGCGCGGACAGGCGCGCGATCTTGAGCGTCTCGTTGATGCTCCCTGAGATCGTATTGGGGTTACTCTTGGCCGAGTACCCCTGACCCTTGAGCCAGCAAGCCTTGTCCGTCTTGACGTATGTAAACGCGAGGCAGCGCGGATGCTCCTCGCACGCGATGCGGCACTTCACGGCGTCCTCAACGCCGTAGAGGCTGTCGATGTCTGCGCCCGCAAAGTCCATTTGTTCCTCGAGGTGCTCGCCGCCGTTGTGCATGCCGTGCATCATCCACATGAGCGCGCCAAGCCACACGAAGGAGAGGGCTCCGAAGATGAGAAAAAGCTGCGGGCGACGCAGGCGGCCCGGCGCCACCAGCGGCTTGGACGCCGCCGTCTCAAGGTCGGCCATCGTCACGGCGCAGACGTCTGCGGAATCAAGCCCAGGACGGTATTTGAGCGAAATCCGGTTCTTGAGCGAAATTGTACTGTGCCGCTACTGTGCCCGTCCCGAGACGTACGACTCATCGTTTGGAAGCACATGCTCGTCATGGCGCCAACGCGTTGACTTGACTTGACTTGACTTGACTTGACTTCGCGCGCGCTCGAGACCACGCCAAAATCGCTTTGGACAAACTCAACCTCTTCAGAGCCTACAGCCAATGTCGCTGCCTTTGTCGCTGCGCGGCAGCGGCCTCAGCGCTGGTGGCCCGCCGAGCCACGCCCTCGTCAACGCTATACACAACCCAGCGTGCAACATCGCTGACGTGCCCGGCGACGTGCTGAGCCTCGAGTACGATGGCCGGATCATCGAGGTTCGTGCGTTTGTGCCGAGCCGTTCCGGGGTGACAGCTCACGAGGTGCTCAACGCGATCGCCTCGCCATCACTGTGCTTCACCGAGGAGCTGCGCGACGAGCTGCGCTCCTTTGCACGCGTCAGCATCAAATCGCTCGACGGAGAGGCTCCGCCGCCCTCGCCGCCGTGGGTTGCCGTCGAATACTCGCCGCCGCCTCCGCCGCGACCCTCGCCGCCGCCCTCACCGTCGCCACCGCCGCCACCCCGACCACCACCTGGACCGCAGCTGCCACCGCAGCCGCAGCCGCCACCGCCACCACCCAACCCGCCACCCTCGCCGGAGCCGTCGCCGCCTCCGCCGCCGCCGCCGAGCCCTAGTCCGCCCGAGCCGTCGCCTCCGCCTCCGAATCCACAGAAGCCGGCGCCGGCGCCAAAGCCCTCACCTGCTCCGCTGCCGCCGAAGCCGCCGCCGCCTCCGCCGCCGCCGCCGAGCCCTAGTCCGCCCGAGCCGTCGCCTCCGCCTCCGAATCCACAGAAGCCGGCGCCGGCGCCAAAGCCCTCACCTGCTCCGCTGCCGCCGAAGCCGCTGCCGCCGCCTCCGCCGTGCCCGGCACCTCCGGTGGCGCCGTTGCCGCAGCGTCCGCCGCCGCCTCCGCTCCCGCCGCCGCCTCCGCTCCCGCCACCGTCGCCATCGCCGCAGTCGCCACCGCCCGCGCCGCCAGCCAACCCGTCGCTGCTCGTCCGCGCGGCAGGGTTCAGTACGTCGCTGCTCGAGACTTTCTGGTGGCTGCTGGTCCTCGTGGCGCTTGCCGCCGTCTGGTACAGCGTCCCTTGGGCGCGGATGGCTCAGGACGCCGTGGAGGCCGCCGAGAAACGCCGTAAAAAGGCAGCCGAGGAGAAGCTCCTCCCTCCCGCCCGATACACGCGCTCCGACGACCCCGAAGCGATCGACGACGCCTACGGAGGCTATGCGAAGCCCTATGCGACCATGAGAGATCCAACGGCCGCAGCTCCAGGTAGCCAAGTTGAGTCTCCGCGCCGCGCGGCGCCGGCGGCGTCCAAATCGACCGCTCCGAGCTACCTCGCTTCGTTGCGAGCGACCGCGACGAGCGCGCGCGGCGAGTCTTCGTTCCCGGTGCCCTCATCGTACCTCGACTCCGATCGGTTCGACGACGAGGATGACTGGAAGCCCCCTGAGACCGACGAGAGCACCAAGCTCAACGATTGGCTCGCTGCTGCGCTCGCGGACGCTACTGCACCACCCGCGCCGGTGCAGGATGTGCCGGCCGCGCCGTCCCCACCGCGCAAGGGATCCCCGCCGCCGCCCGCCGCCCCGCCGCCAGAGGAGGACTTGGTGATCGATGTCGATGGCCCGCCTCACCAAGTCCTCAATCGATCACCTCCTAGCACTTCGGCGGCCGCCGCCGCTGCTGCTCAAGGGTCCCTCGCCGCTGCCACGCACCCGCCTGAGCCGACGCGCAAAGGATCGCCGCCGCCGCCTGAGCCGACGCGCAAAGGATCGCCACCGCCGCCTGAGCCGACGCGCAAAGGATCGCCACCGCCGCCTGAGCCGACGCGCAAAGGATCGCCGCCGCCGCCTGAGCCGCGGGGGGCCGCGCCAGCAGGGCCGCGGCCGCCCAAGGTGGTTACTGAGAGGTTACCGACCGACTGGGACGAGCAGCAGCAGCAGCAGCAGCAGCAGAAGCAGCAGCAGGCGCGTACTGCAGTCACGCCCGCGCCGTACATTCGCGGGCAGCCCAAGGCCGCGGCGGGCTCCTCTAAGAACGCCTCCTACGCCTACCAAGGCTTGCCTCCGACCGCCCAGGGCCAGCGCGGTGTATCGCCTCAAGGCTCGGAGTCCGATTCCGGCTCGCCGCCCAAGCCGGGCAGCTCGGGCAAGGCGAGGGCGTGGTCGCCCCCGAAGAACCTGACGGACTGGTCCCCTCCCCGGCCGCCGCCGCAGCCCGCGTCGCCGCCGCTCGATTTGACGAAACTGGACCAATCGGAGCTCTCACGCCTCGCGGAGATGGAGAGCACCAACGGCGTACCTCTCACCCCGGGAGGCTCGACGCCGTTCCGGTCGGGCTTCGTCAAGAACATCTCGAACAAGTGGACGGAGTTCCACTCAGTCCCTCGACCTTTCTTCCGGATTACGACGAGCGGCCGGCGCGTCGAGGACAAAGGACATGAGTCCGCGAGGGCGATGGCACCCAACTCGTTCACACGACGGCGCAATCTGCTCGAGGAGATCGTGGGTTCACCGCCAGAGAGGAAGAGGCGCAACTCGAGCCCCGACCGAATGCCGTTCAGCAGGGACGGCCGGTCGTCGTATGAAGACGAGCTGCAGCACATTTGAATCGGTGGCGCGAAGACGGCGCGCGGTGGCCGCTGGTGAAAGCCGCGAATGCCCCGCTCCCCTTTCGCTCAGAGAGGGCCGTCGAGGCGAGGGTATACTCATCTGTCTACGGAGTACTGTCAGAACGCCCACTCCCCCCGAATGTTGCGGGAGGGAGCGCGGAGCGTGCATGGGCCATGCCTTGTAGCCCCGGGGTTGATTATTTTGTCGCGACATGTTCCGGGGCTCGAAGCGGGCGGGTTCGGATACTTGTCGGGAATGCGCGTTCTTGGCCGTTACGCGGGTAGACAACCGAACACACTCGCGCCGCAACCGAACACGCTCGACTGTACGAGTAAACCTAAACGAAGCCGTGACCTGTTTAACCGACCTGGAAGAGGAACACTCGCGCTCCCTCGCGCGTTCGCATGTTGCATGTCGCTGCACCGCCTCCGCACGATCTGCAAAACCCTGCCCTGCAATGACGAATAGAGAAGAGTACTTCATGCAGCACCATGCCAGCTCCACGCACTGGGAAGAAGTCCCGTGCGCGCTCACATTATGTGAATATGTTGGCTCCATCTCATGTCGTCTCATTCATATGTGGACATGCCCTCGTACCACGTACGTGCATCCCCGATATACTCTGGAGACGACGCGCACCCTTTCTTGAGCGGGTCGGTGGAGGCTGGCGTCTCGGAGATCGTCTCGGAGATTACGCGCGCCCTTTCTTGAGCGGGTCGGTGGAGGCTGGCGTCTTCGGGCCAACAGGATCGGGAGAAAGGGCCTGCCACGGTTGAACGGCGAACGCGAGAGGTGCACGGGATGCGTGTGGGGTTGTGGGAAGATGAGGGGCACGGGATGCGTTCTAGGGTCGATCAAGGACACTCACCATCCCGTCGAGGTTGGCCGGCGGCTCGTCCTTGCTGTTGCTGCTGCCCCCCCATCGCGACGCGCCCGACTTGCGGCTCCGTTTCTTCTCAAGCCGCTCGCGGTCGATGTAGCACTGCTCGCGGAAGGAAGTGGGCGTGGCCGGGCCGGGCACGTCATCATCGTTGAGCAGCGCAGCATCGATGGCCGAAGGGAAGGAGGCCGAGCCTGTCAGGCGCGTGGGAGACTCCACGTTCTCCAGCGAACGGTATTTATGGAGCAGCCTCTGCCCGGCCTCGCCTGACCGGTCGGCGGTGGTCAGCTTGTACGGCGGGCACGGCGAGGTGTCGCGCAGGAAGGGGTGCTGCAGCGCCTTCTCAGCCGTCGCGCGCTCGACGGGATCCAGCGCGAGCAGCTGCCTGATAAAGGAGGCAAAGTTGGGGTCGTCGGCGCCGTGGCGTTCGCAGAGCGCCTCCAGAGACGTCGAAGTGGGTTTCATGCGGCACAGCCGGCCGTCGTGCTTGCCAACGAGGGTCTGCGGGTGCGAAGAGCTGCCCATGTGCTCGAAATAATACTCTGACAGCTGCCCCTCTTCCACAAGCCTCTTCGGGAACGGCCCCAGCAGCGCAATGTGCGACGCGAGCAGCGACTGTACCGAGCGGTTGTCGAAGAGCAGCCGGTTTGTGAGCAGCTCCATCAGGATGCACCCGAACGACCACAGGTCGACCTTTGTCGAGTATGCGTGGCCTAGAACGACCTCAGGCGCGCGGTAGGCGCGGCTCTGGACGTACGAGCAGCGCTGGTCGTGATGCAGGTAGGCGTTGCCGTAGTCAATTACCTTGACCTGGCACGCCGTCAGGCTCTGGATGAGAATGTTCTCCGGCTTGAGGTCGCAATGGATCACGTGCTGTGCATGCAGCACGGCGAGCGTCTGCAGGCACTGGCGCGCCACCTCGCGCAGCCGCTGGCATGTAAAATATTTGGGCAGGGCACACTCCTCGATGTACTTGTAAATATGGTACAGGTTGTCCCGTAGCAGCTCGTATACTATGAAGAGTGTCTCGCGGTAGTAGAAGACGTTGAGCAGCGCGGGCAGCAGCGCCCTTTGCTCCGAATCGATCCGTCGTGAGAGCAGCTTGAGCAGCTTCACCTGTGATGAGGGAGGCAACCAGGCGCACTCATAGACGATATCAGAGGCAATCCGTCAGAGGCAATCCGTCAGAGGCAATCCGTCATGAGAGCAGCGTCTGAGCAGCTCTCACCTCCCACAAGTTCTGGTCGAGGATGTCCTTGGTGTTCTTGGAGACCTTGACGCAGACGAAGCGGTGGCGCGACGAGGGCCCCGCCCGCAGGTCCTCGCACTGCACCGTGTGGCAGAACGTGCCCGAGCCCAGGTACTGGATCACCACGTACCGGCCGGCGATGATCTGCTTCTCCTCGACGCGGAAGTGTGGCTCCGACTCGAGCCCCGACGTGAGGGCGTCGTAGTGCACGGTGAGCGCGAATTCCTCCGTGGCGGCGCCCTCACGCTTCTTGTCGTCGCGCTCGCCAAAGAAGACTGGGTCTGGCTTCGTGAGCAGCACGCTCGGCACCGACGCGGGGTCGATTGGCTCGGTGTCAAAGAGACGCCCCGGCCGGGTGGACGTGCCTGGCACCGGCAGCGCCTCGCCGACGGGCGGCAGGGCGGCGGCGGCGGCGGCGGCGGCAGACTTCTTGCTGGAGCTACCCGAAGACGCCGAGGTGCCCGCCGCGCTCGTCGAGCTTGGTGGGCTCCACTTGCTCGGGTCCGAGGCGATCTCCTTCTTTAGGGCGCTGCATGCCACATCGAGCTTCTGCGCAGCGAGCCAGCGCTGCACGGCCTCGAGCGCCGCGGATGGCTGCAACAAAGTCAGCTCCTCAAGTAGCTGTTCGACGTCATCGGAATCGGGCATGCCCAAGCCGCGTCGTGTGAGACGCACGACCGCATTCCTTCCGAGCGTCCTGCGTTCGCGGCGGTCGTCAAGACTCGTCAGACGCCAATCGACGCTCATCACGATCACGTTAAATTGCTATCGGCATACGCACGGGTCCCGTGGAGTCACACCGTGGAGGGCGCAGACAAACACACCATGACCACACACAGGCTTGCGGGTGCGGGAGTTCCAAGGACGCTCATCAAACCAATTGGCCATCACAACGGAAACTCTGTGGTCTGTCACGCACGCGCACCTCCACGCGGCACAGTGGGCACCGGCCGGTCAACTTCTGACGGCACCTGCGAGGATGCAGCGGCTCGATGTTCGAAGATGATGTCAGCGTGTGCGAGCGCTGACGGTGACGCTTCCCACGGGTGTGCTGCACGGGTGTGCTGGTCCGCGCAAATCATAGCACGCACTCGGGCGCGGTTACGTCACGGCCTCCGATTGCACGGCCGCGCCATTGGGCCGCGCTCCCCCCAAGTTGGCGCTCCCACCCCCACGTCCGCCTCACAGATCGTGGGCACCAGGGGCATTTATAGCGGCACAAAACCGACATTATACGGTTAACGCACCGGCACCCTGTCCCAGCGTGTGCGCGTGTCCTCGGGGTGTCCAGCGCCGCCACTTTGCCAGACGGTCCGCTCTGCCAGTTCTCTCGTACCCGACATTTCACCTCCTGTCTCCTGATCAGCGCACCTTGGGCGGTGGGGGGGCAAAGCCGCGCTTGGCCGCGGTGGGCGATTTCGCCTTCTTGTCCGCCATCCGCCGTTGCTTGCGGTTGGGCGCCGCACCACCGGCCATCTGCTCAGCCATCATGCCCTTCTTGATGTCCTCGGGGCTGTCGCCGCGCGCGAAGCGCACTGCCGCGGTGCGCATGACGTTGAACTCCATCACGAAGCGGCCGACATCGTCGAGCGTCGCGCCCGAAGCCTCGGCGATCCGCTGCAGCCGCGGCGCCGTCGCACGCGAGTTGCCCTGCTTTAAGGACATGGCCTCGTCGATAAGAAGCTTGGGGTTCGCGCGCTCAATGCCGTCCATGCAGCCGACATACTCGCCGTAGCGCGTGAGCTTCTTTTGGCCCTCCTTCACCTGCTCCTCGCTCACCTGCTGGCCGCCGCCAAACGGGCCCTTGGCCAACATCGACTGAAGCCCTGCCGCCTTTTGCATCACCTGCACCTGCTTGAGGAAATCGTCAAAGCTCATCTCGCCTTCCTTGAGACGCTTCTCCATCTGCCTAGACTCCTCCTCGGTGAGTCCGCTGTCCGGCGGCTTCAAGCCCATCTTCTTCTTCAGGTCGTCACCCATTTTGCCAATATCGAATTGCAGCCGCGGCGCCACACAGCGCCGGGCGTCGGCGGCGACGACGAGGGCGCTGCTGCTGCTGGCGCTTCTGGCCGTGGCGAGCGGTGTCTGCAGTGAGCTGTGAAGCGTGTACGCGCACGTGCTCGCAGCTAGGGCGATCAGCAGCATCCTCTCGCGTTGGGAGCCTGGACTGCTTCGTCCGACAGAGAGATGGCGAGAACGCGAGATCGAGGCGACTTTTCCGATGTCTATTCGTGCAGTCTATTCCATGTTTCCATCACTACCCTTACAAGTACCCTTGAACTGAAACGGAACGAAAGGCCCTGCAGGGACCGTCACGCCCGTGGACGACTTCAACGAGGTCGAAGGTGACTGTGGTGTATGCCGACTCGCCGGCTTTTACAGCGTCTACATCACCCGATTTGGACGCTCTCGCGGAGCGGGCAGATTGTTTCAAGATTTTGTTTATGTTTGCGGGTTCAGAGCAACTTACAAAAGAAACATCCCGCGTTGCGCTCTCTATATCCTACGGAGATATCTATATCTTCCTATATCTAAAATCACCCGTTCGGAAAGACCACCGATAACGTCTCAGGACGGGCAATCAACGTCGGCAAACCTCCGTGCGCGGATCCAAGAGTGCGCTTTCGATGGACGCCGAGGACGTGCTGGAAGCAGGTGCAGAACCTGAAGGTCTAGGATCGGCGGAGGGCAGCACCGACGGCGCGCAGTTGGTCAGATACGTGAACCCTGCTCAGTGCGTACCCTCCTTCGAACGAAAGATTGCCATTGCGACGAGGGGTTCTGATTCTGTAATAACACCTGACACCGTTCTCGGCGCAACGTGACCGTGCGCTTCACAGGTATGCAGCTATCTGCCAGAGGCGGCTAGCTTGTGCTGCGGAACGTGCAGCCGTCAAAGATGTGGCGCCACGTCAAATAACCCGGGTGCGCCTTCGCGGATCGCCATGTAACTCTGCCGGGCCCCTACTACTTCCATACGTGCATGTCAAACACGTCGTCTCCAATCCCACAGGCCACCTGTGCACCTGATGACTCGTGACACTGAGATGCCGTGCAATTTCCTGGCCGTCTTCGCAGTATAAGCATGAATCGCGGCACGTGCTCGCGATGAAGAGGGTGCGCGGCCCGAACGGCCGATTCGGGAAGGAAATCCATGCTGAGTTCCCGGGCGTTGCTGAATGAATGGCATCATGCTGATGCTGTGGGACTCTGTACGCTCCTGGCGCGGATCCATCGCCCACTTCGTAAGCACGCACAGGCCAACATGATGCGCGTCGCGTCAACGCTCACCGTACAACCAACCGCATGAGGACAACCATACAGCTGCGTTCAACACTACCGTTGCATACGTTGCCAACCATAACTACTACATCCAATACCGTGGCGTACTAGGCCAACCATTTCTACTACGTTCAATGAATTACCGGCGTACTAGGCCAACCATTACTACTACGTTCAACTACGTGGCTACTAGGCCAACCATTCTACTACGTTCGACTTTACCGTGGCGTACTAGGCCAACCATAAAATCACCATACATCACTACCATTGACGACCGTTCCTTACGACACGTATGAGCTTGTGATCTTCACATCAAATGTATGATCATTAAGAGCATCCAAACGTAAACTGATTACATGACTGACAAACACTGTTTTTATTCACTCACTTAGAGCGTAACCGTAAGACGGGACGCTCGGAACAGCCGAGAGCCGAGCCGTGTACCGCGCCCGCCCGCGCATCGTCCGTCCGCTCCCCCCTACGCCGCGCTGCGGTGCTCACGTCGGCTTTGTGGTTAATGGCAATCCTTCCCTCTATGTCTTTCGACTTTTCCCTTTTTTACATTTTAGCCGAGCATGAGCGCGATGCCGTTTGCCGTGCGCAAGGTCGACATGAAGGTCGAAGGTGCCACGCGACGCGGCTGGCGCGTGGCGGCACGCTCATCGCCCGAATCGGGCGGGGCAATCAAATGGCAATGCGACTTGCAATTCGGTGAGCCGAATTGTGTCAGATGTGAGTTGAGTTCGGTACGGGGAAACCACATCAATTTGGCGCTACAACTTGCAGGCATTCGCGGCGAGCGAGCGCGCGCGCGCGGCACCTATTGCACCAGCCCCTTCAGCCATCGGCGGCTGCCCCTAAAGCCTGCCGAATCAGGGACCTCTCTGCTTGGTGCGATGCCCTGAAGTGATCCATGCACCCAGCGCCCCATGCCCCGCCCCCCACCATGTGCCCCGCCTCGCACCATGCCCGCCCGCGCCCGAGGAAGCTGTGGGGAATCTCGCTCATTTCGTTCCCCACAGCCGCCCCCGCCCGAGGAAGCCTGATGAGGCAGCCCATGAACAGTTGGAGCTCGAGCCGCCCTGCGCGCGCATGCGTGTGGGTACATGCGCGCGGCCGCACAACGGCCGCAGCCTGCAACCCGTCTCTCTCAACGAGGTGCCCAGCTTACAAACCGTCGATCCATCCGCCCCTCCCTCGCCCCCCCGCCCCATTCTCTCGAGCCGTCGATCCATCCGTCCCTCCCACAACGACACCGCATCGGGATAGCACAAGGCCAGCGAGCATGGCCAGTCGCGCCGTAGTGAGCACGGTCTGTCGCGCCATAGTGAGCACGGCCTGTCGCGCCGTGCGTTTTCCACAGCCCCGCCGCGCCGTCAGCGCGCCCATCACAGCGAGTCCACGTCACTTCCTCACAGTGCGCCCATCACAGCGCGCCCATCACAATGTGCCCATCACAGCGCGCCCATCACAGCGCACCCATCACAGCGCGCCCATCACAGCGCGCCCATCACAGCGCGCCCATCACAGCGAGTCCACGTCACTTCCTCACGCGTCCGCCTCCACCAGCTGCCAGCCATCCTCATCGACCATTTCGTCCTCACCCTCCTCCTCGCCATTCGGTTCGCCGAGGGCCTCTGTTTCGAGGGCCTCGAAGGCGTGAATATGCGCCTCGATGTCGCTCGCGTCGATCATCTCGAGCAGGCCGAGAGCGTCCGCCTCCTCCGCATTTGGCGAGCTCGGCCCCTCTCCCTGGATTGCCTCCTCCGCTGCCTCTCCCGCCTCCTCCGCCTCCTCCTCCGCCGCCGCCGCCTCCTGCTCCGCCTCCTCCTCCTCCGGCGCCGCCGCCTCCTCCGCCTCCTCCTCCGCCTCATCCGCCGCCGCCGCCACCTCCTCCAGGAGCGCTACCGTCTTTGTAAACGCCGTCCCGAGCACCTCAGCGGCCACGGCATGCGCCAGCTCGGCTACGAACGACGACATTGCTGCCTCCTCCGCCCGCGGCGGCAGCCTCTCGCACGCTTGCACGCCCGCCTCGGCCTGTGCCACTGCCGCCGCGGCCAACTCGGCCGCCAGCTCATCGGCACCGGCATCCTCCAAGTAGAGCATCGGGATGGCAAGAATCTCGGCAAGAATCTCCGGAGCGGGCAAGGCAGCACATTCAGGCGATTCCATACCGAAGTGAGATGGGTCTTCGAGCGAGAGGGACCAGTCGCTGATCGGCTTGATGGCGCCAAGCTTCGGGCTTAACAGGGGGCTCGTCTGGGATGCCACCAGCCCAAACGGCGGCCTGCTGACAGCCATGGGCTCGCCCACGACGGCGTTTTCGCCCACGACGGCGCGCTCGCCCTTGCGGCGCTCGCCCTCGCGCCACTCGAGCTCGACTTCCTCATTCTGCTTCTGGATGCGCCTCCACAGGTCCGTGGACGCGGCGGCGGCGGAGATCGCCTCGTCCACCAGCTGCAAGGCAGACGCTCTCGCGATCACATCGTTGAGGAAGTCGTCCACCATTTCCTCAGTTGCTTGCCGTTGTTCCTCGAGCTGCTTGTCCTTGAGCCTTGTCAGAAGGCGCTCCGCCTGAGCACACAGGTCACGCACCGCAGCCTGAGCAGCCGCCTTCTCGGCCGCCGCCTCTTCGGCCGCCGCCTTCTCGGCAGCCTCCTCTGCGACGCTCGCCATGGCCAGTGTGAGTGTGCTTGCCTCAAACTCCGCAAGCAGGTCCAAATTAGGCAGGTCGTTCAGGGTGTCTTCCACGAGGGTCTCGGCTACCCCAGCCGAAGCTGCGGCGGAGCGGAATCTCGCGCAATCTCGGAGCGTAATCTCGGGGCGTAGTCTCGCGCAGGCGCTCTCATAGGCTGCGGCGGATGCGTCGAGAGCGCCCTTCTCAGACAACCGGTACGACGCTCGGGCGAGGGCCGCGGTGACGGCGGCCTCGTCGTAGCGGTCGCGTGATGGCGCCGCCTCTGCCGCCGCCTCAACCCCCGCCTCTGCCGCCGTCTCCGCCCCCGCCTCTGCCTCCGCCTCTGCCTCCGCCGCCGCCCCCTCCTCCTCATTCTCGGCCGCCCCTCGAGCGAGAGTGGCGGCGATCGCCTCAGCGACGACAAGGGAGGCCGCCCACGCCGCCACCCTCCCGTGAGCGACACTTGCCGTGAGCGCGAGCGCCGAGTCGGTCGCCTCCTCCTCCACTTCCTCCTCCATCTCCTCGTACACGTCCAGTTCCAGTTCCTCCTTGATCTCCTCCTCCTCAGCCTCCTCCCTCGCCCGACACGGCACCTCCTCATCCTCCTCCTCGTTGTTGTCCTCGGCAGCCGCCTCCGATCCTGCCACCCTCACAGCCGCCTCTCTCTTCACAGCCGCCTCTCTCTTCACAGCCGCCTCTCTCTTCACAGCCTCCTCTCTCTTCACAGCCGCCTTCGCAGCCTCCTCTCGAACGATCTGCCCAAACTCGACCGCCTGAAATTGCATCTCGAGCTGCCCAAACTCGACCGCCTGAGCCAGCTGCCGAAATTGCATCTCGAGCTGCCGAGGGTGCATCTCGAGCTGCCGAGATTGAATCTCGAGCTGCCAAGGGTGAATCTCGAGCTGCCGAGGGTGCATCTCGAGCTGCCGAGAGTGCATCTCAAGCTGCCGAGAGTGCATCTCGAGCTGCTCGCAACGCCGGCCGAGGGCCGCATTCTGATCGAAGAGTCCCTCGTGCAGGCCCTCGCACATGAGCACATGCGCCTGCAGCTCGTGGCTCCGCTGCTCGAGATTGTGGTTACGCTCCTCGAGCATGCAAGCCCGCAAACCAAGGGCGTGGTTACACTCCTCGAGCTTGTGGTTACGTTCCACGAGATTGTGATTACGCTCCTCGAGCTCCGCATTGCGCTCCTCCACGAGATTGTGGTTACGCTCCACGAGATGCGTGCGTAGCTCGAGCGCGTGGTAGCCTTGCTCGAGAGCGCTGTAGCGCAGCTCGAGGGCCTGGTGACGCTGCTCGACCGACCGATTGTGCGCCTCGAGCCGACGGTTACGCGCGCCGAGCGCCTCGCACCGGTCCATGAGCGCCGTCTCGGGCGTGTGCTCCTGCTCGGCAGCCTCCTCAGCGCACGCGCATCGGTTGAGCGCCGTCTCGAGCGCGTGCTCCTGCTCAGCAGCCTGCTCGGCGCACGCGCATCGGAGCTCGGCCGCCGCCTCGGCCGCCTCGTCGGCCGCCTCGGCCTTGGCCTCAGCCTTCGCCTCAGCCGCCGCCAGCTGCGCACTCAGGGCGATCCGTGCCGCACGCCCCGCCACTTCCGCCGCAAGCACCTCCTGCCGATGCATGCGAAGCGCCTCCTCGGTCTCACGGAGCTGTCTGGTCAGCTCCGCCTTGTGAGCTTCGAGCATCGTCGTTGCGCCCTCGGCTCGCCTCAAGTGAGCTTGTAGCTTGAGGCAACGCCGCTCAGAGCTAAAGAGCTGCTGCTCTAGCTCCTTCACGCGCTCGAAGAGCTCCGCCTCCGCCTCTGGCACCTTCGCCTCCGGCCCCGCCAGCTCTGGCCCCAGGGTCGGAGGCCGCGGCAGCACGACCGGCGACGGCAGGCCAGCGACAGCCGGCGTGTCCGTTGGCGACCGGGCCGCTGGTGGCTTGGCGGCCTTTATAGGCTCGACCAGCGCTGGTGGTCGTTGCGCGACCGGCGCCGGCAGAGCAGCGACTGCCGGAGAGTCCATCGGCGAGCGGGCCGCTAGTGGTTTGGCGCCTTTCATGGGCTCTGCCAGCGTCTCGTCAGCTTCGTCAGAGCGGGCCGCTAGTGGTTTGGCGCCCTTCATGGGCTCTGCCAGCGTCTCCTCAGCGCCCGGCTCGGGTTTCGTCAGCTTCGTCAGCTTCGTCAGCTCCGCAGCGCCCGGCTTGGGCGCATGCATCAGCATCAGGGGCACGTCGAGGGCGCATTCGTACAAGGGCGTGGGCATGCCGGTGTACGGGTTCACCTGCACGGCGCGCTTGCAACCGCCAGCCGCCGCCTGCAGGACAATACGTGTCTGGAGCACCGACGGACTCACAGGTGCCTCTGGCGTCGTCTGCGCTGCCACGACCGTGGCGACCATCGGCGTGGGATACCAGCGCGTTGGCTCCGTCGTCTGCGTCGCAATGGCGTGGCTGACGGGCAGCGGCGGCAGTGGCGGCAGTGGCGGCAGCGCGCTCGGCGCCTCAATGTCGGGTTTAGCGTTGTCGACGTCGTACATGCCCGCTTCGATGGCATCCCCGTGCTTTTTCCAGTCCTTGCCTTCCTCATCCTCACCTTCAGGGTCGTCGGGCCTCGTGCCCACGGCGGGGGAGATGTGCACCGCAAAGGATGCGTCGAGTCGGCGTGTGATGGTGGTCTGGAAATAGGATTGAGAAGATGAGGACATCGCCGCCGCGCGCGCCGCCGGGGTCGCCTTTTCCTTGCGCGTCTTCGCCACATCGTCGATAGCCTTATCCACCATGCTTTTGACCCAGTCAAAGTACTCCTGGTCGAGGTTGGCAGGCATGCGGCCCTCCTCGATGGCTTCGAGCAGCGGTATTGAGCGAGCCTCACTGGTGGCGGCGCGCCACTCGGTGAAGATAGGGCGGAGAGACTGCGCGCGCGTGGGAAAACAAATCGCGCGAGCGCGAGGGCATCGCGATCCGTCCGTCCTAAAATGATTTCGTCAATCCCATGCACACTCTTCACACATCAGCCGACGTTCCGCGTTTTTTCGTGTTCACTTCGTGAATTGCCTGACACACTTTCCGACGCATAGACGACACGTACAGATTCGACTGACTGACTGACTGACTCATGTACTGCAGACCCCCACATAGCCCCACTCATGAGCCATCTGCTCGCCCGTGCTCCGCGCCTCCACCGTACCAATCGTGTGTGTCGACTGGTGCTCGAGTCACGTGCTGGACCCCGTGGGTCGCCAATGGGCTAGCCAGGTGCCCAGTGTAGTCTCGCCGACACACAACAACTTTTTCCGTGTGGCCCACACACGGTAGATATCGATGATTCCGTCGGCAGGCTCGGGGGGGTCGACATTGTTGCAGATCCATTGTCCTACGAGCGCAGCTTGCTCCGCCGCCGGCGTGTCCTGCAAATCACACGTTGCTCTGGTTGCTTTGACTGTGGCGTACGGCATCTGCGTCAGCAACTGCTTCAGCGTCGTAGGGATGGCGTCAGCGCCACCGCCAATGTGGTGGATCTCGGCGTATTGGCCGGCGCCGAGGATGGCTTTGAACTGCCCGAGAGCACGGAGGGACGCAGCTGCATTGAGGTGCGCGGCATTCATCGAGTCGAGGAAAGTGCCCGTCTGCGGCGGCGCTGGAAAGTAGATGACATCTGCCGCTCCGAGGACTCGCTCGTGCGCCGGCAGTCGAGCGACTGCTTCGGCGAAGTCGATTAGGAAGCAGGCTGCGCGCGTCTCGATGGCACCGCCGTGGCGTGCTCCTTTCTTGAGCCCTCCCTCCTCGCACGCTTTGCGAAGCAAGCCACCGAAGAACTCGAGTCGGACCATGAAGTGAGCAGAGCCGTCCGCGAGCGCGGCGTCCGCCGTGACGCCCGACAGCAGCGTAAGCCAGTCAACGAGGAGCTGGTGGATGGCGTGGTGCTCTGAAGGTTCCAGGCCGAGGGCCTCGACCAGAATGTGGACCGGCTGGAACCCATGTTGGAATAGCCCAGCCGATCGCTCGATGATTTCAGCGTCGCCCGCAGGGTTTCCAACGTACTCGAGATGGTACGTCCTCAAGTCCGAAGACGAGATGGTTTCAGCGCCGAGTGCGTGTGCGTGTGCCATTCTAGGTGACACTAGGGCCCGTGGAAGAGGCGCGCACGCGAGCCCTCCTCGTGTGCAGTCGGGAGCGCGCACGACAGTCCACGCTCGAAACTTGTACGCTCTTTTTGTGGGTCGTCGCGCGGCGCGGCGCGCGCGCATACGAGGCCCATCCAGCATCCAAAACTTATACTCTCCGTGTGATGTCGAGCTTTTCATTTGCGTTATTGAACGCGCCGCGGTGTGGATGCTTTCGCCGTTGGCTGATTACGGGGTCGACCCTGTCCACGCGCCCGCCGAACTTCTTCGCCCTCGTCATGCCACCGCTCGATCAAATTACAATTTCTTCACCAGGCGCCCGCGCCCACCAGTCCCTACCACCGGGCCTGCCCGT
>Ga0210245_100621_pt1 | contig 32027 bp, 13 predicted proteins | sample ChrtobMetaP3_4mM_FD_155450 | JGI IMG/M metagenome (GOLD analysis project Ga0210245, IMG submission 155450) | Chrysochromulina tobin associated microbial communities from unialgal haptophyte culture, Seattle, Washington, United States - P3_4mM | ecosystem: Host-associated > Algae > Haptophytes >...
CCCTCGCCGCCGCCTTCGCCGCCGCCTTCGCCGCCCCCGCCCTCGCCACCGCCGCCGCTCCAGCCCGGTGCCGAGTACCGGCCCGTGCTGAGCCTGGCGCTCACCTTCGCGGGCAACGCCGAGGACTTTGATGCCGTAGCCGAGGCCAACTTCCGGACGAGCCTGGCGGAGCTGCTCGGCGTCAATGTGACCAGCGTCGTCCTACAGGTGCGCTCCGGCAGCATTGTGATCGACGTCCGCGTTTTCATGACCCTGCCACCAGCGAGCAGCTTGCTCACCGCCGCATCGCTTTCCGGCGCCCTCGGGGTGAATATCACCAACATCGTCTCGACCTACACTATCCTCGAGATCCAGGCACCCTCGCCTCCGCCGCCCTCGCCGCCGCCCTCGCCGCCGCCACCCTCGCCGCCGCCCACGCCCCCGCCACCCTCGATGCCGCCCACGGAGATGGTGCGCGCGCTCGAGCTGCTCTACGAGGCCACGGGCGGCGACGCGTGGCGCAACAACGACAAATGGCTGTCCGGCGAGCCGTGCGTCGACGGCTGGTTTGGCGTGCACTGCTGCCCACAGGCGCTGCCGGTCCTGCGCGGGGACGACGAGTGCACCGCCGACGGCGGCGGAGCCACCGGCGTGCTCGTGACGCAGGGCAGCGCCGCCTGCTACTCGGGCTCCGTCACGGGCACCGCGCTCGACCTCGCCACCTGCGTCGTCGTCAAGGTGCTGCTGCCGTCCAACAACCTCATCGGTCAGATCCCCCCCTTGATCCAGCTGCCCTTCCTGCAGCACCTCGACCTCTCGGGCAACGCGCTCACGGGCAGCCTTCCCTCCGCAGCCGACTGCTTTCCGCGCCTCACGTACCTCGACCTGACGCAGACGCGCTCGTGGGACAACGAGGGCGGCGTCACCGGCCCCGTGCCCGTGTGGCTCCTCGGCCGCCTCGACTTTATGGCGCCGCTGCGCCTCGCAAACAACGCCTTGGACGACCCGACGAACGCCGAGTCCGCCGTCGCGATCAGCCGGCTCTGGCAGCGCTGCTCGACGCTCGGCGCGGAGCAGTGCTCGGGCGTCCCGCCGATTGGCTGCAGCGCCTTCAACCGCCAGGGCGAGCGCTACGAAGTGCAGCTCGACGGCCTCGGATGCGTGCGCTGCCCGACGCCGCTCGAGATCATCGGCCTTGCCGGCGCCGTCGCCTCCTTCGTGCTGCTCTTTGTGCTGTTCGTGCGCTATTTCACGCGCTACATGCGCAAGTACCCCGAGCACGCCAAGACCCACGTCGCCTCGTTCATGATCCTCGTGGGCCACCTGCAGACGCTCACCATCATCGGCAGCTTGCAGCTTGGCTGGCCGCTCATCATCCAGGAGATCCTCGCGAGTATCAACCTGCCGCTCATTAGCTACATCCCGGTGCCGTGCATCCTGACCGACCCGGTGCTCAAGGCGCTGCTGAGCTACGCAGAGACCGCCATCGTGCTGCTGCTGCTGCTGCGCGCCTGGCTTGTCGCGTGGCGCCGGCGCAAGGCTGCGACCCGCGCGGAAGACAAGCGAGAAGAAGAGGCCCAAGAAGCTCCTGAGACGGGAATGGCGGTTGCACCCAAGGCAAAGGCGAAGGTGCTGGTGAAGGCGCTGCTCAGGAAGGCGCTGCTCAGAATGGTGGGACGGTGCTGGTCGGTGCCGCAGGAGGTCGCCGCCGATGCCGCCAAGGATGCCGCCAAGGCGAATGCCTCTGCCGACAAGGCCGCCGCCGCCGCCGCCGAGGCCGAGTACTTTCTGTGCGTGCTCTTCAGCCTGCTCTTCACTGTCGGCCTCCGTGCAAGCGTGACCCTCTCCATGCGCTACGACGAGGACCAGACTCTGCTGATCATCGCCCGCCTCTTGGCGTCACTGCTCTGGCTTTTCTGGTTCTTCCTGCTCTTACGCTTCCACTGGCTGCTGCGCAAGGCCCGGGAGGCAGCGAGGGAGGCTGCGAGAGATGCGCCGAATTCGCAGCCTCTCTCGCATTCTCCCTCGCCGCCTCCCGGGCCTCGCGCAAGATCTCTGGTTGCTTTGCTCAATTTCCTCTGGCTTCTCTGGCTCTACCTGCTCTTACGCTTCCACTGGCTGTTGTTCGATGCCCGGGAGGCAGCGAGGGAGGCTGAGGAACATGCAAATTCTGGTGCACAAACGCGTGTGCGGCTTCGGCGTCGGGCGCGCCGCGCGGCCGAGGCGGTGCGCTACCTGACCGAGCGGTACGCGAGCGACGACGGCCTGAGTCATGGGGACTTTCTGCTTTGGGCGGAAAAGCAGATAGATGGCCCCATTCGCGAGCGGCTGGCCGATGGCACCATCCGGCTGTTGCGCTGTGCGTGGCTGCTGTCAGCGGACTCGGACAAGTACCTGGGTCGCGATGCGTCCGGTAGGGTGATCATGCGCCGGCGGCAGGAGCTGCCCGAGGAGGCATTCGTTACCAACGAAGAAGCGGTCGCGTTGTTCAAACGCGCCGACCGCTCCATCCTCGCCCTCTCCTATCGATGGCTGACCCGGGAGCATCCGGATCCGCACGGCACGGCGCTCTTTGCCGTGCGCCGCTTCCTCGGCAGTGAAGCCGGCCTCAGCATGTGCGCAATGTTTTGGGACTTCACCTCGCTTCCGCAGAAGGATATCGCCAAGGAGGCTCGAGGACTGCCTCCTCGTACGCCTGAGGAGGCAGACACCTTCAAGCGCGGGCTAGTAGGTATGGGCTACTTCTACGCGAGCATGTGCGGCACTGCCGTAGTGCAGCTCAAGGACATCCCGCCGCGTCCGTCCGAGTACGACGGGCGCATGATCGTCTTCAATGAAGAGTACTCCGAGATGACGAGCGAGAATGACGTGGTCGCCGATCTCGAACGCTTCGGAGGGCACATCACCGAGATCGCCATCAGGCCGACAGTGACCTCCGCAACGCACAAGCAAAAGGGCGAGGCGCATGTGACCTTCGCAACGCACGAGCAGGCGGAGCGCTGCATTGCTGCACTGCGCGAGGTGGACCGTGGCGCAATCACCGTGTACAACGAGACCGCGTACAGCCGCGACCGCGGCGAGCCGTTTAGCGGCTGGTGCACATTCGAGCAGGGCTCCTCAAAGCTGGCAGCGGCGCACTTGAAAATGGCATCCCGTCAGGCCTCGAAGCGCTCGGCCGTGCTGCCGGAGCGCCTCGTGCGCGCTAACGCTAGCCGTGCCAAGGTCACGGACATTAGCGACGGCCAGGTGCGCACCGTCGATGTGAAGGAGTCTCCTGCCACACTCCTCAAGCAGACGAACCGAGACCTCGAGATCGCACAATTCGTCGGCAAGGGCGACAGTGTGCAGGTCAAGCAGCTGCTCGAAAATCTTGAGTGGTCGATGAATTTGGCATTGGAGCTTGCCACCGCCGATCACGCAAGGAAGAGCGACGATCACGCAAGGGAGAGCGACGAAGGCCTGGGCCCCAAATCGGCTGCTGAGGGCGGCGTTCCGACCGACACGAAGGCGATTTGCGCGTGGTGGTGGCCGCTCCGCTCGCAGTGGCAGCTCGTCGTGTGGGCGCGGCAGGGGCTTCTCTTCCTCTTGTCCTTGGCCATGGACTGCGTGATGCGGTTCTCGCCGTACGAGGCGCACCGGTCCGCACGTTATGTCTTTGCCACGCTCGCGATCGCCGTCCTCTTTGGCCTCTGGCTGGTGCAGGCCTGGCGTCAGCCGTACGCGAAGCGAGGACAGCATTGGCTCGAGACCGGCCTCTACGCGGTCGACATCCTGGCCATCGTTCTTGCCTGCACGTATGGCGCACTCACGAACGACGACGGTACGGTGCAGGACGGGCTCATGCGGCGGGCGCTCGAGCTGGGCCTTGGCGCGCTGCTCGGTGCCTCAGTGCTCTTCGCAGCGTTGGTCGTCACCCGTGACTATGTTCGCGAGCGCTCGTACACCCAGGAGATGTACCTCGAGGCGACGCAGTTTTTCGACGCACCGATCGTGGCCGCCATCCGCGACGGCGCAGTACGCCTCATCGACTACGCCTGGCTGCTAGATTCGAAGCGCTCGGATGGGCAGCTGCCGCGCGTCACCAAGGTGGTGGCACGCCTTGCTTCCAACGAGCCGACGAGCGCGCTGATTCGGCGGTTGGCGACGCACTGCGGGACCTCGTCCATCTGCATCACGGTGGAGGCGGCCTCGGCAGCCTCGCAGCGTGTATCGGCGACGAATATACAGCGGGTCTGGCGCGGCATGCTCGCACGCGAGGAGCGGCGCCGGCTGTATGCAGAGAAGCAGCGCCGCGCGGCAGATATACAGCGGGTCGGGCGCGGCATGCTCGCACGCGAGGAGCGGCGCCGGCTGTATGCAGAGAAGCAGCGCCGTGCGGCCATGTTTGCGCAAACGGAGCGGCGCCGGCAGAGCGCGGTTCGCCACATTCAGTCTGTCTTCCGACGCTCGCATCCGGCGCAGTGGAGCCGCGCCTCTTCTACCCCATTCGTCATCGCAGACCAAACAAAGCTGGAGGAGCTCAAGGCTATTGCCGCAGAGGAGACCCTAGTGCTGAGATCGATGCCGCCCGCCGAGATCGTAGTGCTTCCGACCGATGGGGAACAGCCGTTTGCAGAGCAGTTGGAGGAAACGCCGTCGACCGAGGTAGTGGCGGCCACGCTCGCGCCCGCCGTGCCGAGCACACCCAAGCAACTGGCCGCTGCTGGCATCGTCGAGGGCGCCGTGGCGAGCACACCCGAGCAACTGGCCGCTGCCGGCATCGTCGAGGATGCCCGCAGTGCCGGTCTAGATACGAGCAAGGCTGTACCCGCCTGGCTGGCCAACCTCGACCTCCCGGCGCCTACGGCCGCGGCACTGCGCGCGGCGAATGAGGCCGATGCTGAGGTTTTGCCCGAGATGGTTGCGCCTGCACCTGCGGCGGTGGAGCCTGCGGCCGAGGTGGAGGCGGCCGAAGTGGATGGGCCTGCGCCCGCGGCATTCGAGGCCACGCCAGAGGCTGTGGAGGCGTCCGAGGTGGATGGGCCTGCGCCCACGGCATTGGTGCCCACACCCGAGGTGGAGGCGCCCGAAGTAGATGGACCTGCACCCACGGCATTGGAGGCCACGGCCAAGGCGGATGCGGCCGAGGTGGACGGGCCTGCGCCCAAGGCGGTGGAGATCACGGCCGAGGTGCTGGCGCCCGAGATGGATGCGCCTGCGCCCGCGGCAGCGCCACTTACGCCCAGAGCAGCGCCACCCGCGCCCGCGATTTCCGTGGAGGTGCTCGCTTTGTACAAGGAGATGTTCTCCGCCTTCGACAAAGATGGCAATGGCACCGTCTCCACGAGCGAGCTGGCCGAGATGATGAGTGCGCTCGGCCAGACCTTGAGCTCGGAGGAGGAGCTCGACGAGATTATCAAGGAGATTGATGCCGACGGCTCCGGCGAGATCGACTTTGACGAGTTCTGCACATGCATGCAGAAGGCGAAGAAGGGCAGCGCGACGGCGCCGAAGCTGGCGGTGATAGTGGAGGAGAACGACGTGCTCTCTGGTCTGAAGAACTTTTTCAGTCGGCTCTTCATCCGCGGCCCATCTGCGGAGGACATTTCGGCGATTTCGGCGGCTGAGGCGCAGACGAAGGCTCTGGCGGAGGATGTGGCTGCGCATATTCTCGAGGAGAGCTTGCCGCGCCCCTCGCTGCCCCCCTCGCCGCCTTCCTCTCCTCCGGAGGCGGCAGACCTGGCGGAGATCCAGCTCGAGGATTGGTCTTCTGCTGGGCATATGACGCGCCTCAGGCACGAGCTGGCCGAAGCGGGCCTCTCGCAGCTCGCGCACGCGATCATTGAGGATCTTGGTATCGAATCTGTAGAAGGGCTCCGCGAGTTCACGTTCGACGAGCTCAAGGGGCACCTCAAGGCCGAGGCCGGCGTGGCACTCACGGCGGGGCAGACCCGGGAGCTGAAGGCGTTCCTCGCCGCCTCGCCTAGCGGCACTTCATCAGCCTTTGCAGCTGTGTGCCACGCTGGTAAGGCTGCATACGCAGCGAGCCGCTCCGCTTCAGCTTGTGCTGCTCACTCCGCCCACAGCCGCTTGGCCTCCGCCTTTGCGGCTGCCTCTGCTGCGAGCCGCTCGGCCTCAGCATTTGTGGCTAACTCCGCTGCGAGCCGCTCCGCCTTTGTGGCTGCCATGCGGACGGGCGTGAGCGAGCGCACGAAGGCTTCGCCACGTCAAAGCTCAATGGAGGTTGCACCAAACAGCGCTCTTCCAAGCTCCCAAGAGAATATATTTGTGGTCACCTTCCACCTGAGCACGTTTGACGAGGTCGCCCCGCTCACCGCAGCCAGTCTACAAGGCAAGGCCGAGGCGGTTAAGAAGAGGCTGGATGAGTTTGGGGCCGAAGACATCGAAATTATCAAGGGAAAGCCCTTTCTGCCACGCTGCCAGGACATGCCAGCGGATGCCTTCCTGTCGCCCGAGCGCGCCGCGGACCTCTTTGCGCGAGGGCGCCGCGGCGTTAGCGTCGTCAGCTACTGCCGGCGCAGCCCTGGCGTGCCTGACCCCGATGGCCACACGCTCGAAAAGATCCGTGGGAAGGTTGGGATAGGCTTGAAGCTGAAGGCTGATCCACAAGGTCGCATCGTCGTCACGGCGATCGCAACTGAGGACCCGGAGCCCAAACTCGCGGTCGCAGCCGATGCGGTGAACTTCACGCATACGTTCACAGAGCAGCTGGGCTTGAAGCTGAAGGCTGACTCGCAAGGTCGCGTCGTCGTCGAGGGCTATGTGCCCGACGCACCGTCGGCTTCGAAGAGCATTCCGACGGGCGCCATCCTCGAGAAAGTCAACGGGATGTCGACCGCGAAGAAGAGCGTGCCAGAGGTGATGACGATGCTGACCAAGGGGAAGCGGCACATCACTCTCGAATTCTCGCCAGCCCAGCCCGCTGTCGGCGATCGCGGTCTTTTCGTGGAGTTTGCGTGCCTGCCGCAGAACTTTGCGTGGCCGTCGTGGCACGCCCCGGAGGCTGTCCCACTGCGCTTCGGGTCCCGGTCTGTCTGTGGCCCTGGCAACGGTCATTTTGTGGACCAGGGCCCGCTCACCGTGCTCAAGTTTGAGTGCGAGCGCGTCGTCACGGAGGACGAGGCGCAGGATTGCGTCGACAAGCTCGTCTCCCTATGCGAGGAGCAAAAGTGGGCGCTGGCCTCCATGGCGGACTTTAAGAGCCTGGGCCTGCAATCGCGCGGCCACGCCAGTGTGCTCTTCCACGGACGTTACATCTCCGGCGAGTACCACTTCGACGAGGGAGCCGATGCCGAAGGCTACATGCGCTTCCGCACGTCGGGCGACGCGGACATGGCACGGCACAATTCCAAGCTCAAGCGCATGTGCGGCGGCAAGGAGCCAAAGCTGATGGGCGAGCACGTCTTCGAGAATGAGCTCAAGTTTAAACGCGGCCTCTCCGTCATGGGTAGCCTCTACGCGTCCGCCACAGGCACCTGTGTGCTGCAGCTCACGGACCCGCCTGGCAAGCTCGATCACGACGGCGCGCCGAGCGAGCTCGTCTCCGAGCGCACGGGGACCGTCTTCGTCGTGGAGCTGCAGAAGCTGCTGAAGGAGCTGGGCGACAAGTCGCTCGACGAGTTGCAAAAGGTGCTTCAGGAGGAGCTGCAGATGGAGATCGGCGACGAGTTGCTCGAGGAGCTGGGCGACAGCTTGCTGGCCTGCGAGAAGAAGGGGTCGACGGGTGAGTTAGTGGTACGTGTCCTCGGCGAGAGGGCGGCGCGCGCCGTGCGCTCGCTCAACGAGCGCGGCTACCCGCTTCGTCGCAAGGATCGCGTGGTGTTCCCAATGTACAACTTGCGGCCGTACGGCTCGCGCGGGTGGCCGACCTTTGAGAAGACTGCTGCCTCGATTGTGCTCGCGCACCTCAGGCAGCACAAGCGGCGAGGCGGGGCGCTTCCGCCTCCCGTCGCGCAAGCGGAGGCGAGCAGTCCAAAGTTCATCAACATCGACCTCATCGGCGCCCCGCGTGAGGTGGTGGTCGCGCAGGAGGATGGTTCAGCTACGATCACCGTCGAGCACCAGCAGTGGGCTGAGACGGCCAAATCTGTAGCGATCGTTCACTGGCTATGGGCCCAGTGCTTGAATGTGGTGACAGTGAAATGGTTCGACACCTTGCCGGAGCGCCTCCTCCGCGAGTGCAAGAAGAACCTGTGCTCCGAACGGATCTTTTTCACCGGGCACGCCGACAGGAAGCAGGTCGTCCAGCTGCTCTCAGACTTTGAGGACTCGATCGCGGTCGAGTTTGACCAGAAGCGCGCCGAGCACCTGAAGCTCAGGACGGAGGACCTCGAGGACGCGCTCACGGCAGACATGCGCGAGGCGCGCAGGTCGCGATCCCGCAAGATGGTGCAGCGCCTCATCGTCCACGTGAAGCCGATGCGCATCCTCCACGTGTCCGAGCCAGAGCCCGAACCCGCGGTCGGCGCGTCGCCGGATGCAGAGTTGGCCTCTGTTGCTGCCGAGCCGCCGCCCGCCGCCGATGCTCCCCTGCAGCGCTACCCCATCTCCAGCAGCGTGTTTGTGACACGCCGCAACGGAGAGGTGACTCTCGCCTATGTGAAGGAGTACGATGCCGTGAAGCAAGTCTACACGCTGGATCTCGAACAGCGTGGCTCTAGGAAGCTCGAGGAGTGTGACGAAACATCTCTGCGAGAGCCCAGCATGCTCGAGGGGATACTCTTCACTGCACGCGGGATCCTCTTCTCTGCACGCGCCATGTTCAGCTCTGAACGCGTCGACGACGGCCTCGTCGAGGCCTCGGTCGCAGCTAAGGCCCCAGAGCCCAAGCTCACATTGCTGCTGGCGAATTCGCCAGGGCCCGACACGACCAATAGATCATTGTCGGCCCGTGTTATCGACTCTGACAGATCGTTTGTTGCTGAGGCCCTCGAGCCGCGCTACCCCTTCTCGAGCAGCGTGTTTGTGAAACGCCGCAACGGAGAGGAGACTCTCGCCTATGTGAAGGAGTACGATGCCGCGAATAAAATCTACACGGTGGAGCTCGAACAGCTAGGCTCCATGAAGCTCAAGAAGTGCGACGAAAAAGGTCTGCGAGAGGCCAACATGCTCGAGGCCATGTTCAGCCCTGTCGCCATGTTCTTCTCGACACGCGCCATGTCTAGCCCTGCACACATTGATAATGACCTCTATGATGCATAGTAAGTTACTACGTTGTACGTAGAAGGTTTTGGGCACGTGGGCATGAATGTGATGTGCGTGAGCGAGCTTTGGTGCTCCAGTTCAGTTTCTTCGCGGTCCCTCCACGCTCACTCCACCACCGTCTCAAAGGACGGCTCCGCGCCCCTCGGTCAACACAAGTACTGAGTACTCGTTCGCTTGGGCTACTCAATTTCGCTAGTGAGGTCGGGCTCTCCCAGCACACAGTGTGATCTCTGGTGCTCGCTGCCCTATACTACCGGGCGGGATTGTGATAGGCAATCAGGTGGGGGATGGGGGGAGGGGTGGGTGGTTGGGGTTTTGTCAACCGTCATCATATCTCTGCCTTGATCGTTGTCCTGCCGCTGCCTCTGCCGTCCGTGCGTGTGTAGCGCTTCTTTCAATCATGCTGATCATCTGCGGTCCGATCTTGATTTCTTCCGTTAGCCTGCCCGTCGCAGTTCTCGCGTCGGCGATGTGCAGTATCTTTTGCTTGCGCGGTCCCGTCCTGTGGCTGGTCTCGTCGTATGTGGCTACCCTGTTCCTTCTGCGCGCTCCGGCCAGGACCGCGGCAACGGGCCCGCTTGCCCCACTCGTCGGCGCTGTTGCGTGTGCCGCTCGGACTGGCGCCGTGTTGGTTGGTTTCGTTAACGGGTGCGTGCAAGTTTGCGAAATTAGCGGTCGTGCTTCCTCGTCCGTCCAGGCGCGCGCGCGACCCTCCGTGCAGTGGCTGCTTCGCGCGTCGTGCCTTGCCGGTCACAGGTGCAGTTCCCCGAGCTCGGAAGAGGGTTCCTCTCGGTAAGCGTGTAGGCCGCGCCGGAGCAGAGGTACTTCTGGTTACATGATGGCTTTCTTATTTGAGAAATAAATTTGGTGCATGCCACACACGCACTGCAGGGGCACGCACGAAACCGAACGCGCACACCCATCGTTTTGATGTCGCTGTATTCGGGGGCAACTGAGGGCGCTTTTTTTCTCACACACGTACATGGCGCCACACGCGCACGGTGCCATCAAGCGAGCCGGCGAGCAGGAGGCCTGCTTGCTGCGCCTGTGGCGCGGGGCAGTACACGATGCTCGTCACCGCGGCCGCGCAGCCCATATCCTCTGCACCCACGGTGGCTGGTCGCTGCGCCATGTCTTTCGCGGGGCCCGCCGTGCCGAGTGAGACCGATGAGGTATCTCGCGCATAGGCGCGCACCTCGCGCACCACACGGCAGCCGGCCAGCTGGCTCACACGCACCTCCTCGAAGCGTGTGGGGAGCGTGTCGAGCGGTTGGCCGCCCACGAGGAATGAAGTGCTCGGCTCGGCGCGCAGCTGCCAGCAGCGCAGTCGAGTGTCCGAGCTCGCCGTGAGCACGCAGCTCCCATCCAGAGGTGCCGCTAGAGCGCGCACCGAGGCGCTACCCGCCGCCGCCGCCGCCGCGGCCGCTGGGCCGGCCGCTGTGGCAGCGAGGGTGAGGGCGTACGGCTGAAGGACCGACTGCGGCGGGCGCACGGGCGCAGCGGCGGCGAAGGCGAGGGCGTCGGGCGTTGTCTCAGGCTGCAGCAGCAAGGTGCATCGGGGACTCTCGTCTCCCAGCTCGTACCCGAGCACGAGGTTGTCATCGGTCCCGAGCAACAGCGTCGGGCGCGTCGAGGCGGGCGGACGCACCGCGAGCATGGTGTGCACGCGCGAGGCGTTCGGGCACTGCCACGTGGCGAGCTTGAGCTTGAGTGAGTAGCGCAGGTCCCACAGCACACAGTGGCCTGTGCTCGATCCGAGGACGAGCCACTGGCCCGCCGCGTCCGTCGCGTGGGCTTGCATGAGGCCGAGGGGCCGGCCGCATCGAACGCGCCACGCGGCGCCGCCTGAGCGAGGGTCGATGGCGCAAGCCTCGCCCGACTCCGTCGTGTACAGGACGAGACCTCCACCACCTCCTCCGCCTCCGCCTGCTCCTCCGCCGCCGAGCACTCCCAGATTGAGCAGGCAGCCCTGCTCGCCCGACAGGCTGAAGCGCGAGATGAGCGCGTCGGGTGCGCCGAAGCGCTCCATTGCGAGCAGCGAGACGTGTGACGAAGCCGAACCCTGCAGCGCCTGAGTTCCGTCACTGGTGGCGAGCGCGACGGCGGCGTCCTGCATGCAGAAGGCGACGCCCGAGGCGGTCACCGACTGCCCGGGCAGCGGCTGGCGTGCGATGGGCGAATGGGAGAACTCTTCGATGAGCGCACGGCTGCTGTAGAGGTGCAACGAAGAGCTCGAGCCGCGTGAGACGATCCACTGGCCGTCGCTTGAGCGCACGAGTTGGCGAACGCCCTCGGGGTGGGCGCGCAGCGCCGCCACCAACGAGCCCGGTGTCGCGCATCCATGCCATCCCGAGGGCAGCCGACGGCCTGCGGGCCAGGCGGCTTCGTCAATCGCCGTGCCAACCTCCGCACCGACCCTGCCGACCGCCGCGACGTCCACCCGAGCCTTGGGACGCCCAAAGATGGCAACATTGGCCTTCGCGATGGACGTCGCGCGCGCCGCCATGGACGTCGTGCGTTTGGGCTGGGTGCCGTCGGCGCCATCGCCGCCCCCCCCGGCCGCCGCAGCACCACCACCGACGCCACCGACGCCACCATTGCCTTCCAGCATCCCTCCGGCCGCGCCGGCGCCACCCGCCGTTCGAGGCGACGCCGGCGACGCTGAGGGAGAGGCTGGCTTGATCTCGGCTCCGGTACGCGCTCTGCCGATGAGCGAGCCGCCGCGGGGCTTTGCGGGCGAGGCAGGGGGTTGCGGCGGGCCGAGCCGATGGACCTTGATGTGCTGCGAGAGGGTTCGGAAGGCTACTAGCTCTCCGCCGCCGCCGCCTCCCTTGATTTGCTGCTGGAGCAGCTGCAGATTCTCGGTCTCCCACATGCGGACTTTGGCCATCTTTTGGAGCGACGCGGCGCGAATGTACTCTCGCATCGCCTGCAGCACCGCCTCCTCCTCCGGCGAGAGCGACGGGATCGACCTGAGGTCGAGCGCCATCTGGTGCAGCGCGAAGCACGCGCGCTGTGGTGAGCGCTTGCATGCAAGGCAGGTCATCAGTGGCAATCCACGTGAGATCGAGCGCCATCTGGTGCAGCGCGAGCTCAGCGAAGCACTCGCGCTGTAGTGAGCACTTGCATGCAAGGCAGGTCATCAGTGGCAATCAACGTACCTGGTGCAGCGCGAGTGGCGCCACCTCCGCCAGCCCAGACGAGGCCGTCCCCGCCGCCAGCGCCTGCGCCGCCGGAGCCGTCGCATTCGCCGACGGCGCACCGGGCGGCGCCGCCTTCACCTCATGAGCCCCCGACATGAGCAGCGCCTCGCAAAGCGCCGTATCGGGCTCGCCGCCCTCGTCGTCGTCGACGTCGAGGCCGTCGAAGGCCGACACGTCCTCGGCCGATTGGAAGCCGAGCCGCGACACGGCGTCCGCGTCGGTGCTGCCCGGCACGGCGCCCGGCACGCCCAGCACGGCGCCGCCATTGAGGGTGAGGAGGTTGGCGTGCAGCTGCTGCTGCTCGGCGGCGCAGGCGAGCGCGAGGTCGAAGATGAGTCGGGAGGCGGGAGGCTTGAGCGCGGCGAGCAGCAGCTTCGTCTCGAGGGAGAGCAGCGGGCGGGCCAGGAACGGTCGGAGCACCGGACGGAGCAGGCAGAAGGTCTCGACGGGTGCAAACTGCTGGCCGACCGAGCCAAAGAAGGCAACGGCCGCATGACGGACCCACGTGTTGGGATGCGTGAGCAGCGGCGCCACCTTGGTCGAGATCTCGATGAGAGAGGCGCGTGTGTGCAGGTGCACGTCCGCGAGCCGGCAGAGGGAGTGCAGCGCGGCGGCAACGACGGCCTCCTCGACGTCGTACAGCCCACTCTGCAGGATGCACGGGAGCAATCAGCATGCACTCGCAAGGTGCAATCAGCATGCAATCAACTCGCAATCAGCATGCAATCACCTGCAGGATGCACGGGAGCACAAAGGCCTCGAGCGAAGCTATGCCCACGAAGGCGCACACGCCCGCGATGGACTCGTAGAAGGCGACACGCAGCGCGGCGTCGCGGTCGTTGAGGAAGGAGATGAAGTGGGGTAGGAGCACATCGTTGGTCAGCTGGCGCGACATGAAGATGGCGAGGCGCGTGAGATCGTCGAGCAGCGAGCGGCGCACCGAGGAGGACGACGCGACCATGTCGCCGGTGACCAGGTCGATCACGACGCGCGCCACGTCCGCACGCAGAGCGCCCAGCTCGGCGTCGAAGCTCTGCAGGATGGCCGCGGGCGCCTCGCTGTCTCTCCCGCCGCCCAGGGCGCTCGCCGTGAGGCCGCCGCCGCTGCCGTCCCTGCGCAGCGTGACGACGCGCATCCACTGCGAGATCTCGATGAATCTCTTCGCCGTCTCGGCGAGCTCGGCGATCGTGCGCGCGAGCGCGCAGCGCACGAGCTCCTCGGGGTCGTGCGCGCATCGCGAGACGGCGGGCAGCACGTAGTCGGGCATCACGCGCTCGTCGGACGGCTGCAGCGTCTCGACCGAGGCGAGAAGCGCCGAGGTGAGCGCGATCGCTTCGGCGCGCACAAGCGGCGTGGGGTCGGAGAGCAGCGCGATCAGATAGGGCAGCACGCGGTGCGTGCGCACCGCGTCCTCGCACCGCAGCGCCAGACGGAGCAGCAACTGCATGCATCGCAGCTTGAGCCCGGACGAGGTCACATTCCGAATGGAGGCACAGAAGCATCCGACGAGCAGCACCAGGCAGCTGCCGCCGCCTTCGGCGCCCTCGGACGAGCTCGCCACCGTCGCCACCGCCGCCGGCTTCGCGGGGACGCCCTTGACGGCGGCCGCCTCTTGCCGCTGCTGCTGCTGCTGCTGCTGTGCCCGCCTGGTCTCTTCGACACGCTCGAGGTAGCCGGCCGCGCCCGCCTGCGCCTTGGCCGCCGCCGCCGCGAGCCCAGCCGTGCCGCCGACGGCGGCGGGGGCGAGCTCGTCGGGAGGAGCGAGCTCGAGAAGCAGACGCTCAAAGTGGTCGCACAGCTCCGCTGCTTGCGCGTGCTGGTCCATCAGGCGGATCCCTTTGAAAAAGTCGAAGGCGAACGTGTAGAAGCTCTCTTCGAAGACGGTGCCGCGCGCGAGCTTGAGGCAGCGCGCAGAATCTGGGCGCTCCTCGGGATTGCGCCGCGTCATCAGCTCGAGCAGCTCGCGCAGCGGCGCCTCCTTGACCCGCCCGAGCGCCGCGTCGAGAGGCTCGCGTGCGCCTTGCTCATTGCGCGTGTAGCGCAGGAGCTGAGGCAGCTCAAAGGGCGCGCCGTGCTCGGTGAAGAGCTCGAGGAGCACGCAGCCGCACGAGAAGACGTCCGAGTGCTCGGTGCAGCCCTCGGGCGGCGGCGGCGGCGGCGCGGGCGGCGCGGGCGACGACGGGGGCGGCGCAGAGCCCACATCGGCGGCGCCGCCGTCGGCGGGCGACGCGACGATCGCGCCGTCGCGAGCGGCTGCGGCGGCGGCCTTAGTGGCGGCAGCAATGGACGGCCGCTCGACGAAACGCTCGGGCGCGAGCGCGCACGCGCGGCGCGAGGTGGCGAAAAAGTAGTTGAAGATCGTCGGGTCGTCCTGCGGCAGGATGGAGGGCTTGTAGTTCGCGAGGTCGCACAGGAACAGCCAGTTCCACGACGTGACCATGATGTTCTCGGCCTTGACGTCGCCGTGGCACACGCCGACCGCGTGGCACTGCTGCAGCGCCTGCAGCAGCTGGAAGGCGAGCCAGCGCTTCTCGACGACCGTCAGGAAGGGCGGCGTGCTCATGCGCTCCAAAAGGTTGGAGTGAAAGTACTGGCGCACGAGGTAGGCGGCTTGCGGTGTCTCCTCGAACCAGCGGAAGGGCATCACGTTGGGCGCGCCGTTGAGCGTCAGACGCTCGCGCACAACGGCGAGCATCTCCTCATAGCTCGAGAGCGCCGTGCGCGACTCGCGTTTTGAGTACACCTTGACCACGAGCGCGCCGTCCTCGCTGCCGCACTTGAGCGTCCTGAGGAACTGGCCGCCGCCCAGGCGATCCTCGAAGGTCACGCCCTCGGGCAGGGCGATCGTGTTGTCGGGCTGGTGCGAGAGCGACGCGAGCTGGTTGCCCATGTTCGCCGCCGGCGTGGCCGATTCTTCATACTTTGTTATAAGCCGATAGTCATTTTTACTCATGGTGTAAGACCCATATCTTGGCACATGTTACTTTCGCGTTTTCACATCGCGCCGCGTGCGAGCGGACGCCGTCGGCTCGCTCCCTCCTCACGCGCTTCGCCGCGCGCGAAATGCGCACATCCGAGGCTCGCGCGATTCTTGAGCTCGCGCCCGACGCCAGCTTCGATGACGCGCGCAAGGCGTACCGTCGCCTGCTGCTCACGGAGCATCCCGACAAGTCCAAGCATCCGGACGCGAACCAGCGCTTCCAACGCATCCAAGACGCCTACACGTGCCTGCAAGCCGCCGATGAATCCGGCCGCTTTGATGACGAGGACGATGACGACTACGACGAAGACGACGAGGAAGAAGTCGTGGTCTACGACGACGACGACGAGCTCGTCTCCGACCTGCTCGAGCGCATGTTCGGCTTCGGCCCCCGCACGCCGGGAAGCGTCTTTGCGCCGGGGAGCGGCTTTGTGTTCACAGGCCTCGCCGGCCACGATGGGAGCTTTTCATTCGAGCGCGAGGCGGATGGGATCCGCCACCGCAGGGAGCACACGTCTCGCACGGAGCACATACATCAGGAGGAGCACTGGCGGCGCGCGCAGGAGGCGCAGCGCGAGGAGATGCGCCGTGCGCAGCAGCAAGTGCAGCGACAGTTCGAGCAGGCGCGCCAACGTTGCGCGCAGAAGGCGTCCGAGGCGGCCGAGCCCACGCGCGCCGACCAGCTGCGCCAGCGCGGCAACCAGGCCTTCGCCGCGGGCAGGTATGCCAAGGCGGTGACGCAGTACTCCGCGGCGCTCAAGGCGATGGCACCGACGCGCAACCCTCGTCTGCTCTCGAACCGCTCTGCCTCCTATGCCAAGCTTGAGCGTTTCGAGGAGGCTTACAAGGACGCTGTCGAGTGCGCCAAGCTCTCACCTGACTGGGACAAGGCGCACGGGCGGCTCGGGATGGCGCTCGCGGGCCTCGGCAAGCACGAAGCGGCTGCTGAAGCCTTCGATCAAGCCGCCGCCGCATGCATCGCTTCCGCCGAGCTGCACGGGCAGACCGGGGTGAGCGACAGCGAGGGCGCGCAGCTCGCGGCGGAGGTGGCCAAGGCGGCGGGCGAGTGGCGCGAGCGCGCGCGCCAGCAGCGCGTCCAGGCCGAGACGGAAGCCCAGAGAGAGCGTGAGAAGGCGCAGGCGGAGGCGGCGGCAGTGGCCAAGCGACGTGACGAAACCCGGAGGCGTGAGGTCCAAATCGAGATACGTAAGGCGGAGGTGGAGCATGAGCTTCGCCACGCCGTCGACGAGGGGCTTGCACGCATCGAGGAGCTGCAGCGCCGGTCGGCGGGCGACAGCGCCGGCGGCGGCAGCGTGCAGCTGCCTCTGGTGCTTGTGGCCATCGAGGAGCAGGAGGAGGTGATCAAGCGCGTGCTCACCTCGGCGCAGCGCGTGGGTGTGTGCAAGGAGGTGCAAGCGCACGCCATCGAAGCCGCCCCAAGGGGGCGCTCAAGCGCCTGCCCTGCATGCAAGTGCTCACCACGGCGCCTCCCGTCCCCACAGGTACAAGCGCATGCCAAGGGGGCGCTCAAGCGCCTGCTCTGCGCACGTGAGGACGAGAGACGTCGCTCCGAGGAGTCCGAAGCCGCGCGCATCGCCGCCGCTGAGCTGCAGGCGGTGCTCGATGACGAGGAGTGCACGCGCTCGCGGCTCAAGGCCGCCATTCGACGCGCCGAGACCGTTGGCGTCGAGGCCAAGGTGGACAAGGGCGCCGCGCTGCTCACGACGGCGCGCGAGCTGCTGGCGGCGCTGGGCAAGGAAGCGAAGACGAAGGTGCCGCCCGAGCCACCCAAAGCGCCGTCACGGGCGCCACCAGCTGCCGCACCGTCGCCGGCACCGGCGGCGGCGGCGGCGGCGTCGGCGTCCTTGGCCGCACCGGCGACGGCGCAAAAGCCTGCGCAGCCCAAGGCGGCGCCCAAGGCGGCAGGCACAGCAAGCGCACACGCGGCGGGCAGCGAGCACGAGCAAATCGTGACGCTCGGTGTGCAACAGGTGAGTGTCGAGATGGGCTCGCTCATTAGGATGATTGCCTCCCTCATTAGGATGATTGTCTCCCTCATTAGGATGATTGCCTCCCTCATCAGATGGTCGAGATGGGCTTCAGCGCGCCCGCAGCCCGCACTGCGCTCGAGCGCGTCCATGGTGACGTGGTGGCGGCACTCGAGATGCTCACGACGGCGCCACAGGTGCCGCCCACATCGCGCTCGCCCCCACAGCAGCAGCCGAAGCAGCAGCCGCCGAAGCCGCCGCCGCCGCCGCCGCCGCCACCGCCGCCGCCGCCGCCGCCGCCACCGCCGCCAGCGCCGTCGCCGCCGCCGCCAGCGCCGTCGCTGCCGCCGCAGCAGCAACGACAACGGCAGCAGCAGCAGCAGCAGCAACAGCATCAACAGTGGCAGCAGCAGCAGCAGCAGCAGCAGCAGCAGCAGCAGCAGCAGCAGCAGCAGCAGCAGCAGGCAGCTGCAGTGGCGGCACGGCAGCAGCACCAAGAGGCGGTGGCGGCGGCGGCACGGCTGCTCGATGTTGAGGCAGCAGCCGCCGCCGCGCCACGCCAACAGCCAGCTAGTGCTCACCACGGCGCGTCACGCCAACAGCCAGATGTGCTCACGACGGCGCCACGCCAACAGCCAGCAGTAGCCGCGACGCGTCAGCGGGCGGAGGCGGAGCGCCTCGCGCAGCAGCGCGACGCGTGGGCCGAGCAGTTTGCGGAGCGCACTCGTCAGCAGCAGCAGCAGCAGCAGCAGCAGCAGCAGCAGCAGCAGCAGCAGCAGCAGATTCAGATTCAGATTCAGCAGCAGCAGCAGCAGCAGCAGCAGCAGCAGCAGCAGCAGCAGCAGCTACGACCCCCTCATCAGCAACAGCATCTACATCAGCAGGCACCATCCGAGGCCGGCCTCCTCGGTGCCGCCGCACGCGTCGAGATGGATCGCATCGCGCTACAGCGGGCGATGGCCCAGGCCAAGCTAGCTGAACGGGAGGCTGCCGCCGCCGCCGGCGCCCACACCGCCGTGGCACCCATCATGCGACCGGAGTACACGCAGCCGGCCACGGCGCAGGGCGTCGTGGCGAGCACTTGCATGCAGCAGCAGGTGCAGACGGAGTACACGCCGCCGGCACTGCCCTCGATCCCTTCGGCCACTGCCTCCTTCGCTGCATTTGCGCCCTCGGCTCCCTTTGCGGGCTGGGGTGGCAGCGTGAGTGGCAGTGGCGGTGCCCCTGCACGGCCCTCCGTCTTCCCTTCCACACTGCCCGCGCCACCCTCGGCCGCCTCCTTATGGGGCAACGGCCCGCTGCTGGCACCGAACGTCGCTCAGGGTAGTGCGAGAGGCGCCGCGCCGGGCTTTGCGCCCGCACTATCCGTTGGCGGTGCTGCTGCCGGCGGTGCTGCTCGCGGAACGGCCTTGCCTAATATGTCTGATGACGACTTTCAACGCATGCTCTTTGGAGCATTCGGCGGAGCATCGCCGCTGCTCGTGCCGCCACCACAGCCGCACCAGCAGCAGCCGCTACAGCCGCCGCAGCCGCAGCCGCCACAGCAGGAGCCGCCACAGCACTGGCAATGGCAGCCCGAGCTTCGGCCTCCGGCGCACCCCCAGGACCCAGCACGGCTGTGGGAGAGCAGCATGGACGGGCTGGAGAGTAGCATGGCCGGGCTGTGGGATGAGCAGCACGTGCTGCCGCCACAGCAGGCCGTCGAGCCCGCCCGCGGTGCCGGACGCGGAGGCCGCGGCGGCCGTGGGGGTCGCGGCTACGGCCTCACATCGGCCTGGTGATCTGCGGTTCTGCGCACGCGAATTCCGAATCGGGAGTCAGACCAGCACTCGTTGTCCTCCGCTATTAATTTGGAGCGATTCCATTATTGATTTGTTGAGCAGAAACAGTCCGGTCGTCTAACACTGTCTCTCTGTGCACCCGACCCTAGGCTGCACCCACCTGACGTTGCACCCTCGACGACGACACTTCGCAACACTATTCCGACTGGTGACCCGAGAGCAGTGGGCTGCTGTGCAGCTCACTAGTGAGCTGACAGACCCAGCACCCACCGCTCGGCTACCACACCAGCCGACGCTTGACCGGCAAGCCTTGGCGAGCTTGCAGCACCAACCACTCCTGGCCATACTTTTCTTGGACGCTCAAGGTGACCGCTGCAGCATGAGGTGCATTGGCGGCTCGAAGAGCGCCGCCTACAATGGCAGTCGCCATCGAGCCTCGCAGGTCGTCGAGACTGCGTGAGAGACTGCGCAGCACTTCAACGGGCTTGCGAATTAGCTGGTCGTCGAAAATGCAGATCAAAAGGAACCATATGCCGGTGATGCCAAGCACGAAACGCATCCATGGCGGGGTAAGGACGGTGCAACACAATTCGAGGAGGCTGGCGCAGAGGGGCGGTCCGAACGTGAAAATAGCGAGCTCCGTGTCTTCTTGCACGGCCGCCAGCTGCACAGCGCTTGCGTCTGCAAGATCGATTGACGTATCGAAGATCGGTGTCGAAGGTGCGATAGATCTGGACGTTGGGGTCGTGACCAAGGACGGGCAGCAAGCCCGGGGAGAGAATGCCATAGTGTCGGCGACCAGTCCGGGCAGCATTATGGCTGGCCGAGAGGTCAGCGGGTCGGCGGCCGACGGAGGCGGGGGCGGTTTCACGAAAATGCCGAGCACCACAGGTGCAAATTTGGGAAAACCTTTTGACGAGGTGGGTACATAGTAATTCTTGTACCTTTCTTAGTAATGTGGTGCTGCGTGTACCACTAAGAAAGGTACAAGCAGCACCTTAAAAGTCGGCAAACTCAATGCCCGCTTGGAACAGGTGCGTGCGCGCCCCCTTGACGTCGCGAAGCAGCCAGCGCCCCATGAGCTCGATGCACTCGTCCTCGGGCAGGCCGCTCGCAGGGAAGGCTCCGCTGCGGATGGCCGCGTGAAGCGACATCCCGAGCGCCACGCCGATATTGAACGACTGGGTGAGGCCGGACATCGGCAGGTAGAATAGGGCGTCGCTGGCCTCGAGCAGCAGCTGCGACACGCCGCGCCGCTCGTTGCCGAAGACGAGCGCAATGCCGCGATGGCCGTCCCGCAGCCCCGCGCCGAAGTCAATCTGTGTTCGATAGGCACGAGGAGAGGCCATCGGAGAGGCACCCAGAAGGCCACGGGGAGAGGCACTCCATGGCAATCAGTCGCAATCACCTGCTCAATGGGCACGGCCGGCGCGAATGCGCCCGGCTTGGAGGTCACCCACGCCATGCCCTCCACCGCAGCGGCGCCGGCCGGCTCGTCCTCTTCCTCCTCCGTTGGGCAGTTGGACGCGTAGATCAGCAGCCGCCGCTCGCGTAGCGCGCCGATGAGGTCCTCTGTGCTTTTGTACCGATGGATCGTGAGCCATCGAGAGGCACCGTCTGGGCTCCCACTGTCAGCTCGACCGAGAGAACCTCGCGCAGTCGCGTGCGCGATGGAGGCCGGCAGCATCGTTAGCGTCACCGACTCCACCAGGTGCACGTGCTGCACGCCGAGTGCCTCCGCAGAACGCATGACGCTCGCCAAATTCCAAGGGTCAGCGATATTCTCAACAACCAGCTCGATGCCATTGCGTCGCTGCCGAAGCGCGGTCTCGAGCCGACGAATGCTGCGCTTGAAGGGCGCCAGCGCATCCACGACGCGGCACCAGCCGTCCAGATCGCACGAGCTCAGCCGAAGCTTGGACGGCTCTGGAGGCGTGCCGAGCATCTGCCCACGCTGGGCATGGCGGTCGAGGCTTGCCGTGATGAGCGAATCCAGATCCTGCTGCAACGGCTGGATTTGAAGACGCACAGCTGCTCGACGTGAAACGGCAAAGCATAGTGTACATATGGCCGCCGGCACGAGGCGCATCCCTTGTCTGAGGGTCGAGGTGGCCCTATGAAAAACCACTGTGAACAGGCTGACCTGACTAGTTTAGTGGGGTTGATTGCGATCCGCGTCTCGTGTGCTCTTCACTCTCACTCGTCTCTCGTGACTCGCTCGCTTACGCTTTGTTGGACTCAGATCTCAGTGTGCACACCGCACCTCTGGCTGCTGACTGCTGTCGATCTGACTCGGGCATGCATATAAATCATCAATCGGCATGTGTAGATTTGTGTACCGGGGCATCTTAAGGCAGTATGCATGCACAAGGCTTGTAAGTGTATGGCTGTCCATGGCGGATTCACTGGCTGAGGCGCCATCATTCGACTCACATCTCTCGACCTTGCCCGCTCGGCGTGCATGCCAAATGTCTCCAGATTATTGGTAGCCGAAGGCGGACTTTTCCTTGCGCTTCGGCTTGTACCCGAGCGTGGTGATGCGTTCGCGGAACTCATCCATGTCGATGCGCCCGTCATTGTTCGTGTCCCAGCCCAGGATTTGGCCCATCGACGTTGAGCTCGTCATGCCACGCCCGAAGCGAGAGGCCTTCTCCATCGGACCCCCGTAGGTCGAGGGACGCGACTGTGTAAGCTGCCGATGCTCGCGCGGCCGCAACAGGCAGATGAGCGTGGTGGTGGCGTGGTGGTATCCAGGCTCGTAGTTTTCCATGCGGCGCATGAAGCCCTTGATGGCCTTGACCCTCGCAAGCGCTGAGCCCTTTTCGGTGGTCCACTTCAAGATGTGCTCAGCATCGGCGAGTGCCTCGCGGTACCGACCGAGCTCAGCGTTGGCGGCGCATCGCTTCTCATACGCGAACAAGCTGTCGTTTGTGACTTTGTTCGATGCTGATTGCTGCTGGATGGCCTTGGTGTACAGTGGCACCGCGTCCTCGGCCTCGACGCACTGGAACGCGACGTCCGCGGCCATCTCGAACAGGCTCTGCGCTGAGCGACGCGGCGCGCGCTGTAATACCTTGGACCCGAGGTAGAGGCGCTCGTGCGCATTCTTGACGGCCGGGTCGCCGTTCCAGAGTACGTCGAGCTCATCGTTGCACTTGGCGTAGCTGAGGTGGTCGCTGTGGGCGATGGCTGTGAACTTGGTGGGGTGGAGATAATGCTCGCTGTCTCTAAAGCCCTTGAACTCCCGCAGCTCAGGGAGCTGCATCGAAGCCGACTTCTGGCCTATTTTTGGAACGTCGCACACGGTGGGCCACGAGGCCCTCCGAAGCTGCTCGGCATACGTCATGCCGCTGCCGCTGCGATAGTCCATCGGGCCCGGTGTCCCCGCGCGCTTGGGCATGATATTGCGGGTGGTTGCATTGGCGGCATCAGACATGATGGCACGGACAGATCGCGCGTGGACGTCCGAAACGCGCTGATGGCCTTGCGTTGCAACACTCAAAATAACAAAACTCAAAAAGGAAATCTCGTTTGCGAGCTCGCGGACGTCGTGAAGCGTAGTTACTATGTAGAGCGGCCATCTCGAGGAACATGAACATTACAATGTACACCCATCCCACATCTTCTAGACAGACGTGGAGTCGCGCTGGCAAAATCAGCTACACCAGCGGTGCGCGCGCCGCGCCCCCTGTGCGGCCACTTACCCCTGCGGCGCTTGCAGGAAGAGCGACACGCTCTCGATGGCCGCACCCGTGCCCGGCGGCAGCGCGAGCGCGTCGGGACCATCGTCATCGCCGTCTTCGTCACCCTCGTCTGCCCACGCTTCGGCTTTGGGGGAGGGCGGGGGCTCGCCACTCGGTGGTGTGAACGAGAGGCTCGACGGTGTGAACGAGAGGGCCGTGGACCGCTCGCTCTGCGGGGTGCTGCGCTCGCGTTCGAATCGACTAGCGTCCTCGTCATCCTCGTTCCACGCGTCGTGTTGGTGCTGCGACGAGCGTGCGCGCCCTCCCAGGGTCGACAACTCCACCACCACCGCCGCCGCACCTGCCCGCCCTCTATGCTTGGCATGGCGTGGGCCAGGCTCGCCCACCACACAGAGAGAATGTCCCTCATATGGGCCCCTCTGTTCGTTGAATGCCAAGTGCCGAACCGCCTCCCGTCGGTCATGCTCGTCGAGCGCAGCATGGGCACCGGTCCGCCCCACTGGCGAACCCGTAGCGTCGCTGTCGCCGCCCCCGCTGCCGCCGCCGCGGAGAGAGGCGGCACGCGCCACGCGTGCGCCCGCCTCAAGAGCTTCCGCCGTGTCCGCGTCCGCCGGCTGCAGTGGCGGCACGAGCGTCGGGCAGCACACCTCTAACAAGTTGAGCAGCGGGCCGCGGTCAAACGGGTTGGTGCGCCCGTGAGAGTAACGGTCGCTCACGTGCTCGTACGTCGTCTGGTTGATCCAAATTAGGTAGCAGTGGAAGCAGCCGAGGACGAGCAGCGCGAGACCCACAAAGACGCCGTACGCCGCCAGCACGCCACTCAGCGGCGCGGCGGCCAGCGCGCGTACCGCGAGCGGCCAGTCCGCGGCGTGCACGACCGGTAGGATGCTCAGCAGTGAGAGTGCGTCGGCGGGCGAGGCCGAGCGTAGCTGCGTGCCTACGGTACGCAGATGCGCGATCGCAAAGCTGCCCACCCAGGCCGCGAGCGTCGCCGTCACCCACACGAAGATCACGAAGAAGGCGTAGTTGCGCCGGCCGATGGCGGTGCCCAGCCACGGGCAGTAATGATCCCACTTCTCGATGCATCGATCGGACGAGCGGCAGTGCGTGCAGCGCGGCGGCCGTTGGATGCCGCACGTCTCGCAGAACTTCGTCGTCACGTGAACACCGTTGACCACGTACATGTGAGGAGCGCGCGGCGGCATGGAGCTCATGTGGTGTATCTCCTCACTCGAGGCGCGCGGCACCTTGCCAGGGTCCGTGAAGCATGTGAGCGCCATGAATACGTTCGAGAGCAAGAGCAGTAGCGCACTCACCACCGGCACCGTGGAAGAGTGTTCGCGCGCAAGCGAGGGTGCCACGGCTGCAAAGAAGGCGATGCACGGCATGGTGATCGCCAGAAGCCACGTCCAAAAAGCGCTGAGATGCGGCCGCTGCCACTGCGGCGGGTAGCCACCCTCGTCAGCAGAAGGTAGCTCAGCCATGCGCAGCTCGGGTGGCATCTGATTCCACCGCAACGAATCGATAGTCCGGAAGCAAGGGCACAGCGTGCGGCCGCACTTGGCAGACGCCATTACAATTTATAAATGTTGCGCCCAGCATGACGCGTGTGTGTCGTGCGAAAAAGTGATTTCTACGCCCCTTCCGAGGGAGCCCCCACCGGCTCTGGTTGGGATCAGGTACCTCGTCTTGATTGGTATCAATAGAGCCCAGGTGACCCCGAGCTCTGTCAGTCAGTCAGTTTCGTCGCGGTCCCCCCACGCTCGGCTCGCACTCGAGTGGTCGGCACGAGTGGGCAACCCGCGTGGTCTCGATGTTGCTGGTTTTACTCTCGACTCACGCACGCGCCTACACTTCTCCAGGAACTGGACACTCCGAATACGCATGCATGCGGAACCGCGGACCGTACTGGCAACTGGGGTCCTTGACCACCGCGCTCTACTCACACTAGTGTATCACCGATAGGACACACAAGTCACAACAGAAAGGGGAGAGCGTGTGGACGGGATCGACCGTGTCCGACGACCTAGCCTCGGAACCCACGCACGCCGAATGCGACATGCCACCTAGAACAATTCTATGCATCATAGAGGCGCTGCTCGAGTGCGGGGACGGGATCGGGAATGGGGGCCTTAGTTGCGACCGCGGCCTCGGGCACGACATGGAGGATGGGCGTCGGCTCCTCGTCTCCGGTGAGTCGCCCTTGCTCCTTGCGGGATCGCGACCTGCGCGCCTCGCGCGCCACTGTAAGTACCTGGGCGAGGTCCTCCGTCCTGAGCTTCTGGAGCTTGGCGCGCTCATGGTCAAACGCGATCGAGTCCTCAAAGTCGGAGAGCAGCTGGACGACCTGCTTCCTGTCGGCGCGCCCGGTGAAAAAGATCCGCTCGGAGCACAGGTTCTTCTTGCACTCGCGGAGGAGGCGCTCCGGCGACTGCGCGACCACCACCTCACGCGGGGCGATGCAAAGCTTGCGGACGGGACTGCCAGCACCATCTTTCCACAACTTGAGCGCGGTCACGCCCTCTGTGCACTCGACTCCATCGACTGCGAGGATGAGGTCGCCCGCGCGCAAGCCCGCTTTAGAAGCCGGTGAGTCGGGATCCACGCCAACCACCTTGTTGGAGTCGACTAAGGTCATACCGGCCCTTTTGTTCGGTTTCAATTGAAGGGCGAGGTCGATCACGTCGATGTTGATGAGCTTTGGACCGCTCGCCTCCGCTTGCGCGACGGGAGGCGGAAGATCCCTGCGCACCCCGAAAAGACCGAAGAGATGTGACTGCGCACCGCCTCGCCGCTTGTGCTGCGTGATGTGCGCGAGCACAATCGAGGCAGCGGTCTTCTCAAAGGTCGGCCACCCGCGCGAGCCGTACGGCCGCAAGTTGTACATTGGGTACACCACGCGATCCTTGCGACGAAGCGGGTAGCCGCGCTCGTTCAGCGAGCACACGGCGCGCGCCGCCTTCTCGTCGAGGACACGCACCACTAGCACACCCGCTGACCCCTTCTTCTCGCAGGCCAGCACGCCCTCGTCGCCGAGCTCCTTCTGCAGCGCCTTCTGCAGCTCCTCGAGCGACTTGTCACCCAGCTCCTGCTCCTTCTGCAGCACCTTCTGCAGCGCCTTCTGCAGCTCCTCGAGCGAGTCGCTGCAGAAGAAGCTGCCGAAGAAGCTGCGCAACTCGCCGACCAGATCCTTCTGCAGCTCCCTGAGCGACTTCTGCAGCTTCTGCAGCTTCTGAAGCTTCTGCTCCTTCTGCAACTCCTTCTGCTCCTTCTGCAACTTCTTCTGCAGCTCCTCCTGCAGCTTCTCAAGCAGCACATCGCCCAGCTCCTTCTGCAACTTCTTCTGCAGCTCCTTGAGCGACTTCTGCAGCTTCAACAGCTTCTGCAGCTTCTGCAGCTCCAAGATGAAGACGGTCCCCGTGCGCTCGGAGACGAGCTCGTCCGGCGCGACCTCTTTACAGGGCTTGCCAGGCGGGTCCGTAAGCTGCAGCACACAGGTGCCTGTGGCAGACGCGTAGAGGCTGCCCATGACGGAGAGGGCGCGGCAAGACTTGAGCTCATTCTCGAAGACGTGCTCGCCCATCAGCTTTGGCTCCTTGCCGCCGCACATGCGCTTGAGCTTGGGATCTTGACGTGCTGCATCCGCGTCGCCCGGCGTGCGGAAGCGCATGTAGCCTCCGGCATCGGCTCCCTCGTCGAAGTGGTACTCGCCGGAGATGTAACGTCCGTGGAAGAGCACACTGGCGTGGCCGCGCGATTGCAAGCCCAGGCTCTTTAAATCCGCCATGGAGGCCAGCGCCCAGCCCTCTTGCTCGCATAGGGCGACGAGCTTGTCGACGCAAACCTGCGCCTCGTCCTCCGTGGCGAAGCGATCGCACTCAAACTTGAGCACGGTGAGCGGGCCCTGGTCCACCAAATGACCGTTGTCAGGGCCCCAAAAAGACCGGGACCCGAAGCGCAGTGGGACAGCCTCCGGGGCGTGCCACGACGGACATGCAAAGGTCTCCGGGATGCATGCAAAGTCCATGAAGAGACCGCGGTCGCCGTCTGCGCCCCTCCCAATCTCCGCGTGGCAGAGGATCTTTTCGAGCGTGCGGCCATCGGGGTCCGGCACGCCTGGGCTGCGCCGGCAGTAGCTGACGACGTCAACGCTGCGGCGACCCTGCTCAAAGAGTTCCGCGGCGCGCTCGGGCGGCAGGAAGGCTTCCGGCGGCATGTCCTGGCAGCGTGGCAGAAAGGGCTTTCCCTTGACAATTTTGATGTCCTTGGCCCCAAGCTCAGCCAGCCTCTTCTTAACCGCCTCGGCCTTGCCTTGCAGACTGGCTGCGGTGAGCGGGATGACCTCGTCAAACGTGCTGAGGTGGAAGGTGACCATAAATGTGTCATGGTTTTCGCTAAACGAGGGCTGCTGGGAGTTGTCATCGAGCTGTCTCGGCCCTGTGGGAGTCTTGCGCGTCGCGGATGCGCCTCGTTCGAGGGGTGCTGGGCGAGAGTCGAGGTCCTGGAGGACAATACCACGATCATGGTCCATCCGGCCGGAACCCACTGCCCCAGGCTTCGGCAGGAACGATGGCGTCGGTAGGTCGCGTCTCGTCTTGTCGCCGCCGGCTCGTCGCCGCAGCTTTGCCGCCATGAGTACCGCAGTGACCGTAGTGTCGGTCTGCTTCGGGTCAGATGGCGAGCGCATTGTCATTCTGCCGGTTGGATGTTCCGATTTCGAAGCCGCCTCCATCGTCAGGTCTTCCGCAAAGGAGTCCCTCCCGCGACGCGAATGGAAACGGCTAGAGGCGCCAGAGCCGGGGCTGCTGGCTGCAGACGAGGTATCAAGGTGCGGAGACTCAACGTCGTTCTCGCCGGCTTTGGATTTCTTGACCTGAGCGCTGGTCATCGCCTTCACTGTGAGGCTGCGCGTGAGCTTGGCATCGGTGTGCTTTGTGTTGCACCTCACCTTCGCATCTCGCTGCAGGCCGTGGGCGGAGAATGCCACCTTCGGCCCACCGGGCATGCGCCCTTCCGACGTGCCACTAGGCGAGGCGGCGAGGAACGCCTTCAGCTTCTGTGCATGCCCCACTTTGAGTGTCACGCCGGCCTTGGCCTTGAGGTGCCCCTTGAGCTCGTCGAATGTGAACTCGCGGAGCCCTTCTACAGATTCGATACCAAGATCCTCAATGATCGCGTGTGCGAGGTGCGAGAGGTCCGCTTCGGCCAGCTCTTCCCTAAGGCGCGTCACATGCCCAACAGAATACCGATCCGCGAGCTGCACCTCCGCCAGGGCAGCCACCTCCGGAGGAGAGGGAGGCGGCGAGGCTGCCGAGGCAGTCTCCGCCGTGATGCAGATGGACGAGGTCCCGCAGTGCGTCGCCAACCGCCGAATCAGCACGCTCCTCGGCTCGTTGGAAGCGAGGCGTGCCACCACCTTGGTGACGCGCGGCAGCTGCCCATCCAACTGCCCATCCAAGCGCGCAGAATCTAGCAGCCAGGCGTAGTTGATGAGGCGTACTGCGCCGTCGCGGAGGGCGTCCACGACCGGTACGTCGAAAAACTGCGTCGCATCTAGGAACCACTGCCGGATGTACCAGCGCTCGCGCATGATGTCGAGGCCGACGACCAGCGCCGCACCGACCACGGAGACGATGAGCAGCGCGCCAAGGCCCAGCTCGAGCGCCAGCCGCCCGAACCCGTCCTGCACCACGCCGTCGTGCGTGAGTGCGCCATACACGCAGGCAAGAACGATGGCCGAGATGTCGACCGCGTAAAGGAAAGCTTCGAGCCCGTGCTGCCGACGCATCGCGTACGGCTGACGCCAGGCCTGCAGCCGCCAGAAGCCGCCGAGAACGGCGATCGCAAGACCGGCAAAGACATAGCGTGCGCTCCGGCGCGCTTCGTACGGCGAGAACCACAACACGCAGTCCATGGCGAACGACACGAGGAAGAGGAGCCCATGCCGCGTCCACACAACGAGCTGCCACTGTGAACGGAGTGGCCACTGTGCACGAGCGAGCTGCTCTCTCTTCACGTTATGTAACGATCGCTCCATGGCCATGTGCATCGACCACTCGAGCTTGACGAGCAGCTGCTTGACTTTCTCGGCTTCGCCCTTGCCGACGAACGTTGCTTTCTCGAGGTCGCCGTTCGTCTCCTTAAGAACATTTTCGGGAGTCTCCCTCACATCGACGGTGCGCACCTGGTCATCGCTAATGTCAATCACCTTGGCACGGCTGGCGTTGGCGTGCTTGAGCCGCTCCGGCAGCATGGTCGAGCGCTTAGAGGCCTGACGGGATGCCATGTTCAAGTGCGCCGCTGCCAGCTTTGAGGAGCCCTGCTCGAATGTGCACCAGCCGCTAAACGGCCTGCCGCGGTCGCGGCTGTAGGCGGTCTCGTTGTACACAGTGCACGCGCCACGGTTGACCTTTTTCAGTGCAGCGATGCAGTTCATCGCCTGCTCGTGGGTTGTGAAGGTCACATGCGCCTCACCTGCCTTGATGGCGATTTTGGTGATCTGCCCTCCGAAGCTCTCAAGATCGCTTCGAAGGGCTTCCTCATTCTCCTTGCTCGTCTTCTCGGAGAACGCCTTGTCGAAGACGATCATGCGCCCGTCGTACTCGGACGGACGCGGCGGGATGTCCTTGAGCTGCACTACGGCAGTGCCGCACATGCTCGCGTAGAAGTAGCCCATACCTACTAGCCCGCGCTTGAAGGTGTCTTCCTCCTTGGGCTTACGAGGCTTCTGCGGAAGCGAGGTAAAGTCCCAAAACATTGCGCACTTGCCGAGGCCGGCTTCGCTGCGGAGGAAGCGGCGCACGGCGGAGAGCGCCGTGCCGTGAGGATCTGGATGTAATGCGGTCAGCCATCGATAGGAGAGGGCGAGGATTGAGCGGTCGGCGCCATCGAACAACGCGACCGCTTCTTCGTTGGTAAAGAATGCCTCCTCGGGCAGCTCCTGCCGCCGGCGCATGATCACCCTACCGGACGCATCGCGACCCAGGTACTTGTCCGATACCGCTGAGAGCAGCCATGCACAGCGCAACAGCCGGATGGTGCCATCGGCCAGCCGCTCGCGAATGTGGCCATCGATCTCCTTTTCCGCCCAAAGAAGGAAGTCCCCGTGACTCAGGCCGCCGTCGCACGCGTACCGCTCGGTCAGGGAGCGCACCGCCTCTGCCGCGCGGCGCGCCTGTTTCTGCAGCTGCACAACCTCTGCCCTCGCCGCCTCAGACTGCGGAGCCTTCGCAGCTCGAGTCACATCTTGAGGGTAGAGCCATCCGCTCGCCTCCCCGTTGTCAAAGGTGACCTTGTACCGGTTATAAATCCCGTCGTCAGTCGTTATCTTGCCACGCCTACCATTCACGACAACGTATTCACCCATTCCGATCCGTTTCGCCACCACCACCGCCGCCGCCGCCTTCGCTGCCTCCCGGGCCTCGCGCAGCAGCCGGCGGAATCGCCAGAATAGGAAGAACCAGAAGAGCCAGAGGAGCGACGCCAAGAGGCGGGCGATGGCCAGCCGAGTCTGGTCCTCGTCGTAGCGCATGAAGAGGGTCACGCTCGCACGGAGGCCGACAGTGAAGAGCAGGCTGAAAAGCACACTTAGAATGTATTCCGCCCACGCCTCGCGCTCGAGCAGCAGGCCGTCCGTGTCGCGCCGGCGCCGCGCGACGAGCCAGGCGCCCGCGAGCAGCAGCAGCACGACGGCGGTCTCCGCGTAGCTCAGCAGCGCCTTGAGCACCGGGTCGGTCAGGATGCACGGCAACGGTATATAGCTCATGAGCGGCAGGTTGATGCTCGCGAGGATCTCCTGGATGATGAGCGGCCAGCCAAGCTGCAAGCTGCCGATGATGGTGAGCGTCTGCAGGTGGCCCACGAAGATCATAAATGAGGCGACGTGGGTCTTGGCGTACTCTGGGTACTTGCGCACCAAGTACACGTACACGCCCACAAGCAGCAGCAGGAGCAGCACGCCGCCCGCGACGGCGCCGGCGATGCCAAAAATTTCGAGCGGCGTCGGGCAGCGCACGCATCCGAGGCCGTCGAGCTCCACCTCGTAGCGCTCGCCCTGGCGGTTGAAGGCGCTGCAGTCAATCGGCGGGACGCCCGAGCACTGCTCCGCGCCGAGCGTCGAGCAGCGCTGCCAGAGCCGGCGGATCGCGACGGCGGACTCGGCGGTTGTCGGGTCGTCCAAGGCGTTGTTCGCGAGGCGCAGCGGCGCCATAAAGTTGAGGCGCCCGAGGAGCCACTCGGGCACGGGGCCGGTGACGCCGCCCTCGTCGTCCCACGAGCGCGTCTGCGTCAGGTCGAGGTAGGTGAGGCGCGGAAAGCAGTCGGCTGCGGAGGGAAGGCTGCCCGTGAGCGCGTTGCCCGAGAGGTCGAGGTGCTGCAGGAAGGGCAGCTGGATCATGGAGGGAATCTGGCCGATCAGGTTGTTGGACGGCAGCAGCATCTTGACGACGACGCAGGTGGCGTGGTCGAGCGCGGTGCCCGTGACGGAGCCCGAGTGGCAGGCGGCGCTGCCCTGCGTCATGAGCACGCCGGTGGCTCCGCCGCCGTCGGCGGTGCACTCGTCGTCCCCGCGCAGGACCGGCAGCGCCTGTGGGCAGCAGTGCACGCCAAACCAGCCGTCGACGCACGGCTCGCCGGAGAGCCATTTGTCGTTGTTGCGCCACGCGTTGCCACCCGTGGCCTCGTAGAGAAGCTCGAGCGCGCGCACCATCTCCGTGGGGGGCATCGAGGGTGGCGGGGGCGAGGGCGGCGGAGGCGAGGGCGCCAGGATCTCGAGGATAGTGTAGGTCGAGACAATGTTGGTGATATTCACCCCGAGGGCGCCGGAAAGCGATGCGGCGGTGAGCAAGCTGCTCGCTGGTGGCAGGGACATGAAGACGCGGACGTCGATCACAATGCTACCAGAGCGCACCTGCAGGACGACGCTGGACACAGGGACGCCGAGCAGCTGCGCCAGGCTCGTCCGGAAGTTGGCCATGGCTGCGGCATCAAAGTCCTCAGTGTTGCCCGCGAAGGTGAGCGCCAGGCTCAGCACGGGCCGGTACTCGGCACCGGGCTGGAGCGGCGGCGGTGACGAGGGCGGCGGCGGCGAGGGAGGGGGCGCGGGAGGTGGTGAGGGAGGGGGCGGCGAGGGCGGCGGCGAGGGCGGCGGCGGCGGAGAGGGCGAAGGCGGCCGTGGCGGCGGCGAGGGC
>Ga0210245_100626_pt1 | contig 31968 bp, 21 predicted proteins | sample ChrtobMetaP3_4mM_FD_155450 | JGI IMG/M metagenome (GOLD analysis project Ga0210245, IMG submission 155450) | Chrysochromulina tobin associated microbial communities from unialgal haptophyte culture, Seattle, Washington, United States - P3_4mM | ecosystem: Host-associated > Algae > Haptophytes >...
CCCGCGCGGAGCGTCGTACCTGTGAGTTATAGAATGCTTGAGATATGAAGCAGCACAACACTATATTAGTGCCATTTCTTCTACAGACTCCCTCTTCTCTCCTTCTCCTTCCTTTCCCTTCTCCTTTTTTTCTTTTATTTCTCCAACCGTTAGTAAAACACCGCCGAATTTCCCGTCCTGCAGTCCCGACGATGATTGCGGAATTGCATGTTCAAGTTCACAACACGTGAATTGCCAACTCGGCAAACGCTCGACCACAGGTCCCGTGGAGACACAGTGTGGAGGGCGCAGACAGACACAAACACACCGAAGCAGACAGACATCAGGGGTGCGGGAGCGGTCAATGTATTGAAGGGAAGAAGACGGTGAGGGACGCGTGTGCACATCCCGTTCGCACAAACTCACGCAAGGAGGGCGCCAAAAAACTCGACGTTCACATCCATTTTTCAGTGCCAGGAAAAACGCACTCTCTCACGTCAACATCTCGCACCTCAGAGTCTAAGTCTCTCAGACCGAGTCCAGACGCACCCCAGGCTATCATTTGTACTTAATATACTCAGATTCCCAAGACAGATTTAGCCATTTAGCTCCGGCCGTCCGCTGCCGCTCTCTGCCTCCTCGAATTTGAGTGCGGCTCCATTGACGCAGAAGCGCGGGCGGACAGTCGGGTCGTTGAGCACGAAGGCGGCCTCGGGGCCGCCTGGGTCGGTGGCGGGCACTGGGTCGTCCACGGGCGCAACTGCAGGTCCGTCGCTGAACACGTGGCCGAGGTGGCTCCCGCAGTTGGAGCACTTGATCTCCATGCGGCCGCCGAGGGCCTCCCTCCGGTACTCGACGCCACCGCCGGCCGTGCGCCAGAAAGACGGCCAGCCTGAGCCGGAGTCATATTTGGCAGCAGAGTCGAAGAGCTTGGCACCGCAGCTCGAGCAAAAGTAAGCACCATCGCGCGTCTCGTCGTTGAGAGGCGAGGAGAACGGCGGCTCCGTGACACCTAGTTTTGTGACAGCCAATCGGAACGGTGCAGATTGGCCGGCGCCGAAGGAGAAGAGCAGCTGAAAGAGCGCATACGCCACCAGCAGGCCAGGTCCGCCAAGGGCTTGTATTGGGGCGGCATTGAGTGGCGCCCCCGACGAAACCCAATCCTTCACGACGTCATTGCTGGCCACGTCTTTGGCCGTCAGCACGACAATGGCCGTATATAACACGTTATACGTGATCGGAGGGAACATCGGCTTGCCCTCCTTCTGTCGATCTTGGTTGTAGCTCTTCATGCGCTCTTGCGCCCTCTTGAGACCCGCTTCAGCAGCCTCTCTGCTGCTCTCGTCGAGACGCGATACTGTCGCGCGGCGATCACTGTGAGCGCGACGACTAGATGGATTTTGCATGCCGCCAGCATTGTAGCTCGCAGCCGCTGTCGCAAGAGCCAGGACGGCTCCGATGCGCATCGTGAAATTGCTCAGACCTTCGCGACGTCCCGCCCTTCAAGAAGTTCTCAGAATTGCAAAGGCGGAGCAATCTTTCTCGAGGATGTCGGTTCTTTTTTTACACGTGGCGTCGAGCTGAGCGCTTCGGTCGCTTTTGTCATCCTTCCAGGGCACGACACGCTGGGGGACGCCCGGCTCGATCTTGGACCCAGTCTAAATCATCCTCACGATTGCTGGCGGAATGCCGACTCTGAGGGCGGCAGAGGGAGTTCCAATCGTCACGGGCGTCCCCGTGAATGCTTCAAGGCGGGCGAATGATTACGACGACTACGAGGATGTATCGACGGACCAGATGCAGACATCAGGTCGGCCCCCGATCGTGCGCGGGCACAGGATCAGCGATCTCAGACAGCAGGCTTCACACTCCCCGACAAGCCAGCGGATGATGGCTTGCCTGAATGTTGTGTCGGGCATCATTCTCCCCTACATGGCCTACTACTACTACCTGCAGTATGGTGACCGCATGTGCAGCAAGCCCGTCGCTGGCTGGCTGTACACCTACGCGATGGTCAGTGCCACTACTGGCATCATCGGCCTCTGGGCAAACTTCAAGCAGCTCGGTGCGATTGCGCAGTTGCAACGTGCGCAGGCGCTGCCCGAAGGCCCCGAGAAAGAGCAGGCGACTGCGGAGGCGATGATCACCTTTGGCAGCATCGGCTGCATTGTGTGCTGCATCCTCTTTCCCCTCGGCGTCTTCTCCTTCTTCTGGTGGGTCAAAGGCAACTTTGATGTGTGGGGTACCTACCCACGCACCGACATCCGGCCCGATGAGCCGTGGGCAGACTTCAAGGGGTGCGACGCGGACCTGCTCAATGCTGCACGTACCATCTACTTCTGGACGTACGGGATCATCCTCTTCTCTTGCTTCAGCTTTTGCGCGGTGATGGGAGTCGTCTTGGCAGCTGCTGAGGAGGCTGCAGGGGAGGCCCGAGCTGAGGAGTTAGCACGGCGCCCTCGGCACGGAGCCGCGATGCTTTGAGCTTCGATTCGTGCGTGGCTGCCGTTCGGCTGCCGCGACACTGGGGCAAGGCACCGGGTCCGTCCATGGCGTGCATTACAGTTAGGAGGCGGCGCCCTGGGTGGTGGGTGTGATTCTTTCGTCGTACGTTTCTTCGACTGCGTCGCTTCGGATTCACTGGCCAGCGGCCTTTTCACGACCGGTCATCGGCACACGATTGCTCATTTGAACGCAAACGTCGTGTTCCTCGCGTTCGTACTCAGTTCCTTTTCAGTTCCTCCCAGCTAGTAACAGTGTGCCCAGTTGCCTGACAAGCTCTGGCCGCCGCCTCTGAGCAACGCATTCTCTCCTATGTGGTCATTTCCCACAGTCCCCGGCCCGGCCGTGGGGCGGTCGAGTCGCGCGAGCGAAGATGTCGGCCGCGTCGGCCGCGAAGGAGGCGCTCTGCGTGGTCATCGACGTGTCACGGCACATGCGGCCGCATCTCGACGATGCGCTCGAGGCCGTGCGCATGCTTGTCAACGCCAAGATCCTCTTCCACAAGCAAGATGTTGTCGGCCTCGTGTTGCACGGCACGCAGGCAACGGAGAACACGGTTGCGGCTGAATATGGGGGAGATCAGTACATGCACATCACCGAGACGCACGCGATGGCACCTGTCTCGTATCGGACGCTCGAAGCGCTCGACCGCACGGCTGCAACGCCGGTGGTCGACCCCGAGGACAGCGCCGACCTGATCGACTCGCTGTGCGTGGGCATGTTTGCGGTGATCGCCTACGTCAAGAAGCTCAAGTTTGCCAAGCGTGTCATCCTGCTGACGGACGGGACCTCGCCGGCCACCGCTGAGGGTGAGGACGGCGATCAGCTCGACGCCATCGCCCGTCAGCTCAAAGAGTCGCAGATCTGCTTTGAGGTCTTCGGCATCGGTATCGGCACTGTGGCCGACGACGCGGACGACGGCACGGCGGCGGCGGAGGAGGAGGATTCCGACCCTATCGCGGCCGCCCGTAAGGCAACGCTGCGCGTGCTGCGGCGGCTCGAGACGGCCGTCGGCCACGAGCACTTCAAGATGACACCGATGAGCGACGCGCGCGAGGCGCTCGGCGCTCTGAAGAAACGATCGGTGCGTTCGAGTACGTGCTTCCGAGGGCCGCTCGACATCGGGGGCATTGGGCTGCCCGTGTGGTCGTGGCGCAAGGTCGTCGCGGCCACCCCACCCTCGTATAAGACCGTCGCCAAGGCAGCGCTCGACGACCCGACAGGCGAGGGGATGGCTAACCCCGAGGGCACGGTCATCGTCGAGCGCCGGCAATTGGTGCCAAGCCGGCCAGATGACGACGTGCCGCCCGACCAGATCATAAGCGCGTACCGGTTTGGCAAGGACCTCGTGCCCATCGACCGCGCCGACGGCGAGCGCCTCAAGCTTGGCGTGCCAAGCAAGACGTTGCAGCTTTTTGGACTCGTGCCGCGTGCCGATGTGCCACGATGGATGCTGACCTCGCGCCCTGAGTGCGTGGTGCCGCCGCCAGAGGGCACGGGCGGCTGCGACGCTAACAAGGCGCTGCAGGCGCTGCTGCTCGTGCTCGAGGAGGAGGGACTCGTTGCCGTCGCGCGGTACGCGCCGCGCGCGGGCGCGCCGCCGACGCTCGTGGCTCTGCTCCCGCATGTCACATGCTTCTGGATGCTCCAAGTACCCTTCGCCGATGAGATGAAGCATTTCGACTGGGGCGCGCCGCCCTCGTCCTCCGACGGGCCGAGCGCCGCGCAGGTGCAGGCCGCCGCCGAGCTCATCGATGCCTTCGATCTGACGCCTGACGGCGAGGGGTGTGCGGCCGAGGCGACAGCGGCAAGAGCGGCGGGCGCGCTGGTCGGCGGCAAGGAACCACTGAAGCCCAAGCAGGTCTACAACCCGAGACTACAGCGCCACTACCAGTGTATTCAGCACCGCGCGCGTGCGATGATCGGCACGAGCGCCGGCGGCGCCGGCGGCACCGCCACAGCCTCCCACCTGCCGTCGCCTGACTGGCGAATCACCACTCCGCTCGTGCCAGATGCAGCAATGCTGCAGCGCGCGGCACCGGCCATCGATGCCTTTGCCGCTGCCTGTCCGCTGAGCGGGGCCGTCGGCGGTAAGCGCGGGCGCGGCGGCCGAGCCGGTGCCACTGGTTCTGGCGCGGCGGACGCAGCGCCGCCTTACCCGAAGGTGGCTCGCTCCGAGGAGGTGAGCGGTTTCGGTGCCAGCTTTGGCGGCGGCCTCGGCGGCGGCGGCAGCGGTGGCTTCGGCGGTGGCAGCGGCGTCGCCCTCCAGCTTGGGTACACGGCGCCGTCGCGCCTCGACCCTCAGGCGCCCGTCAAGACCTTTTGGGAGATGATGGACGATCAGGCCGAGGACCGTGTGGCAGACGCCCTCGACCAGATGGCGCAGATGGTGCTCGATCTGCTGCGGAGCGTTGGCGCGGACGAGACTGACTTTGGACGCCCGCACGGGCCTGGCCAAAAGGGCCTGAGCTGCCTGCGCGAGCTGCGGCGCGCCTCGGTGCGGGAGTACTCCGCCAAGCAATTCAACCGCGTGCTCACCCAGCTGCGCGAGCTCTATCGAGATGAGGCGTCGGGGCGCGCCTTCGTGTGGCGCGCGATCGTCGCACAGATCGGGGACCCGAGCCAGCTCAAGCACGGGCTCATCGTACACGAGGAGATTTGTGCCGATGAGTACGGCGACGGCCTTGCCGACGAGGAAACGGTCAGCCGCGAGCAGGCACGGGCTTTCTGGCAACCCCTCGCCCCCGCAGCGCCCGACACATCGCCCCTTGCGGCCGAGCCGCTCGCGGCGGTCGACGAGATGGACGAAGATCTTGATGCGCTCGAGTAGAGGAAGGAGGCGCATTCCGAACCACCGAGGTGGTCCTGTGACAACAGCAAGGGGCGGGCTGGCTCCCAGCCCCCCATGGCCAACAGCCACGGTCGCGAGTGCCTCCGTAGTTCTGGCATGCATTCCGCTGAAACGTCTTTACGTGTGGAACGGACCAGATTGAGGAATTTGTTCTCGAAGCCAGTCCTTTTCTGTCCAGCCGGTACCGAGTACGCGAGAACAGAGGCGCCTAGTAGGTGCGCGACCGTCCTGTACCCGAGACTATCTTCCCCAGCCTACCGCTAGGTACCAACGTCTCGTCTCACGTCTGTCTCTTCCGAGATGCTCTCTCCCGATATCGTCTTCTGGATCTGCGTCTTCGTGGGTTGCACGGTACTACCAATGTTGGTTGACCTTGTACGCATCTTCTTCCCATCGTACGCTGGCCGCGGCGGTGGTCCTCGCCCGTGTTTTGGCGGTCTCATCGCGGCCCACTGCCTTGTCGCGGCGTGGCATTGGCAGCGGCCGTTGCTTCTCGCGATCATAGTAGCCCTGTGCATGTGGGCTTACTACGTATTCTGGGTGTCAGTACTTCCATACTCGACCGAGGCTTTCACGCCAACCTGGTACGTGCACGTCGTGGGTATTTCGACGCTCTGGATCAACTCGGTCTGGAACTATGCGCTGTGTGCTTCTATCGACCCGGGCTTCGTTCGCAAACACGAGGGCGACGGCTGCGAGACCGGCACGCTGCTGGAGCCAACCGACGGCGTGAGATGCCGCTGCGGTCAGCACGTGATCCATCTGGACCACCACTGCCCCTTTACTGGGGGGTGCATCGGCGCTAACAACTTTCGCTTCTTCATGCTCTTCTTACTGCACTGCTCGCTCGGATGCACGTACGCGTCCTATCTCGCGTGGCCGCCCTTTGCTGACTGCGTGCTGCGCCAATGCAACTTCCCTCTACTTGGTCTCGTACCAAACGTGTACGTGCCGACGGCGTGCAAAGCGATGGGAACGCGCACCTTGCTGCTCTTGCCGGCGTTCACGCTTGCCTTCACACTTGGATGGCTTGGCGTGGTGCATGCGTGGCTCCTCGCGAATGGTCTCACCACCATTCAGTATGTTCGACGCGCGCGCTGTGCACGAGCAGCCGGTCCTGCAGCGTCCTTGCGCACGCTCCGGGAGTTCCTGCTCGTGCAAGGCGAGATTGAGACGGATAAGTGGAGGCTGCTCTGGGGGAGGCCCGCCGCCAATGCCACTCGCCTCCACTGCGCACGCCTCCTGCTGCTTCCGTCACTGCCCGAGCGGCGAGTCCTAAGACATGGGGAGGGCAGCTCGAGCTCGTGGATCACATTTGGCGCCGTCGAGGGTCTGGTTCAACTGGGTCTGGTGAAGGCGGCGGCGGATGGAGCAGGCGTCGCAGAGTCTGACCAACATGACTCTGACTAAGCCGATGGGGCTGTCGATGTGGGAAGGTCTTAGAGTGTCGTGCGGTGTTACAGGCGGTGGCGCAGTCACCGTTCGCGCCTTTTGGGGCGGGCTCATACCAATACACGGCAGACATTTCTAAGTATCGACTTGACTTGACTCTTAACAGTTCCGTTCAACTTGTATTGTAGCTATGCGGTACACCGGCTGTCGCGTGTGTCGTGAAGAGATCTTGCGCTCCTCTCTCTCTTCATTTCACCTCATTATAGTACTCACTAATTCCTCACAGTCGTTTGGCTTTGGAGGTTCAGATTTGTTCGGTGCGAGGAATCTTGCGAAGATTATCTTCGCCAGTCGTCCATGCTCGTCTTCCTCGCTTGCCCCCTTGCCCTGACTGTGCGCAACGCCGTGCCGACTTCGGTGCGTGCGCCGGTCGTATCGATGGTCGCCCCGCTCGAGGGCAGCTTCATCTACGGTCCGCCCGTGCCGGCAAGCAAGGGGCTGAAGGGTTTCTCGAGCCCGACGTCTTTCATCGTCAGCGATCTCGTGACAGCAAGTGATGGCAAAGTGGTGCCCTCCACAAATGTGTGGTCGGCACCGAAAGTCGCGGCGAGCGCGCCGGTGACCGAGCAGGAGGTTCTGGCGGCGCAGAAGGCCTGGGCCAACTCGATCGCATCGATCTCGAAGGTTTACCTCGAGGGTGGCGACTACGTTGGGGCGGCTGCCGATGCAGCCGGCAAGCTCTATGGATACGGCAAGTGCGATGTCATGTTCAAGCCGACCAAGGCAACCAAGCACCCGTTCCGTCCGACGGGCGCGGACGCGATGTCCTACTTCGTCGGCGCGGAGGTGATGGGTGCAAAAGAGTTCGTCGGCGAGGATGCTGGCTTCGCCATCAACGGCGGCCGCGGCTGGTCGAGCGTCGCCTTCCGCAACCACATGGTCAAATGCTATGGCGATGTTGCTCTTGCAATGGGCGATTATGTCTTCACGGATGCCACCGACGGCAGCGAGGCTCGTGTCGAGTACACCTTCGGCTACAAGCGCAATGACGACGGCCAGGTGCGCATCTGCCTGCACCACTCGTCGGTACCGTTCAAGGACGCGGGCCCGGCGCCGGTGACCGAACAGGAGGTTCTGGCGGCGCAGAAGCTCTGGGCCGACTCGATTGCGTCGATCTCGAAGGTCTACAAGGACAAGGGCGACTACGTTGCGGCGGCGGCCGAGGCGGCCGGCAAGCTCTATGGCTATGGCAAGTGCGATGTCCTCTTCAAGCCGACCAAGGCGACGAACAACCCGTTCCGCCCGACGGCCTCGGACGCGATGTCATACTTTGTCGGCGCGGAGGTGATGAAGAACGACAAGTTCAAGGGCGAGGACGCCGGCTTCGCCATCAACGGCGGCAAGGGCTGGTCGAGCGTCGTCTTCCGCAACCACAAGATTGATCTGAACGGTCCGACTGCCCAGGCGATGGGCGACTATGTGTTCACGGACGCGACGTCGGGCGACGAGGTTCGTGTCGAGTACACGTTTGGGTACAAGCGCAATGACGACGGCCAGGTGCGCATTTACCTGCACCACTCGTCGGTACCGTTCGAGGCAAAGCCGGCGCCCATTACGGTGGATGAAGTCAGGGCCGCGCAGAAGGCCTGGGCCAACTCGATCGCATCGATCTCGAAGGTTTACCTCGAGGGCGGCGACTACGTTGCGGCGGCGGCCGAGGCGGCCGGCAAGCTCTATGGCTATGGCAAGTCCGATGTCCTCTTCAAGCCGACCAAGGCGACGAACAACCCGTTCCGCCCGACGGCCTCAGACGCGATGTCATACTTTGTCGGCGCGGAGGTGATGAAGAACGACAAGTTCAAGGGCGAGGACGCCGGCTTCGCCATCAACGGCGGCAAGGGCTGGTCGAGCGTCGTCTTCCGCAACCACAAGATTGATCTGAACGGTCCGACTGCCCAGGCGATGGGCGACTATGTGTTCACGGACGCGACGTCGGGCGACGAGGTTCGTGTCGAGTACACGTTTGGGTACAAGCGCAATGACGACGGCCAGGTGCGCATTTACCTGCACCACTCGTCGGTACCGTTCGCCATGTGAGCTGCGCGTCAAGGAGCCGTCAGCACCCCATGCAGCATTCATGTTTCTGTGTTGGCCACGTTGGGTCGTTGGCCACCATCTCGGCTGGACAAGGTGTGGGGAAACCATGAAACCACGAGCGAGAATCAAATACTGGTGTGTATCTCGTCTATTCGGTCCTCTCTTCAACATTGAGAATACATTACTTTTGATAGTACTTGACGACAGTGCCGCGGCCGCGCGGGGCCACAGTGTTCAAATACGAAATAGCCTATGTGCTATAATGAGGTAATTACGCGCCTAAATTACGTGCGCCATACGATAATCCCCCACCCATCCGTGATCCGACGCGCGCGAATGAAAGCACCCACGACGCGCGACGATTTGATTATCGTATGATCTTCCCGAATGTTGTAGAAAACTACGTAATCGAATTGGCCGCACGCATAGGCGGCATAGCACATTGCTGCGATTGCGCGTAATCCGTAAGCCCCTACGCTACGTAAACACGACCGGACGCGACGGCCGACGCTCTCACAGGGGAAAACTGCAGAATCTCCCCTGGCGCTCGCGGCTTCGCATTGGCATTTACAATGTCACAGCGAAGGACCGGCCCGCATGCCCGCCCGACATCACACATACATCACACATACAGCGATCTGTGCGTCGACTATGTGTATGGGAGCAATAAGTGCAGGTACGTATTTGCCGTCGATCTGTGCGATACGGATAGAGCTCCGAAGCGCACGCACAGACTTTCAGTGCTCCTCGCCATCGTCCACGTATCCCTCCGGTAATTCTCCCTGAAGCGTGAGCACGTCTTCGCTGATAAGACCCCAGACGGGTACATCGTCTATGCCCTTCTCCTTCCACATCTTGGTACGGTTGGGCAGACCCGATTCGGGCGGAGGGTCGATAAACAACTTGAGCTCGACGACGCACGCGCACTCGACTACGGTCGCGCCCACCTTGCGCACGAGCTCGATGCCCGAGCTGAGCGTTCCGCCGGTCGCGACGAGGTCGTCGATGAGGAGCACGCGGTCGCCCTCCTTGACGACCGTACTCTTCATCATCGGGTCGCCCTTGTGAAGCGGCATGCCGCGCGGCAGGCACATGCCCTCGCGTTTTCCGTACTCGACACTGAAGGCGCTCGATGAGATGCCGTTTGGCATCTTTCCCGGCTTGCGGAACATGAAGAAGGGAATCTTAAGCGCGAGCGCAATCGGCGGGCCGAGCACGAAGCCACGCGCGTCAAATCCGCCAATCGAGTCGATCTGCTTGCCGCGGTATCGCGCGACGAAGATGTCGACCACCTCCTGGAAGATGTCGGGCCTGGTGAGGAAGCCGGTGATGTCGTAGAAGCGCGCTATGCCTTTGAAGGGATAGTAGGGGATGACGGCGGCGATGCGCTTGGCCGCTTCGCCATCCTGTTCGTATGCGGCACTCGTCATGGGCGGAGGTGATGGAGGCAGAGCTTCTGCCATTTCGGGAAGGTCTTGTGAAGAGATGCAGAAGAGAATGCTGCTGTGAAACACAACGCGCGCACCAGTTCAGTTCAGTTCAGTTTCTTCGCGGTCCCCCCACGCTCACTCCACCACCGCGCACCGAACCCCCAAGCACGAGGGCCGCTATCGCAATGGACGGAGGCATGGCCGACACTGCGAAGAGAGTGAATCAGTTGACGCAACTCACCACAGTTTAGGCCTTAAAGCCGGACCAGCGGCCAGAGAGGCGAGGATGCTACTTTATTAGAAACTTGGCGATTTCCTCTTTCCTCCGCTCGTACGGCGATTTCGTCGGCGGCTCATTAACCGAACCCGACCTTGACCAAGCACAACAGCCAACACGCAACACGCATGCACACCTCACAGTCACGCGCACGCGCACCCTTGCTACGCTACGCGCACCCTTGCTCGCGGCTCTCTCGGGAGACACCCTCATACTACAGCACGACTCACGAGAATCGACATACAGCATCGACACCGGACTCTCCGCACTGTGCACCAGCCGAGCCGCGCACGGCTGCAGGCTGCCCACTGCCCCGCTGCCCGCGGATCCCCCCATCGCGCCGAGTTGGGCTCGACGGGCCGGGTGACTGAGCCCAACCGAGTGAGGCGTGGCCGTCCCTCGCCATCGCGAAGCCAAGCTTGGACATCAATCCAAATTTGGACATCAATCCAAATTTGGACATCAATCCAAACGGATCGATCCGCGGCTCTCTTGTCATGCGTTCTTCCCCACCCAGCCCCCGATGCCGCCGTCCGCCCTCCCCTCTGCCACGCACCCATACACGCATGCATTCGCGCATCATCTGCTGTCGAGTGCGAGCCGTTCGTTACTCGGAATGGCACGCCCCGGCCTGTTGCATCCGCTCGCGGCGCCGCGGCTCGCTCACGACAGCGCCGCCGCGGCTCGCCCCCTCCCCCACGACCTCATCCCTCGTCCTACCCCGCGCTCACGTGCGCTTCATGAGCATGCGCGTGGGACGCCGGCGTTGCCGACGCGTGTGCCAACGCTCACGACGGCGTGCATACCGGCGCGCATACCGGCGCTCACGACGGCGCTCATACCGGCGCTCATACCGGCGCTCACGACGGCGCTCATACCGGCGCACATACCGGTGCTCACGACGGCGCTCATACCGGCGCACATACCGGTGCTCACGACGGCGGTGCTCACGAGGGCGGCTCGTCGCGCACGCAGTGGGCCCACGTGTTCGCCGCAGGTGCGTGCAGCTTGCGACCACCCCACTCAACTGTCGGGGGCAGCTCGGGGAAAGCAACCGACTTCAGCGGCAGGAGGGAGAGGGCGCACCGTTCACCAATCGGCACGAATGCGCCCCAGTACGTAAGCCCATCCTCTGCGAACGCCACCTCCTCATCTGCCTCCTCCGCCTGGTCCACAGGGCGGCCGGCGGCGCTCAAGCTCACCCGCACCAGCCGTACCATCTCGGCGCGGCAGTTGGCGGCGGGTGCACTGCCCGCGGCAGCGCGAGCCGCCGACGCGGCGAAGACGGCGCCGAGGAAGGCTCGCGCAGCCACGAGGCGGCCGCCCAGCTTGCGAAGCTGCACGAGCGCCTTGAGAAGGTCAACCACCTTAGGCAAACTGAGCTGAGGGTCGCCCTGGGGGGCTGCCTGAAGCGCTTCGGCCGCGGCGCGTAGCTGCGTCAAGAGCGCCGTAATGAGCTCATCGAGCTGCTTCAGCTTGGTGGTCTGCTCGGCTGTAGGTAGCTCGAGGAGCAGTTGAAGCGTCGAGCTGGCCACCGCGTGCAACTTGGCCGCGTCCTCGACCGACGTGGCCGCGAGCGCCTGCAGGTTCTGGGAGCAGCAGCGCGTCAAAAAGGGGGCCGCGTCCGCCGGGCCGAGCGCCGCAGTCGCCTTGGCGCCAATCTGATGCAAGGTGAGGTGGGTCGGCGAGGGCTTAGACCATCCGGCCACGATGTGATCCGGCTGCACGAGCGCCTTGAGCTTGGGCAACACGTTCTTCTTCAGGTTCATTGCGACATCGAGATCGTCATCCTCCTTGGCCCGATCGTAGGCCTTCTGCTGTACGCTCAGGTCGGCTATGGAGGCGATGTGGGCCTTGCATGCAGATGCCTCCACATATCGCTCCTGCCGGAGCAAAGCGTCCAAGATTGCCTGGAGACCCTCGCCGCCGCCCATCTGGACTGTAGAGGGGGGCGCGGGCGTCGCGATCGGCGTCGTGGGCGCCCCAAACATGCCGCCGCCCATGCCACCACCCATGCCGCCGCCCATCTCCATGAAGCCCCCGCCGCCCATAACAGCCGCGGGCGTTATGGGCTCAAATTGGCCAAAGCTGTCGTCCGAGTCCAGCGCAGCCGCAGCGAGGGAGCCCCCAAAGGTGTTTTGGCGGCCACCAACATACAGTGGTGCCGCAACCGTTGGCGTGGGCGTCGCGCCACCAAAACCGCCAAAGTCGCCAAAGTCATCAGCTGCTGCAGCAGGAGGGGCGGGCGCGGGCGCGAGCGTGGGTACAGGCGCAGGCGCTGAGTCGAAGCCGCCAAAGTCGCCAAAGTCGCCGACGGCCGCAACAGGAGGGGGCGGCACGGGTGCTGGCGCTCCGAACATGTCGCCGGGCATCATGCCGCCGCTCATTCCACCCATGCCGCCCATCCCCATCCCCATGCCGCCAGCAGAAGGCGACGGCATCGACGGCGCCGGCGCCGGCGCAGGTGCTGAGTCGAAGCCGCCAAAGTCGTCATCAGCGGCGGCATACGAGGCTGCCGCCGGCGCGGGTGCAGGCGCTCCAAACATGTCGCCGGGCATCATGCCGCCGCCCATGCCGCCCATGCCGCCCGTCCCCATGCCCATGCCGCCAGCAGAGGGCGACGGCATCGACGGCGCAGGCGCAGGCGCTGAGTCGAAGCCGCCAAAGTCGCCAAAGTCGCCGACGGCCGCAACAGGAGGGGGCGGCGCGGGTGCAGGCGCTCCGAACATGTCGCCGGGCATCATGCCGCCGCCCATGCCGCCCGTCCCCATGCCTATGCCGCCAGCAGAAGGCGACGGCATCGACGGCGCAGGCGCAGGCGCTGAGTCGAAGCCGCCAAAGTCGCCAAAGTCGCCGACGGCCGCAACAGGAGGGGGCGGCGCGGGTGCAGGCGCTCCGAACATGTCGCCGGGCATCATGCCGCCGCCCATGCCGCCCGTCCCCATGCCTATGCCGCCAGCAGAAGGCGACGGCATCGACGGCGCAGGCGCAGGCGCTGAGTCGAAGCCGCCAAAGTCGCCAAAGTCGCCGACGGCCGCAACAGGAGGGGGCGGCGCGGGTGCAGGCGCTCCGAACATGTCGCCGGGCATCATGCCGCCGCTCATTCCACCCATGCCGCCCATCCCCATGCCCATGCCGCCAGCAGAAGGCGACGGCATCGACGGCGCCGGCGCCGGCGCAGGTGCTGAGTCGAAGCCGCCAAAGTCGTCATCAGCGGCGGCATACGAGGCTGCCGCCGGCGCGGGTGCAGGCGCTCCGAACATGTTGCCAGGCATCATACCGCCCCCCATTGGTGGCGGCATGGACGGCGGCGGCGCGGGCGCGGGTGCGCCGCCGAATCCTCCAAAATCGCCGAAGTCATCGACAGCGGCGGCGTATTGGGATGGTACTGGTGCGGGTGCTCCGAACATTGGCGGTGGCGCTGGTGCAGGTGCAGGCGCTCCGAACATGTCGCCGGGCATCATGCCACCGCCTATGCCGCCCATGCCGCCCATCCCCATGCCCATGCCGCCAGCAGAAGGCGACGGCATCGACGGCGCAGGCGCAGGCGCTGAGTCGAAGCCGCCAAAGTCGTCATCAGCGGCGGCATACGAGGCTGCCGCCGGCGCGGGTGCTGGCGCTCCGAACATGTCGCCGGGCATCATGCCGCCGCTCATTCCACCCATGACGCCCATCCCCATGCCCATGCCGCCAGCAGAAGGCGACGGCATCGACGGCGCCGGCGCCGGCGCAGGTGCTGAGTCGAAGCCGCCAAAGTCGTCATCAGCGGCGGCATACGAGGCTGCCGCCGGCGCGGGTGCAGGCGCTCCAAACATGTTGCCAGGCATCATGCCACCGCCCATGCCGCCTATTCCCATTCCCATGCCACCAGCAGAGGGCGCTGGCATTGACGGGGCTGGCGCGGGCGCTGAGTCGAAGCCGCCAAAGTCGTCATCACCAGTGGTAGGGGGTGGCTGTGCGCCAAAAGCACCGAAGCCGCCGGCCGATGCGCCAGGCATGCCGCTGCCCATCGGGCCGGGCATACCGCCCATCATACCACCCATGCCGCCGCCCATCTGGCTCGGCATGCCACCACCCATGCTCGCACTGCCAAAGTCGCCAAAGCCATCGTCGTTGGCCGCCGCGGGCGGCGCCGAGGGCATGCCGCCGCCCATCGGGCCGGGCATACCGCCCATCATACCACCCATGCCGCCGCCCATCTGGCTCGGCATGCCACCACCCATGCTCGCACTGCCAAAGTCGCCAAAGCCATCGTCGTTGGCCGCCGCGGGCGGCGCCGAGGGCATGCCGCTGCCCATCGGGCCGGGCATACCGCCCATCATACCACCCATGCCGCCCATGCCGCCCATAGGTGGAGGGACGCCCATAGAGGACGCCGCGGGAGGTGCGGGCACAGGCGCTGAGTCGAAGCCGCCAAATGCGTCTGCGGGCAAGCTTCCGAGCGCCGAAATGCCGCTCTGTAGAGGAGCAGCCGGCACGGGTGCGGGTGCAGGTGCGGGCGCCGCGGACCCAAAGTCACCAAAGTCGTCTGCCGCAAGATCGCCAGAGCCCATTCCAGGCATCCCCCCCATACTGGGCATCGCCGAAGGCATTCCCCCCATACTGGGCATCGCCGAAGGCATTCCCCCCACACTGGGCATCGCCGAAGGCATTCCCCCAATACTGGGCATCGCTGGAGGCATCCCCCCCATGCTGGGTATCGCCGGAGGCATCCCCCCAATGCTGGGGATCGCCGGAGGCATCCCCCCCATGTTGGGTATCGCCGGAGGCATCCCCCCAATGCTGGGCACGCCACCGAACGCAGACGCGCCCGCCCCTCCAAAGGCACCACCAGCCGCGGGTTGTGGCGTTGGGGCTGAGGAGGCGAAATCGCCGAAGTCGTCGTCAGCGGCCGCCGCGCTCGCCACCACCGGCGCGCCCCCAAACCCGCCGAAACCCGCGTTAGGTTGTGGCGTTGGGGCTGAGGAGGCGAAGTCGCCGAAGTCCTCGTCGGCAGCTGCCGTGCTTGCCACAGGCGCGCCCGCAAACCCGCCGAAACCCGCGCCTGACAGCACCGGCGTCGCCGCGCCGAAGCCGGGTGAGGGTGCAGGGGGATAGCCACCCATAGGGGTGTAGCCACCTATAGGCGGGGGTGCGGGAGCGGGTGCGTAACCACCCATACCCTGTGTAGGCATCATGCCACCGCCCATCTGGCCGGGCATGCCGCCACCCATCTGGCCGGGCATGCCGCCACCCATCTGGCCTGTCATTCCGCCACCCATCTGGCCGGGCATGCCGCCACCCATCTGGCCTGTCATTCCGCCACCCATCTGGCCGGGCATGCCGCCACCCATCTGGCCGGGCATGCCGCCACCCATCTGCCCGGGCATGCCGCCGCCGGGCATGCCGCCACCCATTTGGCCAGGCGGATCGGCCTTCTTGCCAAGGCCGAGATCTAAATTGGCCGCCTTCTTGCCAAACATATTGTCCGCAGGGTTGAAGGTTGTTGGCTTGAGCTCCAGGCTCTTGTCTGCGGGTGAGTCGAGCAGAACACGTGTGAGGCATGGGGGACGTCGCCTTCCTTGGCGCGCGCGCGCGAGAGAGAGAGAGAGGGCAGCGGCGCTTGGTATAGCTGGCTGGCTCGTGGCGCTCACCTCGCCCCACTTCGGGCGGCCCGGGCATGACGCCCATGCCCGTGCCGCCCGGATACGGCCCGGGTTGTCCATAACCCTGCTGCGGTGGATAGCCATAGCCCTGCTGCTGCTGCGGCGGCGGGTAGCCTTGCTGTGGCGGGTAGCCCTGTTGCGAGTAGCCCTGCTGCGGCGGATACCCCTGCTGCGGGGTCCCCTGCTGCGGGTAGCCCTGTTGCGAGTAGCCTTGTTGCGGGTAGCCCTGGTGCTGGGGCGGCGGGTACTGGCCGTATCCTCCCTGTTGCGGCGGATAGCCCTGCTGAGGGTAGCCCTGTTGCGGGTAGCCTTGTTGCGGGTAGCCTTGCTGCGGCTGCTGCGGCGGGTATTGGCCGTAGCCCTGCTGCGGTGGGTATGCGCCGCCTTGGCCGTACATTGCGCCCCACGCAAAAGACACGCCGCGAATCGCGTGCTGTTTCCCTGAGGGATGCGGAGACAACCAAGTTTGCCTCGCTACCGGGTAGACGCTGGACAAGTCTAGTCAATACTTCACTCACCCGCTTTTGAAAAAGTTACGGTCTGCTACCATAGAAACTTCGCTTCAACTTTCGCTCCGCAACAACCGATGGCGCTTATTAGTGTGCTGAGCGTGAGCACCGTCTGCTTGCTCGCACCACCCTCTACCGTCGGGCGAGTAGTACCATCCTCGATCCCGAATTTCCGAGATCTTGGGCACACGCGCTGTGGCACTGGCTGCATCCGGCCAGGCGTGCTCTACCGCTCGGCAACGCCCAGCAACGCAACAGAAGAGGATGCCATGAGGCTGCCCTTCAGCACGGTGCTGGATCTGCGCAGCGCGCACGACGCGCAAAAGGACGAGGGCGCGCGCGTTTTCGCACCGAAGACGGCGCACCTTCCGCTCCTCAACGAGGCGATGATGCGCAGGGCGATGATCGAGCGTGCCAAGCGGCGGCCATCTGTTTTCGTCCGCGTGGTGGCGCTCGGGCTGGCGAAGAAGCTGGTGCCCTGGGCTTCGCTCAAGGACCGTATCGCGGCCGCGCTCGACCAGCGGCTCGCGAAGCTTTTCGACACGGTGGCGCTCTCCGACGTCTACTGGCTGATCGTCTCCGAATCGGTGGAGGAGTTGAAGCGCGCGTTTGAGCTCGTCTCGCGCGACGAGGCGCTCCCGTTGCTCGTGCACTGCACGCACGGCAAGGACCGGACGGGCGTGCTCGTCGCGCTGCTGCTCCTCGCGCTCGGCGCGAGCGAGGAGGACGTCGTCGCCGACTACGTGCGCTCGCACGATTGGGGTATTTCGTCGCACGGACGGCACCAGATGGTGCGATCCTTCCCCGAGCGGCTGCGCCCGCACCTGCGGGATGGCCTGATCGAGGAGTGGTGCCGCGCGCCCGAGAGCGCCATCCGCACCGTGCTGCGCCGGCTCGAGAGCGAGCACGGGTCGGTCGAGGCGTACCTCGACTCGATTGGCGTCGACGCCGCGCGCCGTAAGAGGCTCGCCGAAGCGCTCCTCACGACGGAAGTCTGTGAAGTCGCCTAGGGCTGGTGCTTCTTCCCCTGGGGTGTGCCCACTGTGGTTGTTCCTAATAACTAAGTATGATCACTTTTTCCTTCCCCGAAACGGAAGGCGAAGGGTCGCGTCGTCCGTCGAAAGTCCGTCGAACGGTTAACCGGGTAGGTTCAAGGTTGGTACGCGCACTGGCGCACTGCCCTCCGCTCCCTGCCGCATCTCCGATCTCGCCGTCCGATCGCATCCTGATCCTCCGCGTCCGGCGGGACCGCGACCAGCACCGGCCAGGTTTTCCGACGATACGGCCGGGCGGTGCTCGCACCGCCCCACCATTTTCTCGTTTGAGGTGTGAACAAGAATGCTTGCTGTGAACTTTCTGCACGAAGAATTTCCAAGAAAGTTCCTGTGGTGACAGTGAACGAGAATGCTGGTCCCCTTGAACCCCATGCTGGTGGGCCCGTCGCTCGTATCACTGCTGGCGCTTTCGCGCCCAATTCGCATGGCAGCTCCGGAGATTGATTGGCAAGACGGCGTCGTGGTGTCCAATGAAGCTGTGGCTGATTCGAAGGCCACCCGCCAGCTAAGCATACGAGCGACCACGCCTCTAGAATACAAGCCTGGGCACATTCTCGGCCTGGGGTTCAGTCACGATGGTGTGGATCTGAAGGGTCCGTACACGGTAACGCGCAGCAGCGATATACAGCTCGACGTGGTCTATCGCATCATTCCGGACGGTAGGAAGACACCCCTCATGGCGTCAATGGAGGCAGGCGCCGCAGTGCGCTTTGGTGGCAAGTTTGGCACGCCGATCGAGGATGGCGTCGCTCCTGGCGTGGATCGCGTCGTCGGCATTGCGACCGGTGCGGGTCTGGCACCGCTCGTTGGGTACGCCGAGCGCGCGCTCCGCAACGCAGATGGCCCGCGCATCGAGCTATTTGGCGGCTTTGCCAGCCTCGCCGATATTTGCTGCGCCAAGGAACTCGATGCGCTCGCAGAAGCTCACCCGAGTAAGTTCTCCTGGACCGCATGCATCTCCAAGCCGATGGCGTGCACGGCGGTGACGAGCGTCGGCGGTGCACGTGCGTCGGGGCGCGTGACGCGCTCCGTGCCGCCTCTGCTGCGAACCACTCGCGACACTCACTTCCACCTGATCGGCAACGGCGCGTTTGTCAAGGAGTTCAAGGCGGGGTGCCTCGAGGCCGGGGTTCCAGAGGAGCGTGTGACCACCGAGATCTACTTCAACGGCAAGGCCGAGCCTGATCCGGACGTGGTCAGCCTGGTTGCCATCGAACTACGCAAGCTCGATGCTCAGGTGGGGGCCGAGGTAGCCGTCGTCTCTATGGGTTGATTTTGGGAGCCCCAGTCGCGGTACGACCGCATGGCAGGCGTGCTCTCATCGCGCGTAGGCTACACGGGCGGCGAGGCACCCAATGCCACCTACGAGTCCGTGTGCTCTGGGGACGGGCACACTGAGGCCCTTTGCCTCACATTGGACCCGAGCATCCTGCCGTACGAGACGTTCCTTCGGCGATGGTTGGAGGACCCAAGGGTGCCGACCTTCCCCAATCCTCGCGACAAGGTACAGTACAGGACGGCGATATTTGCGCAGGACGCTCGGCAGGCGGAGCTCGCGCGCCGGCTGGTCGCCGAGTCCGGCAAGGCGGTGCCCGTCGAGGAGGCGGGAGAGTGGTACGATGCCGAGGAGTGGCATCAACACTTTTATCGCGACTTTAAGGATTTCCCGACTTAGGCGGTCATGGAGCTTCGATTGCCCCAGATGATGCGAGCCGACGCCCACAACTGAAGACGGCTCGCGGAGAGGTGGTGCAGACTTTTGCAGAGAGGGGGGGCACCGGCGTCTGATTGGTCGCGGGCCCACAGCACAGCACGAGAAAACCAAAACTTACTGTTATCGACCCCCCGCGCTGTCCTGTACGGCGGAAACAGAGAAAATGACAATAAATCATACACGTGTGGTGTAATGGTGCGGGTCCGTCTCGCGATAGCCGATACACATCCCGAGGCATGCACCCCGAGGCTTCCCGGCGGTCCTGGCGTCCTGGTGGCTCCTGCCGCTCCTGCGCCGGCGGGGTGTGCGGATTAACGCCCGCGCCGGGAAACCTCACCGGTACAGACGTCTACATGTTAACCCGCACTATGTAAGTGACGGTGACAGACACACATCGTCTTCCAGCTTTCATGACGTCCGTGTAGGTCCGCGCTACGTTCTATAAAAAATCTAAGGGTATTCAACACGCATCCCACTGAATCCTCAAAACGCCATCTGAGGCCATGGCAAAGCCCTGCTCGCCGATGCTGAGGACGCAGCCCTCGGCGCCTAGTGCTCTCCACTCGTCGCCCTTGCGCAGCATTGCTTCGGCGGCGCGGATCACCTGGCGCGGGCTGAGCACCTCCTCGGTCCGCAACGCGCGCAGGCCGAGCGCCTCCTTGCATTCGCGCAGCAGCTGCCGTGCTGCCTGCGTGTCGGCGATTGTGAGCACACCCTCATGATTGAGGAGCGGTGGCATCGTCGCGAGGAGCGAGCTTGACGCAGCTGACGATGCGCCCGGTGCTAGCGGCCCGCCGTCGTCACCAGATTCGTCACAGCCGAGCGGCAAGCGGAGCTTCATCAAGCGCGGCTGCAGTGACGGTTGGCAGAGCGCCCGTAACGAGAGCCTCGGCACGATCACTGCGCTCCATGCGCTCGCTCGCCCTCCGTCCGCCCATCCACCCTCCACACGCAGAGCCTCCGCAAGGGCAGGTGACGCGAGCGCCGTGAGCAACGGCACGTACCCACGGTCCGCACGCAGCAGCGCTGTTTCTGGCACCAAGGAGCGCACGCCAAGTGCTTCCGCCGCTGCGGCCTCCAAGCCGCGCCAGTCTGCAAGCCGCTCGGCGCGCTGTGTTGCTGTTGCTTGTCGGTCCTCTTCGGAGGCATGCTCAAAGGGCCTGCTGACTGGCGTCAGGCGCAGGAAGCCGTCGGGCGTGACCGTCTGCACACAAATGGTGTGCCTCGCCATCGTGCGCACTGCGCTGATCGCCGCATGCTGCCAGCCGCTCGGCGTGTCCTGCAGAGAGAGCCAGATGGGCAATGGTGGTCCAGTGCCGTCAGCTTCGGCGCTCTCGGCGCGGGCCCGCGCGTGCACAACCAGCATGGCGTTGAAGGCCGCTCCGGGCTCGGCCGTGGTGAAGAAGGTCGTTCGGCCACCCAGAGCGGCCCTCATGTCCGCATGCAGCGTCAACTGCTCGTGGAGAGTCATGAGGAGCCTCCGCTTGGTCAGTGAACACCGCAACGACGCTTCGAACTGCGCGTGCACACCGTACCCCTCGCGCACCACGATGAGCTCATCTGTGAGGGCGTCGTGTGCAGCCGCCGCATGTGCGGCGAGCCGTCGCGCCTCTTCCGCATGCCTGGTGAGCAGAGCTCGCATAGTCGTGACGCGGCGGCGGTTGGGCGGCGGCGCGTTCGTGCGCCGCCACCATGCATCCTGCATGTGCTGCTGCGGCGGCGGCTGGGCATCGGTGTTGGTGGGTGTTGTCGAACTGCCGAGCAGGATTTCATCATATGCCTTGCGCACCCGCTTGAACTGCTCAGCCGCAGCAGCTTCGTTTCCTTGGTGGAAGTCCGGGTGCCAGCGCTTGGCGAGACTACGGAACGCCGCTTTGACGACGTCTGGCGTTGCCGCATGCGAGACGCCCAGGATGCGGCGAGCGCACACCATCGATACCGGTAGAGTATACCTGTGTGAACGTTCTCACGACAGAAGTAGAACACATTTTCGAGGATACAGACGATACAGCTATCGCGACAACCGGTGCTACGGCACTGTTACTGCCCGCTCAGAATACACACACCTTGCTGCACTTGTGAACCGTGTGAACTGGTGTGATTTCGAATGACCATTGGCTCTGACCATTGCCTATTCACACAACGCGCAACTCCCGGTCACCCCAAGCACACAGGAGCCGCTACATGTAATATCGAGTGCGCGTCTTTCTTGCATGCAAACAAGGCTACCGGTATAAGGGTATATCAGGGAATTCCTATCCGGATATCCATAATGAGTGACGATGCCTCGCCGCCCCGCGACAGCGAGCGATTGGCGCCGCAGCGGTGGATCTCCCATCTCTCGAAGGTCGCACGCTCGTCGAAGGCATCTTTCGCCGAGGCATTTTGACACCCCGAGCCCGACTGTCCCGACCCCATTGCTGAGCTCCAGAGCATCAGCGACGACGACATGGAGCGCATCTGCGGCGTGTTCGTGAGGCGCATGTACATGTATCCCGAGGGCAAGTTCTCGCGCGACGAGCGGGAGCGCATGGGGCATGCCTTCAGGCACAGGTTCATCGAGCGCCGACCGCCGAGAGTCAACGGTGAGAGTCAACGACAGTGACCATGCGGAAATGGTGAGGTTGTGGTGTGTTAATGGCTTCATGCCAAGAAGCATGCAAAAGCATGGATGATTTTAGTGTAGAAACAGAATGCCCTGAAACGGGAGGACGAACGTAGGATTTACGTACGAGGTTTTGAGCGGCGTCGATGAGAGGCTCAATGAGAGGCCGTCCAGCCGTGATAAAGGTGCCACCGCGGACCATGAAGCTGGCCGAGAAGAATTACGATCGGGAGCGTAAGCTCGCAGAGGCCGTCGTGGCCGATCGCGCTTTCGCGCTCTCACAGGTGGCGCACGGCTGCCTTCAGAGCACCATCTTTGAGGCCGAGGGCTTCGACATTTCTGTGCTCGCTCCCGCCTCCGCTCCAAAAGGGGCACAGCGGCACCAGGCCACGCCCGCCGACATCGAGCGGCCCGCGGCCATCGGCCGGCCGCTTCGGCCGGCCGTCGCCCTCGAGGGCGCGACGGTGTATCCGTCACAGACGAATGACATCCAGTGTAGCCTTTTGACCCCCTTGCCCCCCATATTACCACCCATACGCTGTTCGTCGCGGCAAGGGTCCAGCACCATGGCGTCCGCGCCCGCGCTCCTCACGCCCAAGCCCGCACACGCGCCCGCGCCCGCGCCCGCTTCCAAGCAATTCGAGGCACACTGGGCGCAAGATCCGCAAGAGGAGCGCGGAGAGGAAGCCGCTGCTGCGCACCGCCCTTCGTACGGCTTTATTTCGCATCAAGAGTGGTCACCACCACAGCCGTTCGTGTCATATGCAGCAACAGGGGCGATTGTTGCGCCGGCACTGCTACAGCATGGTGTACAGCTGACTCGAGAACCGCGTGATCGCAACCGCCTCGTGACGGCGGCTGCGGCGCGACAGGAGGCGCAGCGCATCGTCGCATTGCATGAGGCACGGGAGGCGATCGCAAGGGAGCGCGCGGAGGTGCGCGCCGTGATGCCACGAGTGGAGTCGCGAGGCGTTCTCGTCCCGAGGCTACCGCTCTCAACGCTGCACGAGAGATTGTTCGAAGTGGAGGCAGCTGAAGCGGCTCATGTTGAGGCGACGGCCATCGCAGCGGAACAAGCACGCCAGGTTGCGGCGAGGGCGCGCGCGGTGGAGGCAACGCGGCAGGCTTCACGCCAGGCTTCACGCCAGGCTCAGCTGAAGGCCGGCGAGGCGCAGGAGGCTGAGAGGGCCCGCGCGGTGCAGCTTGCACAAGAGGCGACCGTGAAGGCGACTGACGCGGCGCTTTTGGGCTTGCTTGCCTACAAGGCAACCGAGGCCAAGGCGGAGGCGGAGCGCGCAGCACGCGATACCCAGGTCGAAGCAGCCAAGGACCGCGCCGAGGCTCGTGCGGCCCATCAGCATGCCCATCTGAAAGCGGCGCACGACCTCGAGAGCCGATTTGTGCCGAGGCGTAGTGTTGAGCGCAAAGTCCGCGGGGAGGTGAGCGGGGTCGAGTCCGAGGTCTCCGAGGAGGCGATTCGGGTGACTGCGGAGGAAGGAGAGAGGATGGGACGCATGGTAGTTGCGCAGCAGATGCTCGCCGAGTACCGCGCTGGTGCGTGCTTTGCCGACCGACGACTTCTACACGACTTTGATTGAGAGCGCTCTCTGCCCCTCGCGGCTCGCTATCCGGATTTAACATGGGATTTAGGGGCCATTGGCTCACCATCATGTAAATGCATCACGTACAGTTATGCAGTATGGGGCCTGGGCTTCCCGTCTGTGAGGCCGTGTGATTTCTTGTTGAAGTTCAACAACAAGTTCTTCGGCGAAGCGGAGCTGCAGCAGTCTCTGGTGCCCTTCGTTGTGCGTGATGCGTGATGGCTGATGCTGTCTCCCCGTGATGATGTTCCCATGATACGGACAGTGAGGCCATGAGGGAGGATGCTCAGAGGAGTTTATCACCGTGATTATGTTCCCAGAATACGGACAGTGAGGCCATGAGGGAGGATGCTCAGAGGAGTTCAACACCGTGATGATGTTCCCATGATTGAGGAGGAGGGGCTCTTCCATGCAGAGTGAGTGGTGATAAATGTGTGCGCTGTCGCTGTGCGTAGAGCGCAGCCTGGTGGCGACTCGCGTAAGGACGATATGGTGGACGATTGGAAGAACAGCCATTCACAGTCAATGTGTATAACTCGACACCCAACACACCGTGTGGATGGGGTCCCCTGTTCACACGGCGCGGCGCAGAGCGCTTCACACCACCGCCAGATCGTCCCCGGTAGAAGCTCAGAGAAAGCGTACTTTTGTTGCCCCGCGACACAAGCAGACCTTTGTGACGAGCATATGCTGCTCATGGTGCTGTTCGTGTCGATCCCAGCCCTTCGACTTGCTCCAACGGCCGCCGTTCCGGTCCTGCGGCGCTCCTTCGCGTTGACGATGCAGCAGCAACAGCAGCAGCAGCCACCGGCGAATTTCACGCCACGCATGGGTCTCGACCGCTACATGATGCAACAGCAGCAGCAGCAGCAGCCCACGCTGGCGGGCGGACCCGCACTTGCAGGCGGACCCGCACCGGTGGGCATGGACCCAAGGATTGGTAGGGACCGTTTCAGTGGTGGGGCTGTGCCATTCTCAGCCCCTGTGTTCCAGCGAGCCTCTGGTCGGCAAAAGGGACCTAAATTCGAAGTGCAGGCGTCGGTCGACTCAGCGCGCAGTGCGTGCGAGGTGGCTGCGGAGAGGGTCATCGAGTATCACATCCAGCCGGCCTTCAGGGAATTCATGGAGGATAAGATTGATGCTGCGGAGCTGGAGAAGCGCAAAGCCGCAGCGCGTCAGGCGGCGGAGCAGACGCGGGCGACCCTGATCCCGCTCGACCAGGCTTTCACCGAGTACGAGGAGATGGTTCAACGGCGCGTGAAGCTCGAGGAGGAGCTGGAGAAAGCGATTGAGGAAGCGCACAAAATGGAGGACGCGGCAGAGCAAAAGGTGCAGGCGATGGCGGCGAAGCTGCTTACGGGGTCATGAGCGTCGTGCGTGTCTTGCGGGTCGCGACAGTGATGAACTGTGAGGGTGAGTGCGATTGTGTCGCCAACTAATTAGCTTGCAGAAGTAACGGCAATGTTAGGCACCTTCAATCTCCACCGCCTTTGGTGCCTTTAGTTTCAGTCTCACACACTGTCAAACACGGAGACGAAACAACGTCACGAAGGGGATGTGTGATGAGACAGACCGTTCCAAAGTTCAGAAACTTGTCCATGCTAAACTTGCGATTCGTCAAACAAGGATGTCGCAGACGTTCTTGCTCGCGGCATCCACTCGCGAAGCGGACGCTGCAACCGCTTCCGCAAATATGCCTGCGTACACACAAATACCTCCTGGAGGCATCGCGTTCGGCTGCGGCGCCGGCACCTTTTGCATCAACTCATCAAACCACAAACGCTGGCTGCAGCCCATCCTCGAGCGCCACGGCTGGCAAGCGACGGCCACACCGGCCGGCGCCACGCTTGTCTGGCAGCTCACGAAGCAAAAGCTGCCCAAGGACTGCGCGCCCGTCCTCAACAGCCTTCCGAACGCGCTGCTGCTCGACGACAAGGCGCTGCTCGCACTGCTCTCGCGCCGATTCACGCGAACGCAGCCGCTGATTACGCACGTTGTGTATGGCGAGTGGGACGACGCGCGCGTGGGCGCGCTTCGCGATCGGTGGGCGGATCCGAGCTGTACCGAGCCGCGCTGGTGGATCATCAAGGATGCGCACGCCTCCAACGGTTTCTCGGCCTCTCTCTTCGATCGGACTGTACGCCGACTGGTGAAGAAGGACGTGGCCGGAGGCTATTGCTACGTGGTGCAGGAGTACGTGGAGCGCCCGATGCTTTGTGACGGGCGCAAATTTGAGATGCGCCAGTACGTGCTGCTCCGCGGCGACGGGTCGGCATACACGTACGATGGCGCGCTCATGCGCCTCGCGTGCGTGCCGTACGATGCGGCCTCGCGCGACGTGCGAGTGCACATCACCAACAAGTATGTGCAGACGGGCTGGGAGTCGACTAGCCAGGAGGGGCGCACGCTCGACGACATCGAGCGCCTTGCACACGACTGGCCGCCCTACGCCGAGCTCCTCCACGCAGAGATCGTGCCGATGATGGCCGACCTCGCCGACGCCGTCGCGCCGATGATCGCCTCCGGCTTAAAGGCCGCCCGGGGAGATCCGTCCGAGCGATCTCGCCACTTTGAGCTCTTCGCATGTGATCTCGTCGTCGCCGAGTCGGGGCGCGTCCACCTGATGGAGTGCAACATCAACTGCGCCTTTGGGACCTTCCACCCCCGCACAGTTCAACGACTCACGACCCCTCTCTTCGAAGACCTCTGCTCGCTGTGCATCTTGCCGGCAGCGCCGGCTGGGCCTCCCCCAAAGGCAGGCCGCTGGCTGCAGGTGCGGGCCGCGGGCTACGGCGACCACGCGGCCGCGCCCACCGACGTGGCCGCTCGGGAGCTCCAGGAGCACCAGGTGTACATGACGTTCAAACAGTCCCAAAAGAAGAAGTACGAGCGCCAGTTTGTGGTGCGCGACTTTCTCCTCTCGGATGTGGCGCGCGAGGAGACACCTAAGGAGCAGGGCAAGTGCACCAAGTGCGGCTACTTTGAGTGCAAGTGCGCCAAACTTGGCACAACAACATGAAGTCTGCAATCCCGGAGAGCGCGAGCGTGGGGTTGCAACACGTAACCGCACACGCCGCGGGTGTGCATACTTACAGTGGGGATGCGATGCTTTTCATTCAGATCTTCTATCTCCTCGTACATGACAGTACTCGTTCTTGTGCGAGGATACATGGATTCGATTATCACGATGCCGTGTTCCCGTAGCAAACAAACTACATGTAAGAACTTAATCAAGACAGGAGAAGGAATTGAGACACGAGGCCGCGAGGTGCTCGACGTCCGGGTTTGGGGGCCCTGGTGTGTGCGTGGGTCGGCGCGTCGCATTGAGCTCTTGAAGTCGTCGTTTTCTTCGGGCGCGTTGTGGACGGCCCCTTGACGTGCTCGGCCTCGCCCGATCGCAGCCAACCATGCCATGGGATCCCTCAAAGGTACCCAACCTCAAAGCGGCCGACCCCTTGCTTCGCTCCGCAGCGGCGCAAAAGTTCTTCGAGGAATGGAAGGCGGAGCAACCCAAGGTGGAATGGACGCCTCCTGCGAAGGCTCACACGAGTGGCAAGCACGATCCGGAGGATCCGTTCGGGCTGAAGACCGACCCACGCAGCGTGCGCTGGCCGCTCGAGGTGATGGGTTGCTCGCGCGTTCTGCACAAGAGCCACTACACCTGTGAGGCATACCCAGAGACCCGCTTCAAGATGTACGGGCAGCACGGCAAACACTCAGTGGGTCAGTACCTCCTTCCCGGACAGCCGTACGCACCGATGGACCCTCCGCTAGGCCTGAAGCAGTTTTCGACCGCGCCACCTGCACCGCAGACGGTGCCCTACCTGTCGCTGTCCTACACGCAAAGCCGATCGGACGGCAAGATGGGCTCGATGGTCGGCTGAGATGATGCGACGGTTGAGATGCGAGAGCGATGGAGATTGGCCACAGACACTGCATGGTACGAGCTCTCACCGACGTCACCGGAACGACTCGGAGAAGCTGCGTGGAGTTGTAGCGGGTTGAGCTTAAACGGGCGGAATTGTGTGAGAACACACGCTCACGCTCGGCCACCAGCGCCACCCGCACCCCCACCGTGACCGTCCGGTCCGCGGCATTCACAATTATAAATATCAGTCCCTTAACGAGCTTACGTCCGAGAGAATCAAATACACTCGCCGCCCACGTCGGGCCGCGCACAGCTCCGCGCCCGGCCCCGCCCCTGGATTGGCATATGGCAATCCGGGCCGCCCCGGCGCGCGCGCGCCCTGGGCCCTGGGAGCGGGGTGCGTGCGGTTTACGGTGCGTGGTCTGGGTTCGGCGTGGTCCGGTCACGCGGCCGTCCGAGCTCCGACACGCTGTTTCAGGCGACAGGCCCACGGGCACGGCGGCCACGCACGCCGGCGCGCGCAGCAGATCACACGACACCGAGCTACACAGCTGTCAGTGTCACAGACACGAGACACACACAGTACACATTCAGTACGCACGGCACAGCAGTGTTCTATGTGCCGCATGTCAAACACAGCGCGGTCACCTGGTTCACGCGTCGAGTTCGGCTCGCAAAAGCTGGCCCGCAATGGCCCCGCCCGAGGGATGGCCGCAAACGCGCACAAACGCGGCTGCCTGCACCGTCGAGGACGGATGTTACGGATGTTAACGGATGTTACCGAATGGTATACGACGTCGTTTGCACGGGTGCCGTGTTGCTGTTTGCTGGCGTGGTGAGTCTTCATCGAGTGGCCATATCGAGTGCCATATCGTTACAATGTATCGAGAAGTGCCACCGATTCCAATGTACAGATCTTTAGTGTCATCATCTCGATCGACCTGTACTCGCCGTGGATTGGGTGCGCAAACACCCAGACGCGCTTCTCCTTCTTCTCGTACCAGTACTGCCGGGCGGTCCAGTCAGCTGGCACCTTATCTGCCATCGACTTTGGCAGCCGTGCATTGTGAACGACGCGCCGGCCGAGTCTCTCATCCATCGCGTCTTGGTTGATCTGAGCAGCACTCTTTCGGAGCTTGGGCGGCCGGCCGAACAACGCGTCTTGGAAGGAGACGGCGACGATGGCCATGCCGTCGGCGGACGCGCGGACCATCGCGTCACCGTTGGCTTCATTGACCGTCTCCTGAGGCAGCAGGGCCCAGCGCACGGTGCGCAGGAGCAGGTCGAGATCGCTCATCGCGACGGCGCTGGGCTGCTGCAGCCCGTACCACTGTTGCAGGGCGCGGTAGACAACTTGCTCGCCTGCCACCGCCAGCTCGTCGCTCCGCAGCAGCTCATGCAACCACGCCGCCGGCAGCGTCGCAAAGCTATCCTGCGCCGACACTTCCGAAAGATGCTTGAGGGCGAACAACTTGGCCCGATGGGCGAGGGAGGGTAGAGACAACACGTCGCCCATCCGCCACGTTTCGATGCACGAGGCTGGGCTGAGCCTTGCGATGAGCAGATTGAGCGTCGCGTTCGTGAGCTCCTGCTCCTGCAGCAGGCGGGCAGCCTGCAGGACCTCGGCGATGTCGGCCTCGGGAACCGACGTCGCATTCTCGTACATGAATGTGATCACAGCCTCAAAAACGGCGGCGCGCATATCCCGCAGCGTCACGCGGGCTGAGATGCTCTCTTGCATGCCGCTTGCGAAGGCCGCCTTCATGAAGGGCGATGCAGCAGCGAGCACCACGCGGTGAGCCGCAAACTCTCGGCCCTCAACGACGACGATGCAGTCGGTAACGAGGCCCTCGCGCCACAAGCTGGCAATGCCCGGGCCACAGGTGCGGGGGCTGTCGACGCCGGAGATGGTCAAGAGGGGCTGCGGGCGTGCCTCGCTGCCGCCATCGCCGCGTGCCTCGCTTCATTGGCCGGTTGCCGAGGTCGCCACTGCTGCTGCTGCTGCTGCCTTCAGCCATGGTGGCCGCGACCGCAGCTGCACTTGCAGCCGCACTCGCAGCTTCACTCGCAGCCGCTCTCGCCACCGACCGCGAGCGGGTAGCAAGCTGCGACCAGAGATGGCGTACGTGAAGGCGCCAAGAATCTGTGCCTTCAAAAGTGTTGAACGAAATGTGATCTTTTCGTTTTGCATGCACCCTTGGGCGGCGCGCTCTTTGAAAGGGGGGTGCGCATGCATACTCGCATTTGAGCATCCTGATGTTCAACGCTCCTTTGAAATGCGATTCGTGTTCCACTCTTTGCCCAAACGCCTTTCCTTCCTCGTCCTCCTCTCGCCGGCCTTTGCGCCCTCTCCACGGAGTCCGCCTCCCAGTCCGCCGCCGAAGCCACCGCCCTCGCCGCCGCCCTCACCTCCCCCCCCCTCCCCCCCCCCCTCACCCCCGCCGTTGCCTCCGCCTCCATCGCCACCGCCCTTGCCACCACCTTCACCACCACCGCCCTCGCCGCCGCCCGAGCCGCCGCCAACGCCGCCGCCAACGCCACCGCCCGTCAACATATGCGGCGATAACGGCTTCGTGCTCCGCCACAAGCGCTGGGGCACCACCTCGTCACCTCGGGGTCCGATGTTCGTGCACCCGACCGGATTGAATAACGCGCCCCTCATCTTCAACGTGGGCGCCGGCCAGACGACCTCCCAGTTCAACACACTCGCGCTCGTCGCCGAGCCGCTGGCTGACGTGCCCCCTACCGTGCCGCCGTCCTGCAACGTGCAGGAGGCCATCCTAACCGCCGACCCCGCCGACCCGACGTTCAACGTGAGCGTGACGTGCGCGAGCAACGCCGAGTGCCAGGGCGCCCGCACGTGCGTCAACACAGGCGGCATCTTCCGATGCACCGGCCACGCAAGCGCCGCCTGCTGCTCTCACGTGAACACGGGCGCCTGCCTCATCACCGACCCGTACTGCTCCGTCTGCATGCCCTCGCTCGCGATCGGTGGAGGCGATGGACACACCTTCCGGCTGCGCTCTAAGCTCTACCCGACCATGTACGTCGTCGCCAGCCCCTCTGCGGGCGGCGTCGTCGCGGGCGTGCAGCTCGTCTTCTCCGACGACCCAGCTCTCACTGGCGCCGGCGATGGCGCCAGCGCCGTCGGTGCATGGACGATGATCGAGAAGCCCGACTTCTTCTTCAACCTCGCCCCGTCTAACCAGTATGTGCCGGACGGCTCCTTCCTGCTCCGCCCCACGACAGCCCCCCTGATCGTCCAACCGCAGTACGGCGGTAACGCGTCCTACCCTATCATTCCTGGCGAGCGCCTCGTCCTCCGAGCAGAGCCGAGGCTCGCAAACGTGAACGCTCGACCGAGCGTCTTCTTGCCCGCAGAGCACGATGACTGGGGGTTGCTCATGATGAACGAGGCAGGCGAGACTTGCTTCCCAGGCAATCTCGCTCGCTTCATGCCGCCGCCTGCGCCACCCACGCCGCCCTCGCCGCCGCCGCTGCCACCGCCACCGAGCCCGCCGCCGCCCTCGCCACCGCCGAGCCCGCCGCCGCCGAGCCCGCCGCCGAGCCCGCCGCCGAGCCCACCGCCGCCCTCGCCGCCTCCCTCGCCGCCTCCCTCGCCGCCTCCCTCGCCGCCGCCTCTCTCTGCGTGTGGTTACGGCGGTATCGCACTACGCCACTTGCGATCAGCAGCGGGCTCGGCGATGGGCGGCACTGGCGGCAAATACGTTCACCCACTATTCGGAATGCCCGGCGGTTCAGTCCTCCCAGAGGCTCCCCTCGTCTTCGCGGAGGGGCGCACGCACTGGAACGTGATCGCCTTCGACGTGGTGCAGTACCCAGACCCGACTGACTTCACCTTGTTCAAGCTGCGCCACCACCACTCCGAAGATCGCTGGGTGGTTCCCATGGGGGGAGTCAGGCCATGGGGCCTCTCAGACAACACGATGCTCATCTTCGGCGACGAGGACGAGCCCTTTTACCGCATCGGCTTCGATTTGATCCTCAGCCCTTACGAGGCCCCGTACAACAACCAGGGTGCCGTCGCTACTGGGACCTCGTTCATCCTGAAGCACCACACGTACAATTGCTACGTGGGGCCCAAGAGCGGCGGCGCCAACCCAATTGCCGAGCGCGATCCGCTCGTTTGGTACAACCTGGGGCCGCCTCAAGGCCTGACTGCCGATCAATACTACAACTACGCCTTCGTGATGGAGAACCAAGCGGGCCAGACGTGCTTACCGGCTGGGCTCGGCCGTTTCATGCCGCCGCCGGACCCGCCCTCGTCGCCGCCGCTTCCACCCAGCCCGAGCCCACCGCCGCCCAGCCCGCCGCCGCCTAGCCCGCCGCCGTTCCCGCCGCCGCCTTCGCCGCCACCGCCGACCCCGCCGCCGCCCCCCCCCCCGCCCACCCCGCCGCCCCCGCCCCCCCCCCCCACACACC